>OGRM01001589.1_pt1 | contig 13376 bp, 11 predicted proteins | sample 1553491 | NCBI WGS metagenome assembly OGRM01 (sample SAMEA2580110, study PRJEB22360) | human gut metagenome | biome: human gut; feature: human-associated habitat; material: faeces | place: Denmark | collected 2008/2010
AACAATCCCTCTCCGCCGAGCTGAGCCAGCTCGACCGCTTTTGCCTGCGGCTCGTATCCGGATAACTTCTCCGAACATAAAAAAGCACCCTGCTAAAATCGGCTTTTAGCAAGGTGCTGATTCTCAATTTTCTTTTGTACGCAAGTCAACCTTTCGCACGGCATCCCGTACCTTTAAGACAAAGGTTGGCGAAACGGAAAGTTCATCAATTCCCATCCGCAAGAACCGCTCGGTCAAGGACGTATCTGCTGCCAATTCACCGCAAATGCCAATCCATGCCCCGTGTTCATGGGCGTTCTTCGCACTCCATGCAATCAAGCGTAAAATCGCTTCGTGGTGAATATCGCAGAACGATTCAATATCTGGATTCTGCCGGTCACACGCTAATGTATACTGGGTCAAATCGTTCGTTCCAACACTGAAGAAGTCCACCAGCGGTGCAAGCTGGTCGCTGATAATGGCAGCGGCTGGCGTTTAATAAGATACTGTCTTTGCTCAATAAATCAACAATTCACATAACGTGTTCCTTCTATCTGTTTTTGATTTTTACAGCTGCTGCAATAGCCGTTCAATTTCTGCTCGCTGTGCCAAACCTTCGGAAAAGGCAGTTGCACCGCCGGCAGCCGTTCCCAATTTCAAGGCTGCTTCGTAATCGCCATGCATCGAACCTGCCACAAATCCGGCAACCATGGAATCGCCTGCACCGACGGAATTTTTCACCGTACCCTTGCAAACGCCACAGACGTGCTGCTTTCCGGTTTCATCGATTAGCAATGCTCCATCGCCTGCCATGGAAATCAATACATTTTTTGCACCCATTTCCTGCAACTTCTTCGCATAGGTTGCAATTTCTTCGATGCTGTGGAGTGTCACGCCGAACAGCTCGCCCAACTCGTGATTGTTTGGCTTAATCAGGAATGGATGATATGGCAGCACTTTCAGCAGCAGGTCTTTCGTGGCATCCACGACAACCTTAATGTTCTTATCAGAAAGATGTGCCAGAATTTTTTCATAGCTGTCTGCCGGCATGGTGTTCGGAATGCTGCCTGCCAGAATCAGTACATCGCCGTCTTGCAGCTGGTTCAGCTTTTCAAATAATTCTGCAACGGCTGCCTCTGAGATGTTCGGGCCTTGTCCGTTCAGCTCGGTTTCCTCGCCGGACTTAATTTTGACGTTGATTCTGGAAAAACCGCTGTCCAGATGCACAAAATCGGTTGCAATGCCCTGCTCCTGAATGCCTGCTTCAATGGCTGCTCCCGTAAACCCTGCCACAAAGCCCAGTGCCTTGGAGGGCAAGCCCAGTTCGTGCAGGACGAACGAAACATTGATGCCCTTTCCGCCGAAATACAGTTCCTCGCCCTGCGAGCGGTTGACCTGTCCCACTTGCATCGTTCCGGTGTGGACGATATAATCAATTGCCGGATTAAAAGTAACGGTATAAATCATTTACAAAACCTCCCGAATCGTGGCTTCCGAACGGGATTTCTGGTCGGGAAGCCGGTCTGTAATAATCTGCACGCCGTTCAGGTGTGCAAAGGTAATGGCTGAAATCTGGTCGAATTTGGAATGGTCTGCCAGAAAATAAACTTGCTTGGACTGGTGAATCGCAGCTTTTTTCACACTTGCCTCGCCCTTATCCGGTGTGGATAAGCCAGCCGTGAGCGAGATTCCATTCACGCCCATCAGACACTTGGTGAAGTTATAGCTTTGCAGGCTCAGCACACATTCTGCTCCGATGATTGCCTCGGTGGCAGCTTTGACTGCTCCGGCTGGGATGTAGACTTGAAAGCCACGCTGTGCCAGCCGCTTGGCGTGCAGGAAGCCGTTGGTCACAAACGTGATTTTTTTCAGTGGGATGAAATCAATCACCTTTTCTGTGGTCGTTCCGGCATCCAGATAAACAAAGTCGCCTTCTTCAAGCAGCGATGCTGCATAGCGGGCAATGGCAGTTTTTTCTGCAATATAGAGATTTGCTTTCTCCTCCATATTGTGTTCCACCGGAAAGAAGCGTTCATTCCTGGAAATTGCTCCGCCGTGGACTTTTGTCAGCAGACCTTGTTCGGAAAGCTCCAGCAAATCCCGCCGAATCGTGGACTGGGATGCATGCAACCGACTGCATAATTCGGTTAATTTTACATTTCCCTGCTGATTGACCAAATCCAAAATCAAAGCGTGTCGTTCTTCTGCAAGCACGTTTGGTCATCTCCTTTTTCGTTTGATTTCGTTCTGTTCTTTCGATGGTTTTATTCTAGCACAGTTGCAACGAAAATGCAAGCCTTTTCGGTCAAAAAAATTCAAAAACGCCGAAAATCAGTCATCTGCATAAGAAAACGTTTTCAGTTTTATGCAGATTACACAATTATTTTTCCACAATTCCATTCTAATTGCGAGCAGGACGACTGATTTTTGATGCTTTTTGAAAGAACTTGCAGGATTACACAGGATTTTGATTGGTTTTTGCAATTTGTTTCGCCAAATTCTGTTGATAAGAGAAAAAACAGCAAGAATCATCCAGAAACCTGCACAAAAAAACAGGCAGCACGATTCTTCCGCCTGCCTGCTTGGAGATGTTCGAGCCATCAAAGACGTTTTTCATGTTTCTGTTTGTGATGTCAGTGAATCAGAAATACCAACACTGCACAATTCCGATTAAGATGCCAAAAATCGACAAGAATCAATCAGAAAACTGCAAAAAAACAGGCAGCACGATTCTTTCGCCTGCCTGTTTGGGGATATTTGAGCCATCAAAGGCTTTTTCCATGTTTCTGTTTGTGATACCAGCGAATCAGACCGCCAGCCGCTGCAATCAAAATCAGAATGCCAACGACCAACGCCGCCATCTTCCAGTTGCCTTCCCATAAGCTGCTGCCCATCTTCACCGTCAACGCCATCGCCGGAAATCGGGCAATCGTTGTCAGGAAAAACAACGGCAGCGGCGGAATCGTCTTGTTAAAGGCGACAATGTACGTCAGGGCATCTTTCGGTAAGCCCGGACACAAAAATAATAGAAACACAATGCGTTCCATTTTCCGCCGATTCTTTAAAAAGGCAAACCGTTCGAGGTGCTCTTCTTTTACAAAGAGATTCAAAAGCGGTCGTCCAATCCACTGCACCAGATAATAGACAATTGCCGTTCCCAAGAATGACCCTGCCAGACTGAGCAGAATCCCCGGCACCATGCCGAACACCGCTCCGCCAATCATCGGGATTGGCCCGCCCGGAATAAAGGCGACGACAATCTGAATCACCTGCAACAGGACAAACAACAGCGGTGCAAAAATGCCATAAGATTGGATTTTTTCAATCAGCTGCTCTTTTCCGCCCTCCTGCATCATCAGACGCATCACCGGTATCATCAGGATGGTCACGGCGACCACCAGCACCAGAAAGATGACGCCGGACAGAATCATTTTCCAGCGAGCGGATGCCTCCGGCGATTTGGTTGGACAAGACATTGCATTTGTGGTTTCTTTTTCTTTCATGTGTTCCACTTCCCCTTTTTGTCCGTTTTTTCTTTTTTCTTTTTCTTTTAGTATACCCTTTTTTGCGTTGGATTGCAAATGGTTTTGTGATAATTTGGAAAAAAGAACGGAAATTTCCGCTAGCTTGTATGGTTTCACAGCAGTTCTGCAATTCCACACGAAAATACTGTGCAATTTGTGTGAAAGCTGCATGATATTTTTTGAAAAGGGCTTGACGAACCAAAAAAAATGCAGTATAATAAACACATTCCACAGAAAAAGCGAAAAAATACTTGACGAACGGAACAAAATGCAGTATAATAGAGGGCGTTGTAATTTTTGCAACACGATCTTTGAAAGTGAATCCCGTCCCACCTGTGGACTGTTCGGATTGAAAAATAGAAAGGAAGATTTATATGAAATCAAAAACAACAAAAGGAATTGCGGTTCTTCTGGCTTGCTTTTTGGGCATGGCCGCAGTTGGATGCTCAGGGGATAACGATTCCAGCAGCAAGAACAGCGATGCCGCAGAAGTTTCCGCAGCAACCCTGCCGGTGGAAACCGATGAACAGGGCGAAGCCGTGACCGATGCAAGCGGAAATGAAGTTCTGGCATCCGGTGCGACTGATTTCATGGTAAAAGAAATTGAATTTACATGGGGCAACCAGAATGGCTCTAGCGACAGCAGTCAGGATGCTACCGAAGCAACCGACAGCAACGGCAATGTAGTGACAACTACCGCAGCAGGTGGCTCTTCCAACTCTGCAACACCGGCAAACGGCAATGCTTCCAACGGCAACAGTGCTTCCAGCGGCAATGGCAACACTGCTTCCAACGGTAACAGCGAAGTCGTTACCTCTTATGCAGCGGTAACCGATGACAGCGGCAACAAGGTCGTAGACGACAACGGCAAGGTTGTCACCGAAGTGGTCACTACACCGAGCAGCAACGGCGGTGCAGTGGTTGACCCGAACCAGAATACCGCTGCTCCTTACACCGAAAAGCTGGATACGTTCCAGGCTTACTGGATGGATATGACCAAGTCGCAGGATATCGTATTCAATGGCGATATGATTAACGTTACCTTTAAGGTAAAGGAAACGGCTCCGGACGGCAACTATGTCATCCACCTTTCCGATTCCCAGTATAGTTCGGAATTCGCAAACTGGGATGCAAAGGCACTCGTTCCGTCTGTCACCAACGGCTGCATTACCGTCGGCAGTGCAACCCCAGAAGCACAGACTGCAACCAATGCAAGCGACTTTGTTCTGACAGCAGATTCTGTCACTGCAAAGCAGGGCGATGAAGTTACGGTTTCGTTCAATATTGCAGATAATCCGGGCATGGTTGCCTTTGTATTGCGGTTCCAGTATGACTGCAATGCACTGGAAATCGTAGATGCAGAAGTCGGCGATGATTGTGCAGCTGCACTGCGTACCGGTCTGAATCACTAATTTACATGAAAAAATCAGGGGCGTTGCGTGCAGCTGCACGCTTCCCCCGTTTATCTGGGTGTGGCGCAGTTGGTAGCGTGCTACCTTGGGGTGGTAGAGGCCGCCGGTTCAAGTCCGGTCACTCAGACCAGAGAAAACCCACGCAGTTTCGAGGCTTTTTCGGGATTGCGTGGGGTTTTTGCGTTTCGGGAAATCGAATGTTCCGAGCACTATTCGGGCACGATTTTTTCAAAAAAAGAAAATCACAACAAAAACCGTCAACGGAATCACCGCTGACGGTTTCTTTCTGCCTGTTTTTGTATGGGGCTGCAAGTTGTTCCATAAACATACATGTTTTGTTTTCATCTCATTCACAAGCTCACTTCCCTGCATTCGGCATTTCATACAAGTTTTCAGATTTATTTTTGTCGCATCCTCCAATTTTTTTGACAAGGCTGTAAATTCGTTTCGGAACTTGTACGTTTGCGTACAAGTTTTTCCCGAAAATCCCTGTAATATGAAGGGGGCTGTCCATCTTGGCAACCTCCAGCCATACAAGAAAGGGAGGAATTTTTGATGATATTATCCGTTCACCGACAAACCAGCAACATTTCATGCAAAATATTAGGCGGTGAGAAACGATGCTAGAAAACGGCTATGTGACATTACCTCGGCTCTTTTTTCGGGATTGGGAATGGGCAGACGATGCAAACACCGTAGCAGTCTTTGTACGGCTGCTCATTGAGGCGGATATTGTCCCGAACAGCTGGCACGGGATTCCCGTTCCAAGGGGCGGTATGGTTTCCAGTTACGCACGGCTGGCGGAGAAAACCGGACTATCTGTCAAAAAGGTGCGGACTGCCATCAAACACCTTGAAACGGCAGGGTGTGTGGCAAAGACCGCATACCCAAATTGTACCGTATTTGCGATTAAAAACTTCGATTTGTTTCAGGCAGGGGCAAGCCTGCGGGCAAACGAGGGGCAAACCATGGACAAGCCAACGGCAAGCAACGGGCAACAGAATAAGAAGATAGAAGAACAAGAAGAAAAAGAAGAAAGAAATCTATCTATCTTAGATGCAACCAGTAAAAAGATTCCAACGCTGATAGAGATTCAGACGTTTGCAGAACAAGAGGGGCTTTGCGTGGATGTCCAGAAGTTTTATGATTACTATACGGAAACGGGCTGGATGACGAAAAATCAGCAGCCCATTACCAATTGGAAAAGCACCCTGCTCTATTGGAATCAGTCCGAGGGAACGCCCCACAAAAAAACAAAACAAGAAGAACCTCGCTCTGAAAATGCTGACATCTACGAAAGTCTGATTGGACGGGTGCTCCTTTAAGGGCAAAACGAAACCATTTACTGGAATATTTCCTATCCGAAAAAGCGAGAAAATCCTTGCAATTTCTTGAAATATATGATAAAATAACAGAATTAGGTATTTTATTTTTTATTTGGAGGATGTAAAATCATGAAAAAAGGGATAATCGTATTACTGACCATGTTGTGTGCACTTGGACTCTCCGGCTGCGGAAATCAAACCACTGCCGAACAGAGCAGCTCCACAGAAACCGCAGTCACCACAGATGCACCCGTTACAACCACGGCTGCTACCACGACCAAACATGGATTTGATGTCATCAAAAACATCAAAGTTACAACAACCGCCACGGAAGAAGCTCCAGAAGTGAACCTCGACCAAACAGAAACCGTTCATGGATTCTCGTTCCTGTGCGATTCCAACTGGTCACATCAGGAAAACGACATCTATCAATATTGGTACCAGAGCGATGGCGGATTTATCATGGTCATGGCACTGCAGCAGGAAGTCAACTTCTCCGACTTATCCGGCGATGCGAAAACCGCATATTTGGAAAGTTTCCTGTCCAGTGTCTACAATGATGCGTCTATCTCCTCAGCGGAAAGCTACAGCGACTATGAAGAAATCAAGATTGACGGGCAGTCTGCCATTGTCTTTGATGCAACCATAAAGAGTACGGTTTTCCATTCCATCTTTATTCTGCAAGAAAACTATGAATATTGCATCAGCTTTACAACGGAACTGTATGGCAAAAAGACGATTCTCTCCGACTATGTGGATGAAATTGTAGATTCCATCGAGCTTTCGCCAGATACGACAGACACCATAGAATAAAAAATCATCCGCACCGGAACGTCAACTGCTCCGATACGGATGGGTCTTCTAATTGTCTCCCAAAAAGGAAAATGATACAAAGTGATTCTAATTTGTCTCCCCTGAAAGGGGAGATGTCACGCAGTGACAGAGGGGTCGTCTCCCCTTTCAGGAGAGGCTTTATTTGGCGTGCTTCTCCAGCCAGTGCTGGGCATACGAGCACGTCGCCGTAACCGTTCCGCCCTGTTCCTGAATCGCCTGCACCGCAAGTTCCATCAGCGTTCCGGCAACCCCCTGTCCCCGCAGACTGTCGTCTACAAACGTCCGCTGAATGCAATAGACCTTCGGCTCTACCTCCGGAAACAAAATCTCTGCGATTCGCTTGCCGGCTTCGTTCTCCAGATAAATTTCATGCTCGCTTTTCTGATACGCTTTTTGCATCTCGCATTCCTCCTTTTTTCTATCTCTGATTCTATCACAAACCCATCCGGAAATCTTGTAAAAAAAGAAAAATGATTAAAAATGTTCAATTTTATTGACATCGGTTTCAAAATATGCTATAATAAACTTGTTTGGCAATCCACAAAAAATCAGACGAATTTTACAGTTTTTTGTGAAGCAAGCCTAAAATATTGTGAGTTTGTTTGCCCATCCACAAAAATAAACACTGTTTGTCGCCTCTGATACAGGGGCGTGGGTGGAAATGGGAATCAAATCTAAAATTTAAAAAATGTCTATCAAATTAAGGAAGGTACCATCATGAAAAATGTAGTCATTATTGGTGCAGGACCGGCAGGACTGCCCGCAGCGTATGAGCTGCTCCAGCGTGCCCCAAAGGATTATTCCATCACCATCTTAGAAGAAAGCAATGCCATCGGCGGAATCTCGAAAACCGTAAAATATAAAAACAACCGCATGGACATCGGCGGACATCGGTTCTTCTCCAAAGACCAGCAGGTTATGGACTGGTGGCAAAAGATGATGCCACGGCAGGGCAAGCCGTCGTTCGACGACTTCAAGCTGCATCGGGAAAAGAAACTCGCTGCCGGCGGCCCAGACCCGGAAAAAACCGACCGTGTCATGCTGGTACGGAATCGGGTGTCCAGAATTTATTATAAGCATAAGTTCTTTGATTATCCGGTTTCCCTGAAGTGGGATACCATCAAGAACATGGGCTTCGCTACTACCGTTGCAGCCGGATGCAGCTACTTAAAGAGCACCATCGGCAAAAAAGAAGAATCCTCTCTGGAAAACTTCTATATCAATCGTTTCGGCAAAAAGCTGTATTCCATGTTCTTCGAGGGCTACACCGAAAAGCTGTGGGGTCGCCATCCAAGAGAAATCTCCGCAGACTGGGGCTCGCAGCGTGTCAAGGGCTTGTCCATCACTGCCGTTATCAAGGACATGTTCTCCAAGCTGAATCCGAATAAGACCAACCGCAAGGTGGAAACTTCCCTGATTGAAGAATTCTATTACCCGAAGTATGGTCCGGGTCAGCTCTGGGAAATCACCGCTTCCGAAATCGAAAAGATGGGCGGTAAGATTCTCATGAACAGCGAAGTCACCCAGATTCACACCGACAAGACCGGAAAGGTTCTCTCCCTGACTTACAAGCAGGACGGCAAGGAACAGGAAATTGCAGGCGACTTGTTCATCTCCTCCATGCCGCTGAAGGATTTGGTGGCTGGTATGAATGACGTTCCGAACAACATCGCAGCCATTGCAAAGGGTCTGCCGTATCGGGATTTCGTCACCGTTGGGCTGCTGGTCGACAAGCTGAACCTGAAGAACGAAACCAATATTCCAACCCTCGGCAACATCGTTCCAGACTGCTGGATTTATGTACAGGATGTCGGCGTGAAACTCGGACGCATTCAGATTTTCAACAACTGGTCACCGTACATGGTTGAAGACCCAGAACACACCGTTTGGATTGGTCTGGAATACTTCTGTGCAGAGGGCGACAGCTTCTGGAACATGGACGACAAGACTTGCATCAACATGGCAATCAAGGAACTTGTTTCTATGGGTGTTATCAGCTCGCCGTCGGATGTCAAGGATTCCCACAGAGAAAAGGTCAAGAAGGCATATCCGGCTTACTTCGATACCTATGCACAGATTGATGACCTGATTGCCTATCTGAATCAGTTCGAAAACCTCTACTGTGTCGGCAGAAACGGTCAGCACCGTTACAACAACATGGATCACTCCATGGCAACCTCTTTTGAAGCAGTCGACAACATTATTTCCGGCAAGAAGGACAAGAAGAACATCTGGTCGGTCAACACCGAAAAGGAATATCACGAAGAAAAGAAGAGCTAAGCAGATTCGTGCACACACTCCTATTTCCAAATCCAAAAACAAAAACAGCAGGGTACATCGGTTGGATGTCCCTGCTGTTTTTTGTTCACATATCAAACTGTGTGATTCGTCGTCAATGTAAGTCTTTTCTTATCTCCAAAATACAAAAATTTCTTTCCAGGTGTTCCAGATGGTCGGATGTGCCTTGAACAGAGAAACGCTCTCTCCAGAGGCAATCAAAATGCACAGGCACACGACAACTGTTCCCACCATTGCCGCTGCAATCACCTTTTCGCTGACCCGTGCCAAGCCGGCATGATAGGTTTTCAGCAAGGATGGCACTTGCAACAGCAGAATCGTAGAGAGGACACTCAAAATCACTAAGATGTCCAGTGCATACCGCAGAATCACTCCTGCCATGCTGAAATCGACCCACGCCAACGCAACCGCTAACACTGCAATCATTGCAAGAATCACACGGCGAACGAAACCGGAATGCTTCCGCTTCCAACGCTTCCAAACAAACGGGAAACTCAATGCCCCCAGCAGAACCGACGGCAGTGTGAATGCTCCAATCGTTCCCTCAACATACAAATACATCTGTCGGTTTGCAATGTTGGAATACTTTGTCCGCAGGAATGGGAAATCATTCAGCTGGTCGAGTCCGCCGAAGAAATAAACGGCAATTGCCGCCGGCAGTCGGGAAAGTGTAATCCGGTTGGCGGAAGTGTTGTCTACTGTCATCTGATAAATCGAACCAAACTGGAACGGGTCGTCAAACCGGATTTTGTTGTACCACATGATTGCTGCCGCTCCGGCTGCAACCGGAATCAGATAGCAAGCGGCACTGGTAAGCTTTGCGGAAAGTTTGAGGTCTTTCCGGAACAGCAGGGGCAGAAATACCGGCACTAAAATCAGGACATAAAGCAGCATATTCGGACGGGAGGCGGCGGTAATCACCGTTCCAATTGCACTGACTGCCAGCAGCACAAACCGCTTCCAGTTTCCCCGTTTCTTTACGGTGTACGGGGAAATCGGCATCGGAGCTTCTTCCTGCTCCGGCGGTTCTCCATTGCCCTGCTGAGCACGCCGCAGCGATAATTTCCGCAGCTGTTTGGTCGTCCGGACGGCATAGCTGGAATCCATCGCTGCAAAGCCCATCCAGAGCGACAGGAACAGCCCGAACATCCCCGTTAAAATGCAGAGATGATAGCGGTCACTGTAGTTCAAGCCGAACAGCACACCGCTTCCTGCCACGGCAGAAACCAGCCCCAGCAATAACAAAATCAATGGCGGCCGCTTACAGAACTTTCGCACCAGCGTCAGAATCAAGCCGAACAGCGTCACAATGACGGCTTCTGTCATGATGCAATACGCCCAGTTCAGCGGCAACACGTTCCCCGTCAGCTTGTAATACGGCACATACAGCAGGGCAACCGGTGCACAGCCAAAGTAACAGTAATACTTCTGGTTGTAATAGGCATAGTCCCAGCGGTAATCAACGCCCTCTCGGTTCGAGTTGTCATATGGTGTTTCCGATTGCAGCAACTCTTCCGAGGGCGTTAAGTCCATATTGGTCTGTCCCTTTTCCCAGGCATCCAGCGTCATCGCATAGACGTTGTTGATGTCGATTGGTTCACTGATGGGAAGCGGCTCTAATTCCGGCACACGGAACGCCAACACGCTTGCCATGCAGCCGAACAGCGTCACCAGCACGGCAAGATTGTGCTTCCAGCTGTGTGCCCGATAGCGAATGTTCCAGATGCGGAACTGCTTGCAGGCTGTCAGCACCAGTGCAATGATGACAATCAAAAAGAATCGTGCAGCGGAAAACTGATACGGAACAGCGGTGTGGAACGTCCCGTTGTGCAGCACCAGTGCAGCGTTCACATCGTTAAACTGCAACTGCACGGTATGTAAGGTCTGATACGGCAGCATCGAAAACCGGATGCTCGAATACGTTCCAGTTCCCTGCGACTTCCCTGCCTGTTCAAACCGATTGCTCAAGTTGTCGTCCTTGATGGAGCAACTTACATTATAATAACAATCTTCTCCGTCAATATTGAGAATCAAATAGCGAAAATCCGGATTTTGTTCCAAGTTGGAAAACGTCAGCGTACAGTTTCCGGAAATCTGAATGGTATCATCGACAATCTGTGCTGCCGAAGCATCGTTAATTTCCGCCTGTGACAGCACCAAATCCGTTGTTTCCGGATGGGTGGTGAAGCTGGTGTAATGAAACACAAAGCTCTCCAGCACAAACACGACGCCGGCAATCCATGCCGCTTTCCGCAGATAGTTCTGCAGGTTGGAGGTGGTGTTCCGTCTGGAAAACGCCGTTCCCAAGCCAACGAGCAGCAGCGTGACGAGCAGCGGAGCGACTGCAAACGGCTGGTTGTCCGCATCGAAAAACGATGTTGCAATGCCCCGCAGGATGAACAGCAGGACAATTTCCAAAACCGTTGTGATTCCGCACTTGACCCAATGAGAAGGAATCGGTTTTTCTTCATCCCCCCTTACAAAATAAGCAATCGCATAACAAATGAGATTGCAGAAAATGGGAAATAACAAATAGAGTATCATAATAGTCAATGCATCCTTTCTAAGACATTGACGCATCACACACTCTATAGAATAGCAGAATTTCATTTCCAATGCGGATTTATTTTTTGAATAAAATCTGAATATTCTGCAATCAGAAAAACCGGATGCCTTGCAATTGCTGCAATACATCCGGCTCTTTTTTATGCTTTTTTCATTGGCTGAAGCAAGGATTGCAGATGATAAATCGTCTTGCCATCCTTTTTCCGGTTTTCACGGAAATAAATGTTGCAATCCAGAATGTAATCCGCTTGTTTGCAGGCATTCCATTCTTCTGCGGTCAAATTCTTCAAATCCTTTTTGGAGGAGAAAATCACATGGTTTTGATTCTGTTGCAGCAAGGTTTCAAACAGCTGTCCAACAATGCTATCTGCAAATAAAACACTGATGGTCTTTCCTGTTTGCTGCATCCACTGCAAATTCTTTCTACAATACTGGTTGGTGTTGCCATCCAGAATCATTTGCTCATAAAAAGACCGAATCTTGTGATTGCAATTCAATGCGGTTTCTCTTTTTTGAATCATGCTCTGATATTGTTCATCAATCACCTTGCGTTCCTGATCGCAGAATTGAATATAGCGAATCAACGCATCCCGGTCGAACATATCATACATGCCCTCTCGGATATACGGAACACAGGTCACACATTGTCCGCAGGGCTTTCCGTTGATGGGTTCATAGCAATGCCACAGCAAATCCCGCACATGGACGTATCCCAGTTTTTCAAATTCCTGATACACCGTCACCTTGTTAAATGGATACAGGCAGAAGGAAAGCCGCTGAAAAATCGCATAGATATCGGGGTCTGTACCCTCTTTTTTCAAGCGGTATTCGGTAATCAAACCGTTCTGTTTCTGTTCCATCTGATAAGGAATCGGCAGTTGGAAAAACGATTCCTCGCCATGCACGCCCAGTTCTACCACAGTCTGTTCACCACGGGCATATGACATCATTGCCCCATACTGTTCCGCCAGATGGATGATATTCGAGCCAAAAGACCGGATGCCCGGAGCTCGATTGGCCTGCAAAGCAAATACTTTCTTCTGTGCCCGCTTCAATCGAACAACGGTTTCTCCATACCGTTTTCTATGATAGTAGGTATAGGGAATCTGCTGTTGCCGAATCGCATCCGGAATTTCGTCCTCGCTGTCCGCAACAAGCCGAAACGGCAGCAATGTGGCTTTTGTGCGAGGGTCTGCCTTTAAAATCTCATAGATTTTCCCCATTGCCGTCAGTTCTTCTACGGCTGTTTTTCTGCCATTTGCACGCATAATATAAACCGGTAAAACATTCACTTCCAACTGTGAAAGCTGCACGATTCGCAGGGTGCTGTCCATGCCACCTGTCCAAAAGATTTGTACGGTCTGTCTTTCCATAAAAAGTCCTTCTTTTTCCTCTCTGAAATCAATTTCATTGGTCTGTCTTTGCATGGTTGTTCCATG
>OGRM01001595.1_pt1 | contig 13348 bp, 14 predicted proteins | sample 1553491 | NCBI WGS metagenome assembly OGRM01 (sample SAMEA2580110, study PRJEB22360) | human gut metagenome | biome: human gut; feature: human-associated habitat; material: faeces | place: Denmark | collected 2008/2010
GGGAGAAAATGCATATTATGCCGATTTCACCACAGAGGAATACGGAACGGCTCGGCTGATTTTTACGCCGAATGAAGAGATGGTGCAGACCATCGTTCTGTTTCTTCCGGCAGCCCTGAAGCGGCAGTTCCGGCAGGGCTGATGGGGAAGTGGTTATTGCTCCTTTGGCTGGGGCTGGCAAGTCTGCTGCTGTTCGGGATGATGGGAGCAGACAAGAAAAAAGCCAAGCGGGGGCAGTGGCGAATCTCAGAAAAGACGTTGTTTTTGGTGGCAATTTGCGGCGGTGCAGTCGGCGGCACGCTGGGAATGTATCAGTTTCACCATAAGACGAAACATCGTTCGTTTCAGATTGGATTTCCCATTCTCGCCGTTTTGCAGCTGTTGCTGCTTGGGTATCTTTGGATGAATTAGCAAAAAAGAAAGAGATTTCGTGCATTCTATACAATTATTTCGATGTAAAGTTGTATAGGATGCACCATTTTTGTGTTAAAATGCGAAAAATGCCTGTACAAGCGTCGGAAAATGTGTTATAATGAGCGATGGTAAAAAATGTCCTGTGTCCTTAAAGGAGGAATTATGAAATTACAATGGTGGAAACGCAGCTGTAGCGTTTTACTGGCAGCAGCGATGGGGTATTTTTCCATTGGAATGCCGGTTCAGGCGGAAGAAGCCCCCATTCTGGAAGAACAACCGGAACAATTAGAACCTGAAGCAACTGAAGCAATCGAAGCAGATGCTGTAGAAGACCCGAATGTAGACGTGACGGAAGGCTCTCTCTTGCAAGCGGCAATGGAAGCCGGATACATGGAGAATGGAAAATTTGTACTGACATTTTATGCAAAGAACGCAAGCGGAACGCCGATTGAATTGACGGATGCGGAAATCAATTATTATGATGTGGACGGCAATGGAAGCTTAGATGTCAATGATGCGGTTTGCTTTTTGACGATGTATGCACGGAAAGCGGTCGGACTAGAACCTGTGCCATCAGAAGGCTGGCCGCTGACACCGCCGAATTCCAATGAATCCGATGCAACCGAAACGACAACCACAACGACGACCACAGAAGAAATAACCACAACCACAACCACGACCACGACTACGATACCCATTACCACGACAATGACGACGACCACAACAACTGTACCAACCACGACGACCATCACGACCACAACAACCTTGCCAACCACAACGACCACGGCGACTACAACCTTATTGACCACAACAACGGCTGCAAAGGTAACAACGACACAGAAAACAACTGCCAAGGCAGGCACAACGACCGCAACCGGAAAGACAACGGCACAGAATGGAACAACGACCGCAACCGGAAAGACGACGGCACAGAATGGAACAACCACTGCAACCGGAAAGACGACTGCACAGAGTGGAATGACCACCGCGACTGGAAAGACAACTGCACAGAGTGGAATGACCACTGCGACCGGAAGGACAACTGTACAGAGCGGAACGACCACTGCGACCGGAAAGACAACTACACAGAGCGGAACGACTACTGCAACTGCAAAGGCAACTACAACAACTGCAAAGACCACCGCAAAGCCAGCTGCAACAACAACCGTGATTACATATGCAACCAAGCCGGGAATCGGAGCAGGTGCAATTTTTGAGGGCGTAGACGTTTCTGTTTATCAGGGAAACATTGACTGGAATAAAGCAAAGGCAGATGGCATTGAATTTGCAATCATGCGTGCTGGATATGGAAAATATGTCAGCCAGAAGGACAAGTATTTCGACCAGAATATGAAAAATGCAAAGGCAGCAGGCTTGCCATGCGGGGTATATTGGTTCAGCTATGCGTTGACACCGGAAGATGCCATCAAAGAAGCAGATGCCTGCTATGAAGTCATCAAGAATTATAAGCTGGAATATCCGGTATCATTCGATATGGAAACAGAAAGCCAGATGAAGTTGCCGAAGGAAACCGTTGCACAGATTATCGAGGCATTCTGCGGCAGAATGGAATCCTATGGATATTATACCACACTGTATACTTATGCAAGTTTCTTGAATTATAAGGTGGAAGACCGCATTTTCGACAAGTATGATATCTGGGTTGCCCATTACAACACCAGCAAGCCCGCATTTAACCGGAATTACGGCTTGTGGCAGTATTCCTGCACGGGCAGTGTTTGGGGCATTACAGGAAATGTAGACCGGGATTATGTCTATCTGGACTACGAGCGGATTATTAAAAATGCACATTTGAACGGATTTTGATTCGTAAAGAAACCATGAAAAAATCGGGGGCAATTTCACAATTGCCTCCCATTTTTTTCTTGACAATTTAGAAGTTTCTGTGTATAATAAAAGCATCTGAAAATGGAAAGGATCGAAAAAATCAAGATGAAGCGAAATGATGAGAGAAGAAAATGGCTGCCATTTTTCGTTGTCTTGTTGACATTGATGACGGTTGCAATCGTTCTTTTTTTCTATACCTGTCAGACGACAGTAAAAGTAGAAACGCCTGCACAATTTCCGATTATTACGGAAACCACCACCACCACGACAACGACTGAAACAACCACCACAACCACGACCACCACAATGACCACCACCACGACTACCACAACCGTATCCGTGGACTATACGATGCATATTGACATGACATCCGTAAAGCAGCACAAGGCAAGCAGTCCGAAGCTGGTCGGCTGGATTTATATCCCAGATACGGTCATTGATTACCCGATTATGCAGGCAGAGGACAACAATTATTTCCTGCATCTGGACTGGATGGAACAGGAAAGCTTTGCAGGCTGCATCTATGAGGACTATCGGGGCAATATTGACAAAACGACCATGACCCTGCTGTATGGGCACAATATGGCAGCCGGTACGATGTTCAGCAACATCAAGTATTTCAAAGACCCGGCTTGGGGCAAGAGCCATCCGTATTTTGAAGTTGCCTCTACCGAGAAGCGGTATCTGTATGAAGTGCTCTCTGCCAATGTGCTGTATGGGGAATCCGGAGCAGAGTTTTCTTACTGGCGACCGAATAAAGGCTTGACCATGAACAAGGAAGAACATCTGGAATACTTACAGCAAATCAAGAAAACATCGCTTGTCTGGTATGGAAAAGACGATGTGAAAGAATACTTAGACAGCAATATCATTGTGTTACAGACCTGCAATTCCGGCGATGATGACGGAATGCGGTGCGTGATTTTTGCCCGTTGCTTAGGCGAACGGTAATATCAACAGAAAGCGGAATTGTTGCGTACAGTTCCGCTTTTTTATCCAAAACGAACAGGAGAAAGAACGATGCAAGAATTATCATGGAAGACCATTTTCGGATATTTTCCGAAGCGAAACCGAAACAGCCACAAGGGAACATTTGGCACGCTGCTTTGTATTACAGGCAGCAACCGGATGCCGGGAGCGTGTGCTTTGTCCACATTGGCAGCATTACGCAGCGGAGCAGGACTGGTGAGAGTTGCAACCACCGAGCGAAATCTGCCGATTCTGGCATCGCAGATTTATGAAGCTGTTTATCTGCCGATGCACACAACCGAAACAGGAGAAATCTGTTGGGAGAAGAATGCAGCCGTTTTGCAGCCAGCATTGAAACAAGCCTCTGCGGTGCTGATTGGCTGCGGTTTGGGCAATACCGCTGCCACGCAGGAATTGCTGCGAAACGTGGTGAATCTAGTCGAATGCCCACTGATTATGGATGCAGATGGTCTAAATGCCCTTGCTTCCTGCATAGATATCATGCAGAAGCAAAAACCGAATTGGATTCTGACACCGCATCCCGGAGAAATGGCACGGCTATCCGGAACAACTACCGCCGCAGTGCAGGCAAATCGTCCACAATGTGCAGCAGAGTTTTGCAAGCAGTTTTCCGGCACGTTGGTTTTAAAAGGTGCAGGTACCATCATTCAGCAGGGAACAACGGCAATCCAGAATCCGACTGGCAATCCGGGCATGAGCCGAGGCGGTTCAGGGGATGTTTTAGCAGGTATGATTGCAGCTTTCGCTGCACAGGGGCTTTCCCCGTATGCCGCAGCGTGTGCCGGAGCATATCTGCACGGTCTGGCAGGTGATTTTGCAGCAGCACGATATTCCGAACAGGCGATGTTGCCGCAGGATTTACTGCATTGCCTGCCGGAAGTCTTTTTGAAGTTGGAACAGGAACGGACAGCGAAAGAACAATAAAAAAGCTGACAGCTTTGTGCAGCCGGAAGACCAAAAACGATATCCTTGAACAAGAAAAACGGAGGCACAGAGATGAAAATACCAATGATTGGCTTTGCATTTACCATGACAGCCTGTTTCTTGATGACCGGTTGCAGCGGTGTTGGGGTTGGAGGCGGGAGTACCACGTCCAGCAACCAGCTGAACACCGCTTTTACAACAGGCGTTACCATGGAACTAGAGGAGATGACCGCAGAGGGAACGATGCAGCGAGTAGGGGCAGGGGAATGGAATGTTTCCTTTTCCGAGCCGTCCCAGCTGGCAGGGGTACGGCTGGATTTCCAGAAAGGGGAAGTGACTGCTTCTTATAAAGGGCTGGCATTTTCCGTTCCGCAGACAGCTCTGCCGGCAAAGTCGATTTTGTATCAGTTTATTTTAGCAGCCGACCAGCTTGCAGAGGAGTCCACCTTGCAGGGCACATCAAAAGATGGCGGTATGGTGTTGAGCGGTGATTTGGAGGCTGGCAGCTATGAACTGACCATGACAGCAGAGGGCGTTCCGGCGATTTTCTCGATGAAGAATCAAAATGCGGTTCTGACCTTTCACGACTTTGTTTCCAACGGGGCAGTGTCTGAATCAGAAACGTCCACAGAATCGGAATTGCAGACCACCGAACCTGTGCTGCAAACGGAGTCAACGGAACTGGAAACAACGCTGGAATCGCAGGAATAAAAATTTTTTTGAAAAACGCTTGACAATGCGTGCGAATTCTGATATAATAAGGGAAATGAATGTGGGCAAAGACGCCTTTCTCAGGAATGAGAAAGGCGTCTTTTCTTTTATAACCTATTCATGGTAAAAGATTGCAGCCACAAGACAATAAAAAGTTACAGATGGGAGAAATGCATATCATGAAAACCAACAACCTTCATGAGGTGCTTCATATAGGAACAGAGCTTATGGAATTTCACAACAAAAAACAAGAACGGGACTTCTATAAGCCAAGATGCAGGCAGATGCAGTTCCGATAAAGTACCGGATTGCAGGGGAAACCGTTGCTTTCTTGCAGCAGCCATGTCGGAGAAATAGAATACACAAATCATACATGCCATGTTGCCTGGTGGTCGACAGGCAGCATCTGACTTGCAGGGCATGAATGGGAAAACCGACAGCGACCAGTTTGCAGCAGAATCAGAACGCGTTTCACTTGCGGATTTCTCTGGGCAAAAACACCGCTGGAACTGCCCGAAAGCCAACCGCATAGACGACACGAATGGCAACCGAAACGGTTGTATGCAGCTTTCATTCCAGTCGACTAGGAAGTGCTTGAAAACGATTCCAGTATAGCAAAAAGACAGGAGATGAAGAATCCTGCGATGTGCAAGAAAAAATACCGCCGTACAAATAATTTGTATCGGCGGTATTTTTATGACTCTATCTCTTCTGGTTCGGCAATCATATTATTACGGGACTGCTGATTCCGGTATTGTTTCGGTGTTAAGTGTGTGTATTTTTGGAACAGCTGAATAAAATGGCTCTGGGAGGAAAAGGCAAGCGAAGCAGCAATGCTCCGGCAGGGATAATCCGTATAACGCAGCAGGTTTTTTGCCTCCTCCATTTTTTGCATGAGAATATAATTGTGAATGGAGCAGCCCATTTGCTCTTGAAAGAGTTTGGAAAGATAGCTGGGATGCAGCTGCAAATATTCTGCAATATCTGGAACAGATAGTTTTTTCCGGATGTTCTGGTGAATGTAGTTGATACAGATTGCAATATGTTTTGAGGAAATATCTTGTTTTTGCAGCCGTTTCATTTTCAGTGTGTATTCCATGCAGGCTTCATCGTGCAGGGCTTCCATGTCCACCAGTCGATGCGTTTGGTCGGCAGATTGGATGTAGTTGTCTTGAATTTCCAATGCTTGTACTTCCGGCATACCAGCTTGTATGCAGAAATGTGTGAGCATGGTAACGGTGACGATGAAATGATACCGCATATTTTGAACAGATGTTTCTGAAAGAACATTGTTGTCACAGAGTTTTCGGAAATCTTTTTTTTCTAAGAATGCTTCTACTTCCTGTAAATTTCCGCTGCTGACCAATTGATAGAATCGGGAGCGGATTTCGGTTGGATAATGTAGGACTTTTTGTTTCGATTTGTTTTTTTGATAAAAATTTGTTGCCATAATGATTTTGCCCCCTGACCAAGCTGAAAATAAAACTATCTTAATTATAACACATATTTTGTAGAAATACAAGAGGCAAAATCGAAAATATGGCAATTTATTTTTGAAAAATCAGAAATTTTATGAGTTCATCATGAATCGAATCCGGATTCCCAATAAATGGAATGGTGAATCTGTGGCAGAAACTGTTCCAGAAAGACATCTTGCGATAGAAAAACGCTGGAAACATCCGAACAGGGCGAGAACCACCAGTGAGAAACCGACTGAAAATCGGGGTGCAGATAGAGCGGACATTGATTTTGGGCATCAAACAGCAGCCCCAGCGGAGAAAGGGTATGCGGAAGGCAATGCAGCAGCGTACAGCACGCAGCGGTCAAGGATTCTGAACCGGATGGTGCGGGGGTTTCTTCTGTGTGCAGATAGAGTGCATAGCCGGATTCGTGCGGAATTACGCTGCAAACTGGCATGGTTGCTTCTAATTTTGACTTTTTCAGCAGGCTTTTCCATTGATTGCGGTTGGTGTAAGCCGGATGACAGTACCGCACAAATTGCAGATTGGTACGCATGAAAAAGGAATAGATTTGTAATGCAGTTGAGTTCATATCGGTTTCTTTCCTTCCTGCTGTGGACAGACGGTATGCAGATAGTAGTCTACAAAATGTTTCGGGGTCAGTCCGGTAAATTCCTTGCATTCCCGCTGAAAATGGGCTTGGTCAGCGTAGTGAAACATGGTAATATAGTCAGAGATGCTTTTTGCTTTATGGGATTGCTGCATCATGGTATGCAGAGCCGCTTGAAAGCGTGTGATACGGGCAAACATTTTCGGAGCATAGCCCAAAGTCTCCGAGAACATCCGGTTGAGGTGGCGTTCGGAATAGCAAAGCGTTTCTGCTATCTCGCTGATTTCCAATTCTCCGTTGGAGGATGCCATTAAATATAGCATATCCTGTACAGTTTCCGGAACGGTGCAGGATTCCGGTTCTGTTTGTGCCAGTTCCGATTGCACGATGGCAACCCGTTCGGAGAGCTGTTCTGTTGCAAACAGCCGCTCCATCAGGGAATAGACTGCCGGAGAAAGTTGCGGAACAAAGGTTTCGGTGTTGGTGACTTCTCGAATCGAAAGCGGAACATCTGGGAAGAACATCCCCGGTTTCATTCGGATTCCGAAGTAGGCAGCATCCGGATAGACAATCAGCGGCTTTCGGGCGAGCGGAGAACCAATGAGTTCCATTTTGAATTGCTGGTCGTGCTGGATGAATACCACATCCACGCAGCCATCTGGAATACAGACCATGAACAAATCCTGATTCTGCGAACGGTCAATGGTTTTATGCGTGGAGAACTGATAGAACCGTGCGGTATAAGGCGTGGTCTGTACCTGTTCTTCATATTGCTTGACATCAAACGAAAAGAACGGTTGATGCATATGAAATTCCTGATAGGATGGATAAGCATTTTTCATCAAAAAGACTCCTTTCCGGCAGAAACGTCTTGGAATATTTCTTATTATAAAAAGGGTGTCTGATTTTGTCAATTGCACGGGAATGATTTCTTATTTTGGTATGCGACTTTTTCAATGGACTTTCAAAAATAAAGTTTCCAATGCGGAATTTTTCTGTTTTTCGGCAGTGAAAAAAGAAAAATAACGGTTTCAGGATGTCCGATTTTTTCAATAAAAGCGATAAGTGCCGTGCTATAATAGAGCCATAAACAAAAAACAAATTCGACAGATGCAAAGGTGCATGAGAACCAGATTCGTTCTCGTGCACCTTTTGTTTTTTGTTTCCCATAGCGGATTTTCCCAATATGGAAGAAATCCAGAATGACAATAGAGGAGGTCCTTGTCATGCGAATTAGCGAGCATCCCATTATTGAAAGCTACAACAAGGGAAGAAAGGTCACTTTTTCCTTTGATGGAAAGGAATTAAGCGGCTACGAAGGCGAGTCCATTGCGGCAGCACTGAAAGCAGCCGGTGTGATGGTGCATCGTTATACGGCAAAGCAGCACAAGCCCCGTGGAATCTTCTGTGCAATCGGAAGATGTACGGACTGTGTTATGATTGTCAATGGCGTCCCGAATGTGCGTACTTGTGTGACTCCATTAGAGGAAGGCATGCAGATTCAGACACAATATGGTGTAGAACCGAAGAAGGAGGACTAAGATATGAAACGACATGAATTGATTGTCATTGGTGCAGGCCCTGCCGGCTTGAGTGCAGCCATTGAGGCAAAAAAGAACGGCATGGATGTCATCGTATTTGATGAAAACCAGCGGCCAGGCGGTCAGCTGTTCAAGCAGATTCATAAGTTCTTCGGTTCTAAGGAACATCATGCAAAAGTGCGTGGATTCCGAATCGGTCAGCAGCTGCTGGAAGAAGCCGAGGGGCTGGGCGTTCGAGTAGAATTAGATGCAACCGTCATGGGCATCTATGAAAATAAAGAAGTCACCGTGAAGAAAGACGGCGAAGTCCATCACTATAAGGGCGATGCCATCATCATTGCAACGGGTGCAGCAGAAAACATGATTCCGTTCAAGGGCTGGAACATTCCGGGTGTCATCGGAGCAGGTGCAGCCCAGACCATGATGAACATTCAGGGCGTACAGCCGGGGCAAAAGATTTTGATGGTTGGTTCTGGTAATGTTGGTTTGGTTGTCAGCTTCCAGCTGTTGCAGGCTGGCTGCGAAGTGGTTGCCATTATTGATGCAGCCCCAAGAGTTGGCGGTTATGGTGTCCATGCAGCAAAGCTCACCAGAACAGGCGTTCCGTTTTATCTGTCCCATACCGTTGTAGAGGCAAAGGGAACAGACCGCGTAACCGGTGCAGTCATTGCACAGGTAGACGACCATTTCCAGCCGATTCCGGGCACAGAAAAGGAATTGGATGTGGATACCATTTGTATTGCAGTTGGTTTGACGCCGATGTCCCAGCTGGCAAGCAATGCGACCTGTAACATGGAATTGATTCCGCAGAAGGGCGGTCATGTTGCCCTGCTGAGTGAATACGGTGAAACATCCGTCAGCGGCATTTATTGTGCCGGAGATGTTGCCGGAATTGAAGAAGCAAGTTCCGCAATGATTCAGGGCAGAAGCGTTGCCTCTCATGTCAGCATGAAGGCAGGCTATCTCACCGAGGCAGAATTTGAAGAAAAGTATACGGGTTACCAAGAAGCACTGGGTCAGCTGCGGCAGGGGATGTTTGCACCGAAGAATAAGGGCAGAAACGACTTTACCGAAACCGATGAAGGCTATCCGATTTCCAAGACCTTGCTGGCACACGGTTATATGACCGAAGAAGAACTGGCAGCATTTCCGGCAGCTTCTTATCAGAAGCCGGGCATTCATCCAGTAATTGAATGTACCCAGAACATCCCGTGCAACCCATGTCAGGACGCATGTAAGTTCGGATGTATCAAGGTTGGGGCAAACATCACCCGCCTTCCGGCAATTGATGAAGAGAAGAAGTGCACGGGCTGCGGTTTGTGCGTTGCATCTTGTTCCGGTCAGGCAATCTTCCTGGTAGATGAAACGTATGAAGAGGGCTATGCATCCATTGCGTTCCCGTATGAATTTTTACCAATGCCAAAGATTGGCGACAAGGGAACAGCACTAGACCGGCAGGGCAAGCCCGTCTGTGAAGCAGAAATTGTCGGCGTAAAGCGCGCACCGATTATGGATAAAACCGCAGTTGTTACGATGAAAGTACCGATTGCATTTGTAAAAACGGCAAGATTTTATCGGCCGCTTGTCTGAGAGAGGGGAAGGTGTCAATATCATGCGTAAGATGATTCGTGTTGCAAATCCAGAACCGTTCGTTGCAAAAGACGATGACGATATGATTATCTGCCGTTGCGAAGAAATCACAAAGGGTGAGATTCGGAAAGCCGTTTATGACGGCATGCGAACCACCAACGAAGTAAAGCGGTATTTGCGTGCTGGAATGGGACTTTGCCAAGGACAGACCTGTCAGCGGCTGGTACAAGGCATCATTGCCGCAGAGTTAAAGACAAGACCGTCTGAGTTGGGAATGATTCAGGGACGTGCTCCGGTTCGTCCGGTCGAGATTCTCACATTCAGTAAGAATATTACAGACGTAAAGGAGGACTAAGCCATGCTGGAAAAACGAGAAGCAGATGTCATCATCATTGGCGGCGGTATTATGGGATGTGCGACCGCTTATCGGCTCGCAAAGCAGGGCGTGGACGTTCTGGTGCTGGAGAAGAAAGAAATCGGGAACGGCGGTTCTTGCCGGAATGCCGGCGGTGTTCGGCAGTCTGCAAGAGACCCGAAAGAATTGCCGTTGGCAATGTATGCCGTTGCAAACATCTGGCCGCACCTGAGCGAAGAGTTAGGCGTGGATGTTGAATACCATCAGGGCGGCAACCTGCGGCTTGGTCTGACGGAAAAAGATATTAAGGTGTTGGAAAACCACACGGCAAAGAGCTTGAAGCTGGGCTTGGATGTCAAGATGATCAGCGGCGACGAAGCACGGGAAATCTGCCCGTATATGTCGAAAGAAGTCGTTGCTGCAAGCTGGTGTCCAACTGACGGACACGCAAACCCCTTGAAAGCAACCTTAGGTTTTTACCGGAAAGCACTGGAACTGGGCGTTACATTCATAACAGGGGTCAAGGTAGAAGCATTGGAAAAGGTAAAGGGCAGAGTCCGCAGAGTTCTGACGGATGATGGCGTTTATGAAGCAGACCAGATTCTGTTGTGTGCTGGCTATGAGTCCCGAAAGATTGCGAACACCGTTGGCGTAGATGCTCCAGTAGAACGGCAGTTCAACGAAGTTCTGGTAACAGAAGCCCAGCCAAAGATGTTTGATATTATGATTGGTGTCGCTGGCGGTGAATTTTATGGACATCAGTCTGAACACGGTTCGTTTGTATTGGGCGGCAACAGCGGCTTACAGGCGTTCACCTCGAACAATGACAATTTCGTCACCAACAGCCTGACTGCTCCCTGTATTTCACGAGGCATTATCAAGTATTTCCCGATTCTAGACAAGGTGAAAGTCGTTCGTACTTGGTCGGGCTGGTATGACCAGTGTATCGACGTGCTGCCGGTTATCGACAACGTGAAAGAAGTGCCGGGTTTGACGGTTGCCTTTGGATTCAGCGGACATGGTTTCGGCATCAGTCCAGCCGTTTCCATCGCCCTGAGCGAACTGATTCTAAACGGCAAGTCCACCACCATTGACATCAGTCAACTGAATTATGACCGCTTTAAGGCAAAGGGTTAATTTCGCAGAGGAGGGATTGCTTGATTCTACACAATGACGCTGTGGATGCCATTTTAACACGGAGAAGCATTCGCAGCTATCAGGCAAAACAAATTTCCGAAGATGCATTGGAAACCATTCTGACTGCGGGGCAATATGCCCCCAGCGGAATGAATCAGCAGTCTGCAAAGGCAATTGTTGTCCAGAGCAAAGAACGGATGCAACAGTTGGTGCAGCTGGCAAAAGCAGCAGAGCAGGTTGACCACAACCCGTTTTATGATGCACCAACCGTCATTCTGGTGTTTGCCGATGCGACCCAACTCGCACCGCTCGAAGACGGCTGCAATGTACTGGAGAATATGATGCTGGCAGCACACGCCATCGGTTTGGGCAGCTGCTGGATTTATGCAGCAAAGGTGCTGTTTTCAACCGAAGAAGGTGCTGCGTTTCAGAAAGAACTGGGGCTTTCCGAAACCGATCAGATTGTGGGTTCGATTGCGGTTGGTTATCCCGACGGTGCAGCTCCGCAGCCAAAGCCACGCAAGGAGTCATTTTTCCGAATCGTGTAAAAAAATAGGGCTTGACAAATGGCAGGGGATGTGCTATGATGAAGTTGCATAAAAGTGCAAGGTTCGACTGGCGGTTTCACTGACAGAATCGCCAAATCGAATCATAATAACAATCAAATATTTTATGGAGGGAAATACCAATGAGCAGATTTACAATTCCAAGAGATCTTTACCACGGCAAGGGTTCGTTAGAAGAACTGAAAAACTTGCAGGGCAAAAAAGCCATTGTCGTTGTTGGCGGTGGCTCGATGAAGCGGTTTGGCTTCTTAGATCAGGCGGTTGCCTATCTGAAAGAAGCTGGCATGGAAGTCGCTCTGATCGAAGGCGTAGAACCGGATCCGTCTGTTACCACGGTTTTAAAGGGTGCAGAAAAGATGCGGAAATTTGAGCCGGATTGGATTGTTGCCATGGGCGGCGGTTCTCCGATCGATGCTGCAAAGGCAATGTGGGCATTCTATGAATATCCGAATACCAAGTTTGAAGACCTTTGCACACCGTTTAATTTCCCGACATTGCGGACAAAGGCAAAGTTCTGTGCAATTCCGTCTACATCCGGTACGGCAACCGAAGTAACTGCATTCTCGGTTATCACCGACTATGACAAGGGTATCAAGTATCCGCTGGCAGACTTCAACATTACGCCGGATATTGCCATTGTTGATAGTGCATTGGCAGAAACCATGCCGAAGAAACTGGTTGCTCATACGGGCATGGATGCGATGACGCACGCAATTGAAGCGTATGTTTCCACGCTGCACTGCAATTATACCGATGCAGTTGCACTGCATGCTATCAAGATGATTCACAAGGAACTGAAGAAGTCCTTTGACGGCTGCATGACTGCAAGAGCAGAAATGCACGATGCACAGTGTCTGGCAGGGATGGCATTCTCCAATGCTCTGCTGGGAATTGTACATTCTATGGCACATAAGACCGGTGCTGCTTATACCGGCGGCCATATCATTCATGGTTGTGCAAATGCCATGTACCTGCCAAAGGTCATCAAGTACAATGCAAAGAATGAAGAAGCTGCAGAACGCTATGCACAGATTGCAGACCATATCGGTCTGGGCGGCACGACCACAACAGAAAAGGTCGATGCTCTGATTGCAGAACTCCGCTCGATGAACGACCAGCTGGAAATTCCGCAGGCAATCAAGTTCTATGGTGCAGGCGGCGTGAAGGCAGAAACTTCTATCATTGATGAAGCAGAATTCTTG
>OGRM01001604.1_pt1 | contig 13293 bp, 9 predicted proteins | sample 1553491 | NCBI WGS metagenome assembly OGRM01 (sample SAMEA2580110, study PRJEB22360) | human gut metagenome | biome: human gut; feature: human-associated habitat; material: faeces | place: Denmark | collected 2008/2010
GTTGCTCAGGCACTTATAAATAATGTTAAACTATAGTGTTGCGGAATTAAGGATTTAAAGACTTTTTACTTTTTATTGTTTTAGTATCCATCAAGATTTCTTTTCTACCTTTGTCATAAGCTATGACCATTTTATATTTACCCTCAGGCAGAAAATTCAGATTTAACGATACGGATTTTTCCTGTTCGCCATTTAATACCGACAAATACCATATATCACCTTTTCTTCTGGCGATTGCTGCAAGATTTCCAATCTTGCTCTCAGGCAAGACATAGTTCTCATCCCATACCACAGGAACTTCTTCTATAAATCTTCGTCCGGGACATTTCAGCATATCCTCCATATCTGCAGCCAATATAAGCATCGGAGAAGTAAACATGTAAATTGAAGCCAGCTGATGGGTAAATGTTACGGCTTCCGGACAGAAAGCTCTGAAGTTAAGCGGAGTATAATCAGCAGGACCGGCCAGCCAGCGTGTAAAAGGCAGAACCGTATTATGGAATGGCCACGCAGGTCCGGGTGCCCAACTGCTTTCACCGCCTACACATTCCAGTCCTCTTACCGCCTCTTTAGCCAATAAGTTAGGATATTTGAATGACTCACCGGCCGGTTTGTTTACGCCATGAAATATTACCATCAGTTTTTCTTTGGCTGCATCTTTCAGGATTTCTTCCATCAATCTGACCGTAAAAAGATTTTCCGTGTGGAAAAAGTCTATCTTCAAGCCTTTAACACCTATTTCGGCACACTTCGCCATAAAGCTTGCTCTCTTCCGGATCAACCAGACCTATATCACTTCTATTTCCATAGCGCGGTGAAGACGGGCGCCATACCCAGATATTGACATTTTTACTGTCTGCATACTCAACAAGTTCCTTCAGCATGGCCCATTTGTCACGTCCGTTAGCTTCTTTTTCTGTCTGAGCCCAGTTTTCCCATCCGTCATCTACTACGACAGACTCTATTCCAAGCTCGGCACATCCGTCTATATATTTTTTGTGATTGGCAACGCTCAGACGTTCAACCCCTCCTTCGGTCAGCCATGTAAATACAGCTCTTCCCGGTTTTATCCATTCGTTGCTGTCTGAAAAAAGAGCGTTATCAGGCTTGTCACAGACCTGCGAAATGATTTTGTTGTTTACCAGGCCATTCAGGTCGTCAGCCAACATCAGAACTCTCCAGGGAGTCTTGATCTCATTCTTGTCAGGGTAAGCTATCCAGGGATTATTTCTTACAGCTTCATGCCAATATTTGGCAGGAGGCAAACCGGTTTCAATGCCTGTTTCGATATGGCCTTTATTGTCGGCATAACCAAATTGTATTTTGTTTGGGGCCGTACAATACATGACTGCCCCATGAAAATTAAACAGGTTAGCTTCCGTGATCGCCGCATATATTCCCTCTTGAGTCAGGAACGTAGCGGGAGGAGCAAGGAGTTCTCCTTCGATGCTGTCAGTTTTACGTTCCTGATAAATCTGATGCCATCCATACTGAAACGGTCCACTTGCATACCATGCAGTTGTGTTTGACGGGAAAACAAAAGAAGTGCTTTCTCCATAGACACATTTAGGCCCATTGGCCGGTATCCGGTATCTGAATGCGATACCATCATCAAATTCTCTGATATCTACATAGAATGAGTTATGAACTCCATTGGCCAGGTAACTTCTGATTGATTCATCAGAGGATTCCGTCTCAGAAAAAGATTTAATATTTTTACCATACGGACAGTTGTCCATGATGATTCCCAAAGATGAGTTTTCTATAACGGGACGATCGTTATAGGAAACATTAAACATTAATTCGTTCTGTTGCAGGAAGACATTCATTCTTGATTTCTGGGCAAAAACAGAGCCTGAAGCAAGAAGAAACAAAGATGCACAATAAAATATACATTTCATATTATTAGAGTTATGTCAATACTGAATTCAAGCAGATTATGCAACCATATTGAATTCCAGGTTTATTCGTTTTTCAGTACATATTCCCAACCTTTCTGTCCGGAGTCAAGTGTACTTCTTGTCTCCGTCATTCTTATTATTCCGTTCTTTTTCTCGTTAGCCGTTGAAGTGTTTCTTTATTTTACTTATAAATCTGATTATATTTACTGCTCTTGTTGGCGGGCCGGCTTCTTTCCCTTCCAACAAGTGGATCCATATGAAGTAATTTAAATAATGCCTATATATTTATTCTTTGGAGCCAGATTTCAAAAGATGCCGCAAAAGTAATGATTTATTTGGAAAAACATATATTAATCCATACTTTCTCAACAAACTGTTATTCAAGAATAGTAAGTTTATACATCACATTCATAATTTTATACATCTATCTAGGTTTCATGATGTGATACTTTCCCTATTTAAGTCATAAAAGCGACTCTGTAAATAAAAAAACTGATTAAAGAATCTATAATAAATAGAGAATACAACCCAGAAGAAAAACGAATAAGAAACACACTGCAATGATTATTTGGGTTTTGAACAGATTGTCATTGTCCATGTCGGTTTTTTCTTTTGTCTTTCTTTGGATTTCTTCCACTTCTTCTGCCGAAATTTCAGGCAGTTTTGTGCCCTTACCAATTTTCGAGAGTCTGGTACGGGTCTCTTTTATGCGTTCTCTGCCCAATTTCCTGAGTTCACGGTTTTCTTTATCCCGCCTTTGCATATCATTGATACAACCTAAAGTTCCCATAGTCAAGTGATTTAGTTTCTACTAAAATACGAAAAGGTTTTGTAAAATAAAATACTTTTCGTATTTTTAAGGAGCATTATCTTGTTCTTAAAGCAAACAGGCCTATGTGTATGAGAATTTTAGTGATCGCCATTTTACTTTCGCTTGTCGGTTTACCTGTGAAAGCTACGGGACAATCAGGCGACATAATCCGCCTGGAAGGAGAAGAATGGGATTTGATGGCAAAGCCCATAGGATACGATTCTCTGCTATATATGCGGATGAAAGATTTTTTTCCGGAAAATATTAATTGGTCTACGGGCAATTATAGCGGCTATACTGCTTTCTGGGAGATACGTGACGGATATCTTTGCCTGCAACGGGTAGAAGCGGATATCTACGATGAAGTCAGTAAAAAGGAATCTACACGGGTGTATGAAGTGAAGGAGTTGCAGCCGCTCTTTGCAGCCTATTTTCAGGCGGGAATGATTCAAGCCCGCTGGTTCAGTGGGGAGCTTCGGGCCGGAAAAGGAGATCTGGTGAGATACGTGCATGATGGGTTCAACCGTAACATGGAAACGGAACGGGTGCTGACTCTCCGGAACGGCAAAGTGCTGAAAACGCAGACTTATCATAATTACCGGAGAACCGGACTGAATCTGATGAAAGCACAGGGAGAAATCGAGCGTAGGTTTCCCTGGAAGCGGTTTCCTGAATACCGGGGAGAACGGATTGTTTTTACGATAAGTGATTTCCAGACGACGGAAGACGGGCGCTTCGTGGATTGTGACGTGCATTCTGTCTTTATACGTTCTTTACGGGAAAAGACAGACGACGGAACTCATCCGCTGGTTCTTGCTCTCAAAGAAACGCTTAGATCCATTTATCCATGGGAGGTACTTTTTGTCAACGGGAAGCACACTATAGAATTTCAGTATTTTACTATGCCGCTGAAAGAAGATATAACGCATAATGAGGGTGATTCTGCAAGATATACAATTGTCGGTCGGGTGTATGGTGAATCTGTCCGTCAACGCCCTCCTTATGATGTGGTACATGATGTGCTGGTTGGTTCCAATCTGAGCATGGCAGGACAGCCGTTTCTGGGATGGCTGACAGATTCCACCGGCTGCTTCCGGATAAAGGGACTGGAGGCTGGAACTTATCATCTGAAAGCTGAATATGTGGGACTGGCCCCTTGTGATACGGTAATAACCCTTCCTTTACCACATAATGACACGTTGCGGATGGTGCTTCCTTTATGGTATGATCATATTTTGAAATATGACTGTTCACCGGAGCTGTCGAAAGAAAACATCGTCAAAGGACGTCCCCAATTGCGCCTGGTAATACCGGAAGGACAGGAACAGAAAATCCGTACACACTTTTTCTGGAAGATGTACGGTGTGAGCTATGACGCTTTTTATCCATTGAAGAAAGATGGAACACTGGACTGTTATCTGGGTGTTCCCAATCATATATTGACAGCTTATAATCGGGTGGTTTTTGATTATCTGGATATGAAATTTGGCAATTCATGGCGTAAGGTGGCTCCGAAAGGAATATTTGGTCTGGATAAATCTTTAGATGAATCTTGTGATGATAAATAGTTTACAAAACATTACATAAAGAAGGCAAGTATATTTTACTGAATCATAATTTTTACCTATCTTTGTAAAACAAGAACCCGCCAAGCCTCTTCACAATGCTTAAATCGGCGGGTCGTTTTTTTATATATGAGATACAGTTTACTTAAAAAGATTTAGTTATCCAGATAGCTTGCCAAGTCCCTGAGCATTCAGGCCAAATTCACGTCTGAAAGCTCATTGAGGGAAATATACTGTATTTATCCTCCATGAATCCGACCACGATACCGAAAAAATCACATCGTCATCCTTCTTGTTTCCTTCAAATAAACCATCTTACGAAGTCAAGGGCAAAAATCGTACGGAAAACAGCCTCCTTTTCCCTTGTCGCCCTGGGAATAAAGTGGATAATTCTCTAGGGGGCCGCCAGTTATGTTGTCATTATCTGCACATATCAGTAATTTTATATTCATAAATATTATCAGTCACATGAAGTCTCCCTTAACAATATTAAAATAATCCATATCAATTATAAAAATTACATATGAGTTAGTATTATTTTGATACATTTGCAAAAACTGTAAGCACAATTTGTCACTCTTAAAATTGCATATGGTACGCTGTCTATATCATTCTACAATACAAGAATTTATTAATACTTCTTCTGAAACTTTGTTGGGAATGTTCATTAATAATTATCATGGGAACGCTCTTACAACAACAAACGAAAGCTGGTCCAATGAGATTGAAATCATGCGGGAAACATTATTACCATGGAAATTTGAAAATGGACAGATAATTTTTGAGTATGACATTCCTAGACTTGGAAAACGCATAGATGTAGTATTATTGCTAAGAGGAATAATTTTCTGTATTGAATTTAAAGTTGGCGAAAAAATCTACTTCAATCTAACATTGAGCAGGTTATGGATTATGCTCTTGATTTAAAAAACTTTCACCTTTTTAGCCAGGATAAAATAATCGTTCCAATTCTTGTCCCAACAAAATATAGTTCTTGTTCAAGTGCATTTTGTTATTCTGTATATGATGATTCAATATATAATCCATTAGTAACAGGAAGTAAAGGATTGCAGAAACTTATTTCTGATATTTTTATACATTCTGGAGCAACTATTTCAAATTCAAGTTTAGGTGTTGATTGGATTATAAGTCCATACTCTCCTACACCAACAATTATTGAAGCTGCAAAAAGACTTTATGAAAATCATTCTGTGGAAGATATTACCAGACATGAAGCCGATAAAGTTTCAACAGATAGAACAATCAGTTATATTCTTGATGTTATTAAGAATAGCAAAGAACAGAAACAAAAAAGTATTTGTTTCGTAACAGGTGTACCAGGAGCCGGAAAGACTCTTGTAGGACTAGATGTTGCTGTTAAACAGTCTTACCAAAATGGTGGTAAATTAATTGAAGATGAAGGAGCTGTATATCTCTCTGGAAACGGACCTTTAGTTGCCGTACTTACAGAAGCTTTAGCTATTGATAACTACAGAAAATGTAAGGAGCGTGGAGAAAAAAAGAATATGTCTGATTCAAGACGAGAAGTTGGCAAATTTATACAAATTATACATCGCTATAGAGATAATATGTTGGCCAAAATAAAGAATCCCGTAGAAAATAACACACTTGAAATAGATCCAGACAAGGCAATAAAACTAACAAATGCAGGCTACGGAGAAGTTGAACATGTTGCAATTTTTGATGAAGCTCAACGTTCATGGACACATAAAAGGCTTGCTGATTATCTCAAAAGAGGTGGAACTTATGGCAATAAACTTAAAATTCAAAATTTTCCGCTCTCGGAAGCAGCTTTCCTTATCTGGTCTCTTGATCAAAGAGAAGATTGGGCAACAATTATTTGTTTAGTTGGTGGTGGTCAAGAAATTAATACAGGAGAAGCCGGGATTTCTGAATGGATTAATGCTTTAAATGATAAATTCACTCATTGGAGAATTTATATATCCGACAAACTTACAGAGAAAGAATATGCTGAAGGAAAAGTTAATGAATTACTAGCAAAGAATGATAAAGTTACTTTCTCTTCAGATCTCCATCTCGGAGTTAGTTTGCGTTCATTTAGAGCTGAAAAGTTGTCAGCTTTTGTTCATTCTTTACTATCATTCAACCCTGATGCCACAGAATGGTATGAAAAGATAAAAGAACGTTATCCGATTGTACTTACAAGAGATATGGATAAAGCCAGAACATGGTTGAGAAAAATGACTAGAGGTTCGCAAAAAGCGGGTGTACTTGTAAGCAAAGCTTCTGCAAGATTCAAACCTTTAGCTGTTCATGTACTTGAGCAAGGAGATGAAAATGCTATACATTGGTTTTTGGAAGACAAAAACGATATACGATCATCAAATTATCTTGAAGATGCTGCAACTGAAATACAAGTTCAAGGTCTAGAATTGGATTATACATGTGTTCTTTGGGATGCTGATGTTAGGTGTGAAAATGGGAAATGGAAATATTATAACTTCAATGGAAGAACTGCTTGGCGAGAAGAAGCGGGTAATACAGAGAGTAGTATTGAACGACGAAAATACATGCTAAACGCTTATCGTGTACTGTTGACACGTGCTCGTATTGGTATGGTTATTTGTGTTCCTGAAGGGAATCACAATAAGACAGCAGGTGGGTTTCCAGAAGATATGACTAGACTCCCAGAGTTTTATGATGGTACTTATGAATATTTTAAAACTTTAGGCCTGGATGAAATTTAAGGCAATAAGTTCCTTTTTTTCTCAGATTCTATTTTCACTATGATATATGACAAAAGGAGTTGTGTTGCAATTTAACACAACTCCTTTGTAATTGCATTTATCTATTATGCTTCCTCAATAGCAGCCTGGGCCGCAGCCAGACGTGCAATAGGCACGCGGAACGGAGAACAGGAAACATAGTTCAATCCAACTTTGTGACAGAACTTCACTGAGGACGGCTCACCACCATGTTCACCGCAAATACCGCATTTCAGTTCGGGACGGACAGAGCGGCCTTTTTCTACGGCCATTTCGATCAGCTGTCCTACACCATTCTGGTCGAGTACCTGGAACGGGTCTACCTTCAGGATCTTCTTTTCCAGATATACCGGCAGGAAGGAAGCAATGTCATCGCGTGAATAACCGAAGGTCATCTGAGTCAGGTCATTGGTTCCGAATGAGAAGTATTCTGCACGTGAAGCAATGCGGTTGGCAGTCAGAGCGGCACGCGGAATTTCAATCATTGTACCTACCTTGAACGGAATTTCTATACCTTCTTCCTTGAAGAGTTCTGCTGCTGTTGCACGGATCACCTTTTCCTGAGCTTCAAATTCATACAGGATACCGGTCAGCGGCACCATGATTTCCGGATGCGGATCGTAACCTTCTTTCTTCAGTTCGATAGCTGCTCCCAGGATAGCACGGGTCTGCATGGCTGTGATTTCCGGATAAGTGTTACCCAGACGGCAACCACGATGTCCCAACATCGGGTTATGTTCACACAGGCTTTCTACGCGCTGGCGGATATATTCTACCGTTACACCCATAGCCTGAGCCATTTCTTCCTGACCTTTCAGATCGTGAGGAACAAATTCATGCAAAGGAGGATCGAGCAGACGAACATTCACCGGACAGCCGTCCATTGCCTTGAAGATGCCCTTGAAGTCAGCTTTCTGATAAGGCAACAGTTTATTAAGAGCTTTCTTACGTCCTTCTTCGTCAGTAGCCAGGATCATTTCACGCATGGCGATGATCTTCTGGTTGTCGAAGAACATGTGTTCTGTACGGCACAGACCGATACCTACTGCACCGAAGTTACGTGCCACCTGAGCGTCATGAGGAGTATCAGCATTGGTACGTACTTTCAGACGGGTATATTTGTCACACAGGCTCATCAGTTTAGCGAAATCACCGGAAAGTTCGGCTGCCTTGGTAACAACTTCTCCCTGGTAAACTTCACCGGTACTGCCGTTCAGAGAAAGGAAGTCACCTTCTTTCAGCAATACACCGTCAATTTCTACGGTACGTGCCTTATAATCTACATTGATGGCGCCTGCACCGGATACACAGCATTTACCCATACCTCTTGCCACAACTGCAGCGTGAGAAGTCATACCGCCGCGGGCTGTCAGAATACCTTCGGCTACGGTCATACCGGCCAGGTCTTCCGGAGATGTTTCAATACGAACCAATACGACACGACGTCCGTCTGCACGCCATTTGGCAGCATCTTCTGCGAAGAAGACGATCTGACCGCATGCAGCACCCGGAGAAGCCGGAAGACCGCGTGTCAGGACTTTGGCTGAGCGAAGAGCTTCCTTATCGAATACAGGGTGAAGAAGTTCGTCCAGTTTATTGGGTTCGCATCTCATGATAGCAGTTTTTTCATCGATCATGCCCTGTTCCAGCATTTCCATGGCAATGCGCACCATAGCGGCACCGGTACGTTTTCCGTTACGAGTTTGCAGGAACCACAGTTTTCCTTCCTGAACGGTGAATTCCATATCCTGCATGTCGTGGTAGTGGTTTTCCAGCTTGGTCTGCAAAGCATCGAGTTCCTTATAGATTTCAGGCATGGCTTCTTCCATTGACGGATAATTGGCCAGACGGTCAGCTTCAGAAATACCCTGCAAGGCTGCCCAGCGCTGAGATCCGGTCTTGGTGATCTGCTGCGGTGTACGGATACCTGCCACAACGTCTTCTCCCTGTGCATTGATCAGGTATTCACCGTTGAACAGATCTTCACCTGTACCGGCGTCGCGTGAGAAGCAGACACCTGTTGCAGACGTATCGCCCATGTTACCGAATACCATGGCCTGTACATTGACCGCTGTACCCCACTCTACCGGAATTCCTTCCATCTTGCGGTACAGGATGGCGCGTTCGTTCATCCAGGAATCAAATACGGCACAGATGGCTCCCCAGAGCTGTTCATATGCATTGTTGGGGAAGTCGCTTCCTGTCTGGGCTTTTACGGCAGCTTTGAAACGGACTACCAGTTCCTTCAGATCGTCTACATCCAGTTCGTTGTCCAGACGAACGCCTTTGGCTTTCTTGACATCTTCAATGATAGCTTCAAACGGATCGATGTCATCCTTATTGGTCGGCTTCATGCCCAGCACCACGTCACCATACATTTGTACGAAACGGCGGTAAGAATCCCATGCGAAACGGGGATTACCGGTTTTGCGTGCCAGACCTTCCACTACTTCATCATTCAATCCCAGGTTCAGGATGGTATCCATCATACCCGGCATGGAAGCACGTGCACCGGAACGTACGGAAACCAGCAACGGATTTTCTACGTCTCCGAATTTAGACTTCATCAGTGATTCAATGCCTGCAACTGATTTTTCTACATCTTCTTTCAGTAAAGCAACGACTGCTTCTTTTCCTTTTTCAAAATATTCATTGCAGACTTCAGTTGTTATTGTAAAACCGGGAGGTACCGGAACACCGATCAGATTCATTTCGGCCAGATTCGCGCCTTTACCACCCAAAAGATTTCTCATGTCAGCTTTTCCTTCAGCTTGTCCGTTCCCGAAGGTGTAAACTCTTTTCTTTTCCATTTTTTCTAAGATTTATAGGCTAAATATTTTGTTTTTATCATGTTTCTTAATGATAACGGGGGCAAAACTAGACATATTTTGTGAATAAGCAAATAAAAAGAATGTATTTTACAACATGTTTTGCTATATCGACATTGCAAAATGAAGTATTTTGAAAATCATGGCGGAATGTCGGGAATTATTCTTAAATTTGCTCCCAAATTGGATTTATTGAAAACGACAGTGGCAAGAAAGAAAAAAGAACTTCCTTTACTGGAAAAGGTAACGATAACCGATGTAGCCGCAGAAGGCAAAGCCTTGGCTAAAGTAAATGACTTGGTGGTGTTTGTACCCTACGTGGTACCGGGAGATGTAGTAGACTTGCAGGTAAAACGCAAGAAGAACCATTATGCAGAGGCTGTGGCCGTAAAAATTCACGAGAAATCTCCCATGCGTGTAGAACCATTCTGCCAGCACTACGGCGTATGCGGCGGTTGCAAATGGCAGTGCCTCGCGTATGAGGATCAGATTAAATACAAACAGAAACAGGTTTTCGACAACCTGACACGGATCGGAAAGGTAGAGCTTCCTGAATTTCGTCCGATTTTAGGTTCGGAAAAAACCATGTTCTACCGCAATAAGCTGGAATATACCTTCTCGAACAAGCGATGGCTGACCGAGGAAGAAGTGAAACAGGATGTGAAATACGATCAGATGAATGCCGTAGGATTCCATATTCCCGGAGCTTTCGACAAGGTGCTGGCAATTGAGAAATGCTGGCTTCAGGATGATATCTCCAACCGCATCCGGAACAGCATCCGTGACTACGCATATGCCCATAATTATCCATTCTTCGACTTGCGTACTCAGGAAGGTATGCTGCGTAACATGATGGTACGTACTTCTTCTACCGGCGAACTGATGGTATTGCTTCAGTGCAAGATTACCAGTGATGAAGAACTGGCGAAGATGAAGGAACTTCTGCAGTATGTGGCCGACTCTTTCCCCGAAATTACTTCGCTGCTCTACGTGATCAACAACAAGTGCAATGATACGATCGGTGATCTCGACGTGGAAGTATTCAGCGGAAAAGATCACATCTTCGAAGAAATGGAAGGCCTGCGTTTCAAAGTGGGTCCGAAGTCTTTCTACCAGACCAATTCCGAACAGGCTTATAATTTATATAAGGTAGCGCGCGAATTTGCAGGACTGGAAGGAGACGAACTGGTGTATGACCTTTATACCGGTACCGGAACCATTGCCAACTTTGTTTCACGCCGTGCACGCAAGGTCATCGGTATCGAATATGTACCCGAAGCCATTGAAGATGCAAAAGTGAATTCTCAGATCAACGGAATCACGAATACTCTATTCTATGCCGGTGATATGAAGGATATCCTGACAGAAGACTTTATCCGCGAACACGGACGTCCGGATGTCATCATTACCGATCCTCCCCGGGCAGGTATGCACAATGATGTCATTAATGTAATTCTGGCTGCCGAACCGAAACGTATCGTTTACGTAAGCTGTAACCCGGCAACCCAGGCACGCGACCTGCAACTGCTGGACGGTAAATACAAGGTGACTGCCGTACAGCCCGTTGACATGTTCCCTCATACGCATCATGTGGAAAATGTCGTGCTGCTGGAGAAAAGAGAAGAACCGAAACATTAAATCCTTATCACTGAATCCGTAAAATCGTGGCAAGAAATAGCAATCCGGCCGGCGGACGTCCCAGAGCACGTGCCGCCGCACAATATACAATTTATAATGTGACAGAACCTGCCGAACTGATGGAGTTCCTGATGAAGAAAATGGCAGGAGTGAGCCGTACGCGTGTAAAGGCTTTGCTGTCCAACCGCGTAGTGCTGGTCAATAACAATATCCAGACTCAGTACAACTTCCCGCTGACTCCGGGCATGAAGGTACAGATCAGCAAAGACCGCAACAAGCATGAGTTCCGTCATCCGATGCTGAAGATCCTGTACGAAGATGCCTATCTGATCGTAGTGGAAAAGAAAGAAGGACTTCTTTCCGTTGCAACAGAGAAACAGAAAGAACGTACGGCCCAGCATATCCTGAATGAATATGTCAAACGACAGCATCGCAATAACCGCGTATTTGTGGTACACCGGCTGGACCGTGAGACTTCGGGTATCATGATGTATGCCAAGGACGAAAAGACACAGCACACCTTGCGCGACAACTGGCACGACATTGTTTATGACCGTCGCTATGTGACGATTGTAACCGGTGACATGGAGAAAGACCAGGGTAAGGTGGAATCATGGCTGACTGACCGCAAGTTGTATGTCAGCTCCTCTCCGGTTGACGACGGAGGAAAGTTCTCGGTAACCCATTACCGTACCATCAAGCGCGCCAACGGATTCTCACTGGTGGAGCTCCAGCTGGAAACCGGCCGCAAGAACCAGATCCGCGTACACATGCAGACACTGGGACATCCTGTAGTCGGAGACGAGCGCTACGGATGTGAAGTGAATCCTCTGGGACGTCTGGCACTTCATGCCTTCAAACTTTGCTTCTATCATCCTGTAACGGGCGAGCGGATGGAGTTTGAAACACCCTACCCTGCCCCATTCAAAACATTGATGTTGCGTAAATAAGCCTGAAGCCATGATCAGAAACATTATCTTCGATTTCGGCGGCGTGATTGCTCCTATTGACCGCGACCGCGCCGTACAGGCTTTTATCCGGCTGGGACTGAAGGATGCTGACAGCCGTCTTGACAAGTATCATCAGACTGGTATTTTCCAGCAGCTGGAAGAAGGGACCCTTACGGAACAGGAATTCCGGGAGATTCTTGGACAGCTTTGCGGACGTCCGCTTACTTTTGAAGAAGTAAAGGAAGCCTGGATGGGATTCTTTTCCGGGGTAGACGAACGTATTCTTACTCTTCTGGAAGAACTTCGCCATCGCTACCGGCTATACGTCTTGAGCAACACAAATCCCTATGTCATCAGCTGGGCTTGCAGTAAGCAGTTCTCCCCTGCCGGAAAACCGCTGGATGCCTATTTCGACAAACTCTATCTCTCTTATGAGATGGGGCATACCAAACCTGATGAACGGATTTTCCGTCACATCCTGTCGGATGCACAGCTGAATGCGGCCGAAACACTTTTTGTGGATGATGGGGCCTCGAATGTACAGATGGGAGCTGACATGGGTATGCATACCTTTCAGCCTGTCAACGGAAGCGACTGGCGCTCAGAACTTACAGCCTTGCTCGAGAAGCTGGACAAAACTGTCTGATTCTTTTTTGTTCCAATATTCCAGAATAAGAAGTGTCAGAAGGCAGGGAGAAAAGGAATAAAAAATGTGTTATGAAGCAGAAAAAATCCTCTTAACACTTGCATATTTCAACAATAAGCCTTACCTTTGCATCGCTTTTGAAGGAAAGACCTTTCGGGGTGTAGCGCAGTCCGGTTAGCGCACCTGCTTTGGGAGCAGGGGGTCGTG
>OGRM01001610.1_pt1 | contig 13241 bp, 17 predicted proteins | sample 1553491 | NCBI WGS metagenome assembly OGRM01 (sample SAMEA2580110, study PRJEB22360) | human gut metagenome | biome: human gut; feature: human-associated habitat; material: faeces | place: Denmark | collected 2008/2010
TCTTCATTAATGCTTGAACGAACGCTGGCCGGTGAAGACCATCGCCACCTGCGGGGAGGCTTCGTTGACGGCCCCGATGACTTCGTAGTCGCGGAGGGAGCCGCCGGGCTGCGCGATGGCGGTCACGCCCTGCGCGATGCACACGTCCACGCCGTCGCGGAAGGGGAAGAAGCCGTCGGAGACGAGCACCGTACCGGCGAGGCCGCCCTTGGCTTTCTGGGTGTCTGCTTCGATGGCGGCGAGCTGTTCGGCGGCTTCGGCGTCTTCCTTCGCCTTGAGCTTGAGTTCGTAGAGCGTCATGCCGTGGCGGGGAAAGGCCAGCGTGTCCGCATACTTGGTGTACGCCTTGAAGATGGCCAATTCCACGCAGCCCACGCGGTCCTGTTCACCGGTGCCGATGGCCACGGTGGCGCCGTTGCGGGCAAAGATGACCGAGTTGGAGGTCACGCCGGCTTCCACGGCCCAGGCAAAGCGCAGGTCGGCCATTTCCTGGGCGTTGGGCTTGCGGGCGGTGACGGTGACGCCGTTGTCCTTGTCGTCGCGGTCAATCGCGTCCTGTGTCTCGTCAAGGAGCGCACGCACGTCATCGAGTGCAGACTGGACTTCCTGAAGCTTCTTGGCCGCGCGCTCCATGCTGCCGCCGTCAGCCAGATGGTACATACGGTGCGTCCAGCGTCGCGTCAGGGCAACCGTCTCGTCGATTTGGGTAACCGTGTCTTTGAGCTGCTGAGTATTAACGCCATTCGCGCACATGCTGTCTCCTCTTCACGATGTTCACACGGCCTGAAGAGCCGTAACACTAATCTTTCAGTCGTAACAACGTGATAGTAGCACCATCTCTTGCACCCCACGTCGCAATCCCGCAAAAGGGCAGGAGGCTCGACGAAGGTGAGCATGAAAAAAGTTTTCGAATATCTCCGAATACACGTTGACGGGATTCGAGACAGTGTTATTATGTTCGAGCTGTGTTAAGCGGCATTACCTCAGCTGGATAGAGGGACTGACTACGAATCAGTACGTCGGGGGTTCGAATCCCTCATGCCGCACCAGTTAAAATCGAAAGGCCACTCTCGGGTGGCCTTTTTCATTTTCAAATGCTGCCTGCCAATACAAAAAGTCCGCAGCAAGGCATGCACCCCGCCGCGGACTCTCGCAACCTGCGTACGCTATCTCGTTTAGAACTTCTCGGCCAGCGCTGCTGCCTGCGCGCAGCCATCCGTCTTGGCGATATCGCCGATGGCATCCACGCCGGGCACCAAGACGTTTCCGACCATATCCCACTTGCAGAGCTTTGCGCCGCGCTCGATGGGCTTGACCGCGCCGTCAAACACCGTCATATCGCTTTCCTGGCAGCAGGAGATAAGCGCGACTTTCTTGCCCTTGAAGTCCTTGCCGCCCACGAAGAACGAAAAGACGTTGTCGATGATGCACTTCGTCTGACCGGGGATGCTGTACCAGTAGATCGGAAACGAGAAGACCCAGCCTTCCGCCTCGAGCAAGTCGTCGGCGATCTTGTTGAAATCGTCGTCGAAGCTGCAAGCCTTGCCCGTCTTGAAGCAGGTCATGCAGCCATGGCACCCGTTCAGGTTCATGTTGGCCGCGTTGAATTCCTTGACCTCGTGCCCCTTGGCACGTGCCGCCCCGATAAAGGCGTCGGCCATCGTATTGGAGTTGCCGTCCTTGCGGCCGCTCCCCTTGATAACGACAATCTTGCTCATCACATTCCCCTTCCAGATTGAACGTGCACATCGTCCATTGTAGAACTCGGGCACGTCATCCGGAATGAATTGCCCTCTCGGAACTCCGCACGTCATGTCAGCCCGCACGGGGAGAGATGCGCACGCCAGCACCTTCGCACATGAACAGGTGATTGGGATTGTGCGTCGTCATGACGACGCCGAGACCCCGATCGCGCGCGAGCTCTTTGGCCAATCGCACAAGCGAGACCTGGTTGCCAAAGTCCAGGTTCGATGTCGGCTCATCCATGAAGAGATACTCGGGCTGCCGGGCAAGCGCGCGGGCAATGAGGACCATCTGGCGTTCTCCGCCAGAAAGCTCCGTGTACACGCGGTCCGCAAGTTTGCCGATTCCGAGCTCGTCCAGCACCCCTTCGACGATTTCGTAGTCGGCGGCACCCGGGTGGGAGAACATGCCAACGCGCGAGGAGCGCCCCACGGCGACGACATCGCGCACGCTCATGCACGATGCGGTCTTTGTCATCTCACCTGTGGGACCCCTCACAGCCAGTCCTTTCTCCCCTTGAACAGCACCCACAAAAACAGCGGGGCGCCGATAATCGCGGTCACGACCGAAAGCGGCAGCTCGGTGGGGCAGGCGCGGGCGCAGATGTCGACGAGAACCATAAACGCGGCCCCTCCGATCATCGCATTGGGAAGCAGCGACTGGTAATCCGGTCCGGAGAGAAGCCTGACCATATGCGGGATGATGAGCCCGACCCACCCGACGACGCCGCAGTAGCTGACGCTTGCCGAGGTCAGAAGCGTGGCGCAGCAAACGATGACGCCGCGTACCCGCCTGACGTTGACGCCCATCGCCGATGCCTCCTCGTCTCCAAACGAGAGCGCGTTGATACGCCAGCGAACGCACATCAGAGGGATGGAACCGATGCAGAAGATGAGAAACAGCACGGCAATCGACTGTGGAGACGACGTGCGGGCAAAGCTTCCCATGATCCAGTACGTGGTCTCGGGAAGCTGCGTGTCCGAATCTGCCAGTCATGTACGTCCCCAGGGGGCGTATCTCTGCGCGAACTTCTTTGGGAGCTACGGCGAGCTTCCGGACTTCTATGCGGCGTTTCGGGAAATGGCAACCGACGCGCAGTACCGCGTCTCCGAACCGCTGTATCAGATTGCGGCAGGCCCCGTCTTTGGAAGCGGCGTGCCCTTTCCCATGCGTCTGAGCGCCAAACTTGAGAATGCCGGCTAGAACGTCGCCTTGTGGATCATCTCGCGCATCTTGCGCGCCGCGCCTTCGTTGACGATGGGAATGTAATGGTCGAGCAGCTGCAGCATCTTCCCCTGCTCTTCGGGGATGATGCCGTTGAAGCGCACGACATCCGAATCGTGCGAGCTGATGATCGACGCCTTGCAGGTCAGGTTGGCTATGAAGGTCCGGATTTCCTCGACGGTCTCGATCTCGCCCGCTGGCGTCCAGGTGCCGGCTGCGATGTCCTCCTTGAGGCGCCAGTCCTGCGTCGGGGTGAGTGTGACGATCAAGATGGTCTCGGGAGCCGCAGCGCTGAACGCCCGCGCCGAGGCAAGAGCGTTTTCCTGCCCCTTTCCCGCTCCCGCAAGCCCCGCCAGGTAGAAGAACGTCGAGGTGATGCCCGCCTTGTGCAGCCGCGCCCCTTGCTCGACAAGGTCGTGTGCGGTCTGCCCCTTCTCCATAAAGGACAAGATGGGGTCATAGCCGCTTTCGGCGCCGATGCAGATGTCGCTCACGCCGCGCGCAGCAAGCTCTTCGAGCTCCGCATCGGTTTTGGCGGCGACGTCCGTGATTCGACAGAACCCCCCATAACTTCTGACCTGGGGAATCTTTGCCTCGACCGCATCGAATATCTCGAGCAGACGCCGGTTGGACAGCGCGAAGGGATTGCCTCCCACCAGATAGATGCGCTGGTCGAGCTTCGTCGCCTTTGCGGCAAGCTCGTCGATGTCCTCCAGAATCTCGGACATGGGCGAGGGCTGGAACCCAACGCCGTTGTAGATGTCGCAGAAGTGGCATTTCCCATGCGAGCAGCCACGGGAGACTTGGAGCATAGGACACATCATGTCGCGCGGTGGACGATGCTGTGGTTTGTCGATGTGCATGGCGGACCTCCTCGAGAAATCGAGTACATGCACATGGTAGCGCAGACGGGATAAGCGTGCGGTGAACTATTCTCTGCGCTGTTCTGCCTCGTCGAGAAGCTCCTGATAGCCGTTGACAAAGCGGTCGACGACAGTCTTGAGCACGTCGGTAGCTTGCTGCTTGTGCTCGTCGTAGACACCCACCACATACGCGCCCGTCTGCTTGGCAGATTGTGCCGGCGTGACGACGTCTTCGAAAATCGCGCAACGTGTGGGGTCGACGCCCAGACGACGCACTGCTTCCAGGTATACCTTCGGATTGGACTTGCCACCCGTGTGCAGCTCGTCGCAGATGCACAGCGCATCGAACATGCCAAGGACCTCGTTGTTCTTAAGGGCGGGCACGAGAAGGTTGCGCTGCAGGGATGTCGCGATGGCCAAAGGCGTGCCACACGACTTGCAGTACTTGAGGTACTCGCGAGCTCCGGGCTTGAGCATGACCTGCGTCGAATAGCTGTCGAGGGCAGCAGCCTTCCACTCCGCGATGATATCCTCGGGCTTCTCGTTTAAATGGAACTTCTCGACGGCAAAGTCAGCACCGGCCTCAAACCCGAGCACGGCAAACGACTCAACGTATTCCCTGTCGAAGGGGATATTGCGTTTGGCAAAGAACTGCAGGTCGACTTCGTTCCAGACCCACATGGAGTCGGCGAGCGTGCCGTCGAAGTCGAAGATGATCGCGTCGACTTCCCTTGTGCCAATAAACATGCGTGTTCACTCTTCCTTTTGGCGTGCCCTTTGATTGCGCGATGTGCAATCTGCCAATCCAGTTGCCAAATCTCGCAGATAGGCGAAAGGGCCCGCATTGCACGGGCCCCTCCTCAACACGATGCCTCAGGCATGCGCCTGAATGCACCCCTCCTTGAACGTTGAGTATCGCTACTCGGCAGCGGCCTCGGTCTCCCCAGACTCGGCAGCAGCCTCTTCCTCGCCCTCGGCAGCAGCGGCCTGCTCGGTCTCTTTTGCCTCGAGCTCGTCGAGAATCTCGAGGTCGGCGTCTTCGGAGACGACGTTGACCTCGACGGCAGCCTTGATGTCACGGTAGATCGTGATGGTGACCTCGTGCTTGCCGGCGGTCTTGATGGCCTTGCCCAGGTCGATCTTCTTGCGGTCGATGGTAACGCCGATCTGCTCGGAGATAGCCTCGGAAAGGATGGCGGCGGTGATGGAGCCGAAGAGCTGGCCCTCCTCGCCGACCTTTGCAAGAACCCTGAGGGACTTGCCATCGAGGGCGTTCTTCAGGGTAGTAGCGTCGGTCGTACGAGCAAGCTCGCGCTTCTCGATGTTGTGACGACGCTGCTCGAGCTGCTTGAGCTCGCCCTTGGTTGCCTGGATGGCAATGCCCTGCGGCAGCAGGTAGTTGACAGCGAAGCCCTGAGCAACGTCGATGACGTCGCCCTCGCCGCCGCGACCCTTGAGTTCTTTAAGCAGAATAACCTTCATGTTTCAAACTTTCTCTAGTCCCGCATCTGCGGGGCGCTCCGCTATGGCGCAGAGCTGCTTACATATATGTACGCGCCTAACGTCGCAAACTCGAACGGGGCGTATCGTCGTCACGTTTGAGCTTGCGAACATTCGCCCAGTAATCGACCAGCCCCAACAGGGGGAGGACGAGAAACAGGGCGCCCGACAGAATTCCGACCAGTCCCAGGGCGACTTGCCACCCAAAAGACATGCCGATTCTGTTCAAGATGCCCTTTCCAGCCGCCGCCCCCTGGACGAAAAGGGGAACAACGGCCGCCACCATGACGTTGAACGCGATGGCATGAATCACGTCTGCGTACGGAACGCCCGGCAGCATCGCGACAACGTACAAGGCGATGCCGGCGATGAGCGGGTAGACTGTCCAAATGGGCAGGTCCACCTGCGAAAACGGTGCCCACGTCCGCCTGCGTGCGGCTTTCTCGAACAGCCACCTCAGGCAGAAGATGAAAAACACCTCCGATGCGGACTCAGCGAAGCAGAGCGCCGGAAGGCACACGGCAAGCATATGCGCCGTACCCTCGAGCGTCCGACGCTGGTCTGCACCGGTATCTGCAGGAAGGGTATTCAGCGAATCAAGGAGAAACGCCTCGTACCACTGGAAGGGGTCTGTGCCCTGCTGTGCAGCAGCAACGCAAACCGCCGCGAATCCTGCAGTGGAAAGGGCAACGATTGCCGTGATGACCTTCGTCAACGTGGGCCGGCGGGCGGCCCACAGAAACGTCAGAGCCAAGATGGCAAGCTCGATGCCCCGAAACGCCACATCGGGCATTTAGCCGCGGTTCCTGCGGCCGCCGTTGCCGGACACGATCTTGACTGCGTACGGCAGAAGGGCCATCTCGCGAGCACGCTTGATTGCGGTTGCGAGCTCATGCTGATGCTGCGTGCAGACGCCGGTCACACGACGAGACTTGATCTTGCCTCGGTCGGTGATGTAGCGGCGAAGCGTCTGCGTGTCCTTGTAGTCGATGTACTTAACGTCGTCCTTGCAGAACTGGCAGTGCTTGCGACGCGGCTGATGGGAATATTCAGCCATGTTTCCTCCTCACAAATTCACTCGAAGACGAGGCCCTAGAAGGGGATGTCCTCGTCGTTGTAAGCCGATGGAGCCGGAGGCTCCGGGTAGCTGGCCTGGGAACGTTGTGCAGGAGCATTGTTGGCATAGGAGCCACCATAGGAGCCCCTGTTGTCGTAGCCGCCGCCGTTGCCAGCGTTGCGAGACGACATGAACTCGATCTCGTCGATGGTAACGTCGAGCTTGCTGCGCTTCTGGCCAGTGTTGCGGTCTTCCCAAGAGCTGTAGTGCAGCCGTCCTTCAATAGCCACCTTTGTGCCCTTGGTCAGGTACTGGTTGAGCGCCTCGGCACGCTTACCGAACATCGTGCAGTCGACGAAGTTCGCGTAGTCCTCCCAATCGCCCGTCTGCGAATTGCGACGGCGGTCGTTGACGGCGACCCCCACATTGAGGATGGCGGTCCCGCTCGGAGTAGTGCGCAGCTCTGCGTCACGCGTCAGATTGCCGGTGATCATTACCTTGTTAATGCTCATTGCATACGTTCCTTCCAGTTGGACGTTAGCGAGTTATCGCTACGCGTTCTCAACCGAACCAGCACGATCATCGCGGCGCGTAATCATATAGCGGACGACAGCGTCCATGATGTGCAGCACGCGATCGAGCTCTGCGATTGCAACAGGCTCGGCTTCGAAATCGATGAGGGTGTAGTCACCGTCCGTGAGACCGTTGATCTCGTAGGCGAGCTTGCGCTTGCCCCACTCCTCAACGTTGCTGACCTTGCCACCCTGCGAAGTGATAGTCGTATCGATACGCTTCTCAGCAGCGAGACGGGTCTCCTCGTCAATGGACGGATCGACGAAAAACAGCAGTTCGTAAGCCTTCATTTGGTCACCTCCTCCGGGCTAAACGGCTTCGGGATATGAAGGCTGGACCCGAAGCAGGAAATAACTACGGCATGATACCATCCGCCTTTCCATTTAACAAGGAAGAAGCCCTCCTTCTCCACAAAGTGCGTACTTTTGGCATTGCCACCCGCGCGGCTGCCATGATGAGCAGCGCGATGACACCGATTCCCATCAGCACAGCAGCCGTCGCGAGCAGCACGATAGGTATACCAGTCAGCTGCGACAGAGATTCGAAGGCGACCGCAAGCCCCCTTGCCTGCAGCAGGCACGACTGTACTAGGGGCTCGAGTGCAGCCCGAACGCTCCCGACAAGCCCTAGCTCCTCCTCGGGCGCAGGCATCGCCGCCTCTCCGGACGTTATGATGCCTGGCTCGTAAGATGGCTCGGCCAACGGAGATTCCCGGGGTGCTCCTTGCTGCGTTTGCATCGCGCCCCCTTCATCCGAGAGCGCCGGTACTGCCACGCTGGGCAGGACTGATGTGTTGGGCGCCGCCGCAGGTGCCGTACTCGAGTCGCGTGCCGGCGCGCTCATGGAGGGCGCACCGAACAGCGTCATGGGATCGTAGTATCTCCCACCTTTCTTGAGACCCATATGTAGGTGCGCTCCAGAAGAGGACGGGTCTCCCGTGCCGGCAAGCACGCCAACCGTCTGACCCTCCCCCACCGTCTCACCCTCAGACACGCAGCAGCTCGCCAGGGGCATGAGCGTGACAATGCGACCGTCTGCAAGCTCGATCGAGACCGCTTGCATCGTGGGCCCCGACCCGCTCGAGCCCACACGGGAATCGCCGGAAGGCACGGCGCCGGTGTAGCGCACCTTTCCGGCGAGTGGGCTTGATATCTGCAAACCGGCAGATGCGGGTATGTCTATTCCGCTATGCGCATAGCTCTTATCACCGGCCGTATAGGTATCGTGGAAGCGGACGCTTGGGGAAAGCTTCGAGACGGACAGGGGCCAGGTGGCCGCCAGGGCGTCGGGGGCATTTGCGAGCCACGCGACAAGAGAGATTGCCAAGAGCAGGACACAGAGGACGAACCGTTGAACGACTGTACGGGGGGAACAGGCTTCGAGTGATAGGACTTCTCGTTGCCGGTCTTCCTCGGTAGTGCCTTTGGTCGATGCGTGTCTGTCTCGCATATGCTCCATCGTGCGCCCCAATCGTTTCCGTCTCGGCTTTCCGCAGCTGCAATGATGACAAGCGAATCTGAGCAGACCACCTGAAAAACACCGAGCCGGATACGAGTAAGGGCAAGAGCCATCTCGGAGCAATCTCAGAGCAAAATCCGAGCCCGACAAGAGCTGGACAAGACCTTCGCAGGTAGGGCGCATAAAACAGAGCGGCCCGAGCGAAAACCGTGGGGCGAATCGTCTGCGCCGAAAACACATACCGCCCATGAAAAAGCCGCCCTCTTCGCTCGGAAGAGGGCGGCTTGCCTCTCAAGATACGCTGCTGCGGCGAAGGGCTATTCGTCGACGCGGCACGTCGTGCCCGTCACGTGAACTTTCCCCTGCGCGATGAGCTGCAGCACTTTGGGGTAATACGTATGCTCTGCTTCGTGGATATGCGCCTCGAGAGTGTCAGCCGGCTCGTCATGATCGATGGGCACTTCGTGCTGGAAGATGATGGGGCCCTTGTCGTATTCCTCGTTGGCAAAGTGAATCGTGATGCCCGTCACGTCATCGCCCGCATCGTAGGCGTCTTGAATCGCATGGGCACCGCGGTGCTTGGGAAGCAGGGCCGGGTGCAGGTTGACGACGCGGTTGGGATACGCGTCGAGCAGCACCGGCGTCACTTTGCGCATGTAGCCCGCCATGACGACGTACTCGACGTCGCGTGCCTCGAACAGCTCCACCATCTTGCGGTCCACTGCCTCGGGGTCGGCGTAGTCCGCCGGCTCGAAGACGACGGTGTCGATGCCCGCTTCCCGAGCCTTGGCGATGCCCTTCGCGTGACTATTGGAGGAGACGACGTACTCGATGCTCGCGTCGAGCTCGCCGGCGTTGATGGCGTTGATAATCGCCACCATGTTCGTGCCAGTGCCCGAGATGAGAACTGCAATCTTCATGCGCGCACTCCTCTATGCGTAGGTCACGTTGCCCGCGCCCTTGACGATCGAGCCGATGGTGAACACCGTCTCGCCCGTGGACTCGAGCTCCGAACGCATCGCGGCGGCGTCTTCCGGCTTGCAGATAACGCACATGCCGATGCCCATGTTGAAGGTCTTGAGCGCCTCCTCTTCGGAAAGGCCCGCCTTCTCCGCAACGTAAGAGATGATTGGCGGGACGTCCCAGGTGCCCAGCTCGACGCGCGCGTCGAGCGTCTTGGGCAGAGCGCGGTTGAGGTTCTCGGTGATGCCGCCGCCCGTGATGTGGGCGACCGCGTGCACGTCCATGCCCTTGTCGAGCAGGTTCAAGATGGACTTGACGTAGATGCGCGTCGGGGCGAGAAGCGCCTCGAGCACCGACTTGCCCGCAAGCTCCTCTTTAGGCTCGGCAAGCTCCTCGTTGCTCATCGCGTCGGTGACCGCGCGGCGCACCAGCGAAAAGCCGTTGGAGTGGACGCCCGTCGAGGCAAGCCCCAAGATGACGTCGCCTTCCGCGACGTTTTTCGGGTCGAGCATCTTGGGGCGGTCGACCACGCCCACGCAAAAGCCGGACAGGTCGTAGTCGTTCGGGTCCATGACGCCGGGATGCTCTGCCATCTCGCCGCCGACGAGCGCGCAGCCCGCCTGACGGCAGCCCTCCGCGATGCCGCCGACGACCTGCTCGACGTGCTCTGCACGCAGCTTGCCGATGGCGATGTAGTCGAGGAAGAAGAGCGGCTCGGCGCCGCAGGCCAGCACGTCGTTGACGCACATCGCGACGAGGTCGATACCTACCGTGTCGTGCTTGTCGGCCATCTGGGCGAGTCGCAGCTTCGTGCCCACGCCGTCGGTGCCGCTCACGAGGATCGGGTCATCCATCTTCTTGAGGGCAGCGGCGGAAAACATCCCGCCAAAGCCGCCGATGTCGCCGATGACCTCGGGACGATAGGTTGACTTGACCGCGGCGCGGATGCCGTCGACCGCACGCGCCCCTTCGTCGATATCGACGCCGGCGTCTTTGTAGGTAATCTGTTCAGCCATGTTTCCCTCGCTGCCTAGTTGTTAGTCGATGCTTCGAAGCGACGTGTCGGGAATGCCGACATCGCCGTTGACCAGGGGCTCGTTTCCCTCGAGGAAACTGCCCCGCGAGAATTTCTCGGGAATCTCGACCGGGTACACGCCGTTGAAGCACGCCGTGCAGAACTCGGCGTCGGCGCAATCCGCGCGCTTGCACTCATGTACGGGAATCCCGATCGTGCCGGGGTCGAGCACGCGGCCGTCAGTGCCACTGTGCATGCCGATGGTCTTGACGAGGCCGCCCAAGCTCAGAAACGCCAGGGAATCCGCACCGGTGAACTCGCAGATTTCCTCGGTGGTCTTGTTTGCCGAGATGAGCTGGTCTTGCGTATCGGTGTCGATGCCATAGAAGCACGGCCACTTGACCTCGGGCGAGACGATGCGCAGGTGCACCTCCGTTGCCCCCGCGTCACGCAGCATCTTGACGAGCTGCTTCGACGTGTTGCCGCGCACGATGCTGTCGTCGATGACGACGACGCGCCTGCCTTCGAGCGAGGCGCGCATGGGGTTGAGCTTGAGCTTGATGCCCATGTTGCGCAGCTCCTGCGTAGGCTGGATAAACGTGCGCCCGACGTAACGGTTCTTAACGATGGCCTCGGCGTACGGGATGCCGCTCTCGCGCGAGTATCCGATTGCGCCGGGAATGCCGCTGTCCGGCACGCCGATGCAGATGTCGGCGTCGCATGGGGATTCGAGGGCGAGCATGCGTCCCATCCACACACGCGACTGGTAAATGGTCGCGCCGTCGAAGATGCTGTCGGGGCGTGCGAAGTAGACATGCTCGAAGATGCACGGGGTGTAGCGGCGGGCGGTGATCGCCTGCTCGCACACGAACCCCTCGTGATTGATGCGGATGATCTCGCCCGGGCGGACGTCGCGCACGTACGTGGCTCCGGCGATGTCCAGGCCGCAGGTCTCACTGGCCACGACGTAGCCGCCGTCTACGCCCTCGAACTTGCCGAGGACGAGCGGGCGAATGCCGTTGGGGTCGCGAAACGCGTACAGCGCATCCGACGTGATGAGCACCATCGCGTACGCGCCCTCGATCAGCTCCATCGTCCGGCGGATGCCCTCGCGGATATGATGGCTTTTCTGAGTGTAGTAGCCGATGAGCTTGGCGGCGACCTCGGAGTCGGTACCCGAGCGGAACTCGATGCCGCGCTCAACCAGCTCGACGCGCAGGCGCGCCGTGTTGACGAGGGTGCCGTTATGCGCGAGGGCGATGATCTCGTCGCCCATGGCGGAGAGGTGCGGCTGAGCCGCCTCCCACGAACCCGCCCCGCCGCTCGTGGAATAGCGCGCATGTCCGATGGCGACCTTGCCGGAAAGCGCGGCGAAGTCGCTCTCTTTGAACACCTGGGTCACGAGGCCAAGGTCTTTGTTGACCATGACGGTCGATCCGTCGCCGACGGCGATGCCGGCAGACTCTTGGCCGCGGTGCTGCAGCGCCTGCAGGCCAAAGTACGTCAGCCTGCCGACGTCGCGGTGTTCGTCATAAACGCCGAAGACGGCACACTCGTCGTGGAGATGGTCGTCTTCGAACCCGTCTATATAGCGTTTTTCAGTGATGTCGGTCTGAAGTGCAGAATCCATCTCCGCTTTTCTCCTAGATGCCGAGTGCCTTCTTCAATGCGGCGACGCGCCGACGCGATACGGGTATCTGCTCTTCCTCGCCGCTCAAGGTGAGCAGCAGCGTGCCACCGCTCACGGGATCGACCTCGTTCACACACGACAGATTGACCAGGTACCGACGGTGCACGCGGAAAAACCCGAGCGGCTCGAGCTTTGCCTCGAGCTGGGCGAGCGAGACCGTCGACAGGTAGCGATCCGACTCCGTGTGAAGGTAGGAGTAGTCGTCTTTTGCCATGATGTAGTGAATCTTGCTGGCGGGGACGAGCAGCTTCTTGCCGCCCTTTTCAACGGGGATACGCTCGTTTGCCGTGGAGCGCCCCTGCGAGGCGATGATGTTTTGGACCTTGTTGATTGCCTGCGCGAGACGCTCGGTCTCGACCGGCTTGACCAGGTAATCGACCGCGTTGACCTCGAACGCCTTGACCGCGTGTTCGCTGTATGCCGTGACGAAGATGACGTACGGCGGATATTTGAGTTTTCCCAGCGCCTCGGCAAGCTGCAGCCCATTGACGCCCGGCATGTTCACGTCGAGGAACATGATATCCGCGCCGACTTCTTTGAGTTTCTCTATTGCCTCGCGAACGTTCGCGGCTTCGGCGGCGACTTCGACCATTCCCGTCTCGTCGAGCAAGAACCTGAGCTCGGAGCGGGCAGGAGCCTCGTCGTCAACAATAATCGCTTTGAGCATATGGTCTCCGTTCAAACACAGTACAGATGTGAGTGTACAGCAAAACGGGGTCAGCACCTGCGAGGACGGGCAGACGGCAAAAGGAGAATTGCCTACTTCTTCAAACTGTGAAAGACAGTTCCCCGGGCCTCGCTTTTCGGAGCGCGCACGCCCTCCGGATCGGCATCGGCGGCCTCCAGCTCGGCATCGTCGCCCCGAACGTCGTCCTCTTCCGCCCCAAGATGCTGCCGGTCGAGCACGTCGTACAGGCTCAGGTACGCCGTCGTGCCGACCCCGACCTTCGAGTCGATGTACAGGCCGGAAATCGTGCCGAAATACGCCTTGAGCCGCGCGTTGACGTTCTTGAGGGCGATGCCCATGTGGGCCTCCGAGCTGCCGTCGACCAGGTGCTCGAGGCGGTCTGCCGGGATGCCCACACCGTCGTCGGCGATGGAGATGATCACGCTGTCGCTCGCGTGGTACACGCGTACTGTGATGTGCAGCGGCGA
>OGRM01001616.1_pt1 | contig 13202 bp, 7 predicted proteins | sample 1553491 | NCBI WGS metagenome assembly OGRM01 (sample SAMEA2580110, study PRJEB22360) | human gut metagenome | biome: human gut; feature: human-associated habitat; material: faeces | place: Denmark | collected 2008/2010
GATTCGATGCTGTTTTGTCTGAAATTTCTGCAAATAAATGGGCGGATTTTACGAAGAAATCTACATTTCATAGAAAAAACCATGCTGGGAAGAAATGCTCTCCCAGCATGGTTTTTTATCGTTCTGGATTTGTTTCCTGATACGTTCTCAGCTTGTATGCGTTGTGTCAATTTCAATTTCGTGTATTTCTGATCTTATCCTGACTTGTTCCCGCATACAGAAAAAAGGCATCTCAGCTACCTTTCAAATATTCTCCAAAAAGAAAAAAGTGCCGAAAAATCAGCACTTTTTCATCTATTATCCTTACTTCCTTGACATCAATACCACGCACTCAACGTGCACCAAGACGTAAGAATTGATAACCTGCATGTCACTGTCATGCAGGACGGAGAATAACCACTGCCATGAGTGGGTAGATTGGTTGTTTTTTAGGGAATTTTATATGCGTGGAAATATGTCGATAATCGCTCTGCTTACGGGAGAATAAGCAAAAAGGTACTCTTTATACGCCCAGATGCTTTTCAATTACAACCATGATGTCCTCAATGCACTTATCACCGAAGTCTTTGATCTGTCGGAGGCCTTTCTCAACTTCACGCAGATCGATAGACTTACCCTCGTTTCAAAGCAGTTCGCCGTAGTAGCATATTAGTATTAAAACAGTTTATTCTAATAAATCTCATGAATTAATAATGCTTTTTATTTCATCATATGTAATGATAGGGAAGTTGACTTGTTTATAATACGATACAAATACTTTATTGACAACCATATAAGGCGTAATTTCATATTCATCATTTGCTATGCATATACCTTGATTCTCAAAATAGCTACGATAAACCTTTGAAAAATAATCTATTCGTTTTTGGAATTTCTCATCAAATTTTTCTTTAAAAAAGAATCTATGCTGCTCTTTACTGTGTTCAAAGACGGTACTGATTTTCTGAAGGAACTTGCATTCTATGATAAATACCCTACGCGAGCGTTTATCTAGCCCAATTACGTCATAGTCTCCTAATTCAGTAATCGGTGGGTGAGTGCCTTTTCGATCTCTTTTCCGAATGTCAACATCATATTCAGCGTATTCAAAACCATGTGATTTAAAGAGTTCAGCAATCTTTCTTGAAAACAGATGCTCATATTGGGATTTCCAATCTGTAAGGATACTTATACTTTGGTTTAATCCTTTTTCGTATGGTAAGAAGAACTGGTATATACCATGCCACCATCTATTCTTTAGTTCGTATATAGTGATTGGTGAATATATGTATTGGTCGCCTGAGAGATAGAGGGGGGCTACTTCAATTCTATCCGGTCTGTTTTCACGATCCCAAATTGGCAATAAGTCAGATTGTTTCCCTCTAAAATCCATAATGTGTGACACATTAATAGTAAGGAAATTCAGTAACGAATTGATGATACCTTCTGTAAAACTATCATCTAATACATTTTTAGCTTCTTTATATAGTAAAATAGAAGAAATCGATATTACATTTTCACTAATCTCGCATTCTTTTTGTATAGACTCATTATATGGAAGTGTATATAAAAAATCTAAGAACGCTAATAAATATTGAAAGTCAATTCCTGTATCAGTTTGAAAAGCAGTTAAGAATTTTTTAAGATACTCTTCATTTATAGTTGGTTCATCGAAAACTAGTAAACTATTCTCCTGCATTCTCGATAAATGAGCCTTATTCTTTTCAAAAAATTCGTTTCCTGTTTCAATATGAATTCTGTAATCATCTAAAACTTCAATTTGGGTTATAAAATCTTCATTATCACAGAAATCAATATTGTAGCATAAATCAGCATTGGTTTGCAGTGTTACAAGCCAACTTGCATACGGAAACAATTCTTGAATTACTTGATTGTTTAGCGCATTATTTTCACGTTCTTCTGTTATAGAAAGGTTAGTTTCGATTAAATATTTAAGAGCCTCAATAGTATTTTTGCATTCTATATATGAAGAATTAGATATTTCTTTACTTTTTTTCATAGCTGATTCTGATAAATCTTCACTCAGCTCATAATTTTTGCGTTTTATATATAATTCAAATTGTTCTGAAGCAAGATACGATAAAAGTTGCGTATGTAATTCTAAATGATTGTATTTCTTCATTATTTCAATCATAAGTCGAAAAACACTGGATTGAATCGGTCTTATGATTCTAGTAGCTTCTTTTCCTCCATATTTGCCTGAAACTATATTTTGATGTAATACTTCCTTTGCTATTATTTTGCGCACTTTACTGTCTTGTTCCTCAGAATGATGAAACGTACTTGACTCAGTGTTGAAGTAATAATCAACTTTATATCCTGTAGCGTTAATTGTTTTCTTTTGAGATGAATACTTATTTAGAAGAGCTCGAAAAAAATACTTTGTTTCCTCAGAATACTTAAAAATTGGAGAAAAGAGTTCGCAAATTGCCTTCAACTCGATATGTCGATCAGATGCTTGGCTAATTTCATTCATAATCCTATCGACATGTGCTGAAAACCAGATATCAATCTGTTTGCTCCCATACACTACTTTATCAAAAACAAAAAACTGATTGTCAGGTACATTTTCTGAGAAGCCAGTGCATAGTATATGAATTACTTTTTCCTTAAAGCAATTAGAACCTATTATTTCCGACTTATACAATACGAAAAAGTCGTTTATTAGTGAACGAAAAAACGACGTTTTAAGTTCTGCTTCCTTTAAAGAATATGATTTATATAAATTCAACATATCAAACTGAGTATAAATCTGAACTGCTTCGTTTAAATTAAAAAAGTAATTACTGAAAGAATAATCGGATTTCTTTGTCAAAGAATAAGAAGAATCCCCAATATTATGGATTATGTAATTCTCCGGAAAAGATAGCATTTTCAGATTAAATGGAAACCATTGACAATAACCAACGTATTTTTCATATATATAATCAGCAGCAGAATCACATTCAAATGTTGCAATTCCAACTGAAGTGGCTCCTTTATTCAGTTCTCCATCTTCTATATAGTAACTGAAAGAGTCAGCTAATCCGCCAAAAGAAAGAATCTGCGTATTGCTTGCACCTCTTATTGCAAAAAAATCACATATGTTTGAAATATCGTTAGAGAATATAATCATAAACATTAGATCAAGAGCAGTACAAGAATTTGGAAAGAATTGTAATGAGAATGAATTAGACCCAATATACTCTGAATAATTGATAAATCGCAACTTATAGTTCGTTGTTACATCAATGGCTCTAATTAATGTGTGCTTTCCTTTTTTTACGTTTCCATAATCTAAAGCGATCAAATTCCCCTCCTGATGAATTCTTTGTATTTCTTTGACTTGGTTATTATACGTTTCTTCATCCCAATTGCTTATGTCAATAAAAAATACGGATAATTCATTAGTGATGACAAGAAATGAATTCGGCAATTTTGTAGGTATTCTCTTGCCTTTTGAGGTGAACCCTACATTTTTTATTATTAGACCGCGTTTACCTTCATCTATATAAATCTCTTGTATTTTTTGTATAAGGCTATTAGTAATAAGTGAGGCTTTTTCATTTTGAGGCACAAGAATACTCTGTGTAATATAATAATCAAAAATAATCGAAGGATTAAACAAAGGAAAGTAAGTATCCTGATATTTTATAAAGTGAGCAGTATCTATAGAACAATGTTCAATATTAAAAGCCGATACAATCCTTGAATCAACCGATTTCCATGATTCATTTCTTAAAAACTCTTTGATTTTATAGTAATACCGTTCTGAAGGACATTCAAATAACGGTGTAGTATTATATTCCCCAGTACCATTAAAATCATACAACGATCCGATCATACTGTTAACATAGTGCAATAATGTTTTAGTTTTTTTCTTGGTTTGATTTCGCTTTACAATAGTCTCTAAAAATTGTAATGCAGCAAACACAGGAAACGAATGCCCTGTTCCTGTAATGATTGAATAGTAATCACCATCAAAAAGAAGCTTCACTTCTCCAAAGTCATTGATAACAGGATCATCCATAAAGTTTACTGACAATATGTCTTTTATATTTTCAAAGAACAAAACAAAGTCTTGATATGTTTCTATATTTTTGTTGCCAAAATTTATGCATTTTGAAATAGAAGAATTTAATGATAAACAACTTCTTTGTGCGGCTCTATTGTTTCTCCAACTATTTATAGTAAAAGCTGCTAGGATTAGTGAACTAAAGTTATACTCAGAGATCAGAGGTAACAGTTGCGATTCAATTTCTTTTGCTCCAGGGAAATTACGATAATAGGATTCATCTTTCATTTAATCTGCTCCTCTCAAAACAAAATTATACTATTTAAAATAGCGGTACACCCTTCTTTGTGTTTTTTTCATATAATCTGCAACAGGCTTTCACTTCCGGTTTCTGCCAGATTATCATGGAAAACTGCATTTATTAACCTTCTCTTGCCTGTACCTGTTTTTTCTGTAATGTTGATGTTAAGTTGCTTAGTTTTTTGTTATTCAGAAATGGTATTAATAGCATTCTACACAACTTTAGTTACATTGAGACTAATACATTACCTCCAAGCTTTGTTTATAACCTCATATGCTTTTCAATAACAGCTATGATTTCCTCAATACGCTTGTCGCCGAAGCCCTTGACCTGCCGGAGATCTTTCTCAACCTCCCGAAGGTCAAGGGACTTACCGTCTTTCTCCAACAATCCGTCAGCGTAGCGCATTAGGAAGACTTGTAGTTTCTCACGGTTCATTTTCTTTATCGCCCAGTATGTGTCAGGTCGATAATTTGCTTTTCTGGCATAGATTCACTTCTTTCTGACATTAACTGGTTTCTGTTTGTTCGTTTAATTATGGTTGAAAATCAGTTTAAGTCTAATCCTTCCTCCAAATTGTTATGCTTTTTCTAAGCGCAACTCTCCCATATTTTTTCATTTGTTGGCTACTATTGCCTTTTTGCTGCTTGAGACAATACACTTTAACCGGTGTGAAACCAAATTGTTCAGCAAAACTAGTCGACAAGAAATCTACGGGAATTACCTCACCACCATAGCGTACATTATCATTGACAAATGCCACTATTGCACCTTTTTTACAAGTCCTGTAAAGCTCAGCGTAAATGAAAGCAAGTTCAGTGAAATAACCTTCTACCATACGAATTACACCATTGTTATTTAGATCGCCGTTTTCCTTTCGCATTTGCATGGCTTTCATTATTTCCTGAAATGCTTGATTAGCTTTTATAGTTGAATAGATGTAATCAAATCGTTCTGCTTCTCCAATTGAAGAATAATGATCTCTTAATGCTTCGATTTTAGGTTTGCTTTCTACGGTGCAAGACAATAGCTCCTGCCTCATTCTTTTAATTGTTTCTTCTCCGATCCCAAGATATACAAGCTCTAAGGCATATGTTCTTGTATAATCGTATCTATTGCAATAAGGTGGAGATGTGATAACACCTTTAAGTATATTATCCTCTAACTGAGGTAGTTCAAATAAAACGCTATTTTGTTTATACTCTATAGTTGCATTGGTTTCAACATTGCCGCTTGACTGAATTGCTTCAATATCTAAAAGTACGTGTTGCAGTTCTTCAAGAACAGTGTCCTTTATATTTCCAACAAATTCTCGGCATTGATGCTGAGGCAGAAGTTTTTTTCCTGTCTTTGCCCGTTCAATATTTGCTTCAATTACTTTTTTTGATCTTGAATCCCAACTTAGGTATTGACCACTCTTTGAAGTATAACTGCATCTTTCTAATGAATTAATCATGCACAAAATAAAAAGATTCTTTGCCACATCAGAATACATACATTCTTGAATCCATTCAGTTGCGAATTGAATAAAATGCTCGTTATACTCAGGATATGCAGTATTGGTAATAGTAATGTATGGCGTTTTACGGAAATAATCAGTTGGAAGATCCAATGATGAAAAATCGCTTATTAATTTCTGTATTTCGCTTATATCGTACTTCATAACATTTGCTTTTGCCTTGATTGAAACACCGGATATCGGCATGATATCATACCCAATACTGTTGATACCGCGCATTTGACAAACGAGTGCAGTTGTTCCAGAACCCATAAAGGGGTCCATTACGATATCACCCGGAACAGCTCCCATATCGTCCAACAATATATTCACCAAATCTGCTGAAAAGCCTTCTTTATATTTTAACCAGCTATGAAGAACGTCTTTTTTGCTTAACTGAAAACTAACACTTCTTCTGTCAAATCTTTTTGTAACCTCAAGAATAGATTTGTACTTTTCCTCAAGTCCTTGTCTTGCCTCTTCAGGACAGAACCCACCAGCCGAAAACGAATCCACTATATAATTAGTTTTATCAGGTACTTCGCAGATTTCATCTATGTCAGCGATATCAAAGTCTTCAAGTAGACTTAATTGTTTCATTCTCTATAGCTCCTGTCTTAAAGTGCGATCAACCAATTGCAATACTCAATTAATTGATTATTGTTTGTAAGATTTGTTGCGTTAGAAAGAACGCAACTGTTTAGTTGCTCATATATTTCTTCTGCCATTGCACGTTCAATGGCTGCGCCAACAAACGAAGTCATCATATGTGGGTATCCTGCAGATGCAAAGCTTGTACGAATTCTGTTAAGAGCAGAATTACCAGTTTTCCAGTGTTCGTCCGCTCCTGCTGGATCAATTCCGCCCTTTAGCTCTCCAAACATGAGAGCACGATCATTTCGCTTTACAATTTTGCCCTGAGCATATTCGTTAATAGTACAAGAATATAGACAAATGTCAACGTTTTTGTTCACAGTTGGAATTTTAGCGTTAAATACAAGCACACGTTCGCCGTTTGAATTAACCCAATGAAGGGCTTTAACATTTGATTCAACACCGGCCACTCCTAAATGAACAATGCCCCATCTTTTGGAATCTGTACTTAATCTTTCACACTGTAATCCGCGAACACTCATACTCGAAAAAATAGCCCGAATTAAGCGTTCTTGACCGAGAGCTCCAATTTTATTTCTCATCGAACCTCCTACAGCATCACCCTTTATAAGAAGATATCTAAAAGTAGCCTCATCTATATAATGCTCACCAGCGGGCTTCAAGAATTTATCAATCAATTCTTGTATCGCCATCGTTTGATCATCCTCGTTTAAATAAGAGAGAGATTTTTCTGATAAGCCGGCGGCTGTTATTAAAAAAGGACGCACTTCTGGAATAGAAAGTAATTCTTCAGCGCAATGGGTATGAGCAACCATTGCTTTAAATGCGAGTGCATTTTTTACATATGGATCGCCGACTCTATTCTTTTCGAGAGCGATGCTCAAGAAGCCCGCTCTCGTTTCTTCATGTGTTGTAATCAAGCTTTCAGCTGATTTTATAAATCTATTCGAAATAGGCATATTTGCCCCTCCTGTTTGTAGCATAAATTTATATTTTGCACTATCTTGAATCCGTGATTTTGAATGTTTGAAATGAGAAAAAAGCCAAATTGATTTGGACTTTTTACCCCCCTGGCCTTTTCACCTATTGAATTAGAAAAAATAGGCCCCAAAATTGAATATTTGGCCGTTAGAGAACATCTATGTAGCCAATTCGAATTGTTTTCTTTTTTGTCGCCATAAAACCGATGTGGACTTCACGGATTCAGGGCAATCATAGGTCATCCTCATAATTCGACTTTCGTTATCACAAAAAACCGCACTTATCTATTATAACACACCATAACGAAAAAGTACAGATTTATCAGCAAAAATTTTCAGTCGACAAACAATTCAGGCATATTAAACATCAATTCGTTTAACTCCATAGTTACATCAATTCTGCTGCACTTAGTAGCAGCTTTTTTTATCTTCACTTCCTCTGCAGAACCTACAAGATACTTTGAATTTCTCTGTAGAAACGTAGATACATCTCTGGATAATCCGCATTGTTGTAATACAATCGTGGTGCGGTTAATTGTCCCATATTCAATGAACTCATACCAGTCATTATCAAAATGATCGCGTTTATGAAACGCCTTATACTCAATGGAAAACTTACGGAAATAATTAGAAAGAGTAAATAATATCACATTCTCGATGACACTGAGTGTTTCGGCAATAACATAATTCTTATGTAGTTGCGAGTTGCTATTGTAATATGGAACAATTTGATAATGCCCTATCCAAATACCTGAATCCGGATTTTTGGCTTTATGATCAAGTGCTGCATGAATCATAGAACTTAGACCATTGCCTCTAATCCAACGTAAAAGAACAACTGCATAACTCTTAAGGACATCCTCTACGTGTTTTTTTTCCGGTCGTCCGATAGTCTGTTTCTCATATATATTCCATTTGAAAATAGTACGCAAAGCCATCAAAAAGGCAATTACTTCATTATAATCTACCTCACCGTCTTGACTTATTGAGGGATATTCCATGCCGCTCTGTATGGCTTGCTGAAGGTTAATATCCTGATCATACGATAGTGTGATATCGTCTGATGTTTTGTCTTTGGGATAATTGGTTTTTATAGCTGTCGATAGCTCCGGAGTAATATACCTTGAAAAAACACGAGTTATCGGAGAGTCAGTCCCATCTGCAAGATCACGTACATATACAAGTGCAAACTTCCGCATAGCCTCATAATCTTTTTCAGCCTTAGCAGCTTTGTGGCACTCACTTAATTCAATATCTCCCTCAGCAAGCCCTTGAAGTGTTTTTGCAATCAAGCTCTGATTTTCTTTGCGCTCCAGAGCTATTTGTTGCTGTGGAATGTCAGATGTCAGAAGTTGCTGATACCGTTCAGCTTTTTCTGTTTCATTCATATGAACCAAAAATACATTTCCATACAAATTGTACTTAATCCGCCCAACTCGTCCGGAGAGATTTCTGAATTCAACTTCATCCATATTAGATCTGCCGTTTTTATAGCTTGTGATAAAAAGATTGTCGGCAGGGAGATTAACACCTTCTACAAGTGTACTGGTACAAAAGATGGTTCGTATAATACCATCTGTAAAGCTGCTTTCAATTCTCAATCGGATATTGGCAGGTAAATCCCCGACATGATAAGCTACTCCACGTCGAATACAGTCAACGAGGAAACATTCTTTATGGACATCCTGTTCAATATCATTTGCCAGCGCTTGTAAAGCTGGATCTGCGATTATAGGCTGCTTTAAGGCGTACTGATAAGCTAAATCCACTACATTTTGCCTTGAATGACAATAAACGAGATTTTGCTTTGCGCCGCCAATGGTCGAAATCAGTTGTTCAAATGTAGTTGTTGTCGGTAAGTGAAATGCTTGCTCTAAGCGATTAAGCTGTCCATTATATAATGTAACAGCATAACTGCAAAGATCAATATAATATTTGAACTGGCAGACTGGAGAAAAATCAGATGCCAGTTTTCTTATTTCTGATTCCTTAATGTCAGGAATTAAATTCAGGTAGACTTCAGGATTAGGAATATTTGGAGAAGCAAAAACAACAGTAGGAAAGCGTTGTTGTTGTTTTAGCTGCGATATAAGTTTATAGTAGTAAACGCTTCTTCCGCCGCGTTCAGATATCTTATGTGCTTCATCAATAAAAAGAAAATCTATTGTAATCTGCGGCTTTTCGATCAACATATGAAGCAAGCGTTCAGGAGTCATTACAAATATAAAACAATGCTTTCCCTTTAGCAAAATATCGCCAGCAGAGCTTACAATTCGATAATTAGCTGAAACAAGGTGATCCCGAAAACTATCCAGCAAACTGCTCCGAACCTCATTAATCAGTGCCTTTGTCGGCACAACAATAGCATAGTTCTTTTTTATCCCCTGCTCAACTTCCTGCTTGATATATGTCTGAACCACAAATGACTTTCCCATTGAAGTCGGACCGGAGTAGCTGTAGTATTTATACTTTAAGGAATCATAAACTCGTTTCTGATCATGAAAAAAGAATTCTTCATCCGTATTAGGAATACGCAAATGCTCTTTTTCGGCTTCATGAAATACACCGTCTAATGCGTCAATCGCTTTATATTCACTCAAAGACGATGTTTGTACGCCTCTATAGTTTCCTACTGTGGAAAGAACAGAATAAAGATATTGATTAACACGAACATCATGGGGATACAGAATCTTCAATAGGATCGCAATTTCTTGACCGAGTTTTCTATGCTGACTGGAGTGTGGATGGTCAATAGATTTTGACAGAATATCTGCAAATCTAAGGGCGTCCCTAAGATTCACAGCGATAGAAGCGTCATTTCTTTGAAATACTTTAACAGCATAATTGAAAAGCAGACTGGAATAAATCTTCTTCAAGTACCCGCTTTCTTCAACATTACGATACAGCTCTTCTGCAAGAGTCGGTTTTCTCGGAACATACATAGTTATCCTCCTGCAATTATTTCTTCAATGATACTTCTACGCTCATTATCAGCGTCATTAAATGGAACGACATAAAAATAGAAACTGTATCCTTGAAGTCCAGCGTTTATTATTTTATCGTATACATATGTTTTCATTTCTTCGATGTCAGCTACAAGTTGGTTATGTGCTGCTGTTCTGTATTCATCGTTATTTAATCCTTCTGCATCAACATGAATTGTGTATCCAAGAAAAACTCCGAATGACATATCTGCAGTTGGACTTTTATCATCTTCTGGAACAATCAGCTTTACCAAAAAGGCTGTTGTATCTGGCGACAGGATTTGATTATAGTTCGTGTTGGATACGAACTGATATTCCTTATCGCTATTTGCCTCAATATCGATTATTTTTGAAAACGCTCTATCAACGGCATCATGAAGGTTTCCGCATATATTGGAAGCACCACATACAAGCTGATGAGATGGTAAGCCGGAATTAAAAGGAGTAAGTAAATGGATACATTCACTCTTGCTTTTTATGATTCCAGTTACTTCATCTATTTCAATTTTACTAAGTATTTTCGATGCTTTTAATGCAACCTCAAGGAAGATGTATAATAGCATCTCGCCTAAAAGAGCCTCTGCATCATCTTTATATATCCGCAGGAAACGCTGCATTCCCTTTATTCCAAGAGTTCGGCTTTTGGCTAAGGTATCTGCCGCATCGATGCTTACTCTTGAAAAAACATAAGAATTTATAGTTTCAAATAATTTTTCCTTTAGTTTTTGAAAATCAAATTTATTGTTCCGGATTAGAACTGAGTATATCTGCGCTGTTGTTTTATTAGGCAGTCCATTTATAACGCCTTTGTTGTCGAAAACAAACGGAGAGAGTGAATCAGCAGATAATGTCGGAAGAAGAGTAGAATCAGGATTAGTTTTCTCCTGCACACGTAGTTGAATACAGTTAGCAGCCTCGTGGAGGCTTTGAAGGAAATCCTTACTGATGGCTTTGGTTTCAGCCTTGCAATCCCGATTCTTAACACAGGTAAGAGCATAGTAGAAAGCGTTGCAAAGCAAATCCGCAAGATTAAAATTCGTAGAGATAATAATGTTCTTCTTTTCATATCCGGATATTTTTCCGATAATTGTATCTTCAGGTATAGTATTATCATCTTCTAAGATTACCTGAATTGCCTTAACGATGTCTTTACAAAGTGAGTTCTTTAGCAAAGGAATCACATGAACAGTAAATAGACGGGAGGCTTCATTAATATCGCAAGTAGTTACTGCATCCATAAATGGCAGTGGAGGGTTATCGTGGCAATTCATCTGATGCGATGCACCTGTCGAGTCAAACTCATATAAGGAGTTAAAGCCGATTGCAACAGCAGTACATAGCTTAGGCTTTGTGACTCCATTTATTCGTGCTTGATAAATGATTTTTAGCAATGCCCCAAAACATAGTCGTTTCATTATATTTCCTCACTGCTTACTATAGCGAGCGCAGAGCTGTTGAGTGTTGAAAACTCACAAATACTCTTAAACGATAAATGGATGATGTATTTATTATAGCACACCTCTGGCGAAAAAGCAATAAGACAAAAACACATTCATTGAAGCCAACCCACTTTTCCCCAAGTTTTTTACCCTATTCCTCCCATATCTTTTTTGAGCCTACTCTGATAAAATGAGAAGCAAGGAATATACAACAAACATGGGAGGTCAACATCATGACAACTACCGATAGAAAAACTATGGAAAATCAGGCTTTTATTCTGATAAGCCGCATCAATACTCGATATGAACCGGAAGTTAGCAGCTCTGTTGTGACATTGCACAGCGGAACGCCGACCAGTGTCAGCTCTTGGGAGCTTGAAGCTATGCTGGACGATCTTCTCACCATCGAAAACGATCGATAATGCAGCAAGCCGTTTTTGCATCCAACAAATCGTTAATGTATATAGAGGACAAGTTCATTCCCGCCGGGTGGCGGTCAAATAAATATTTTTAAAGCCGGAGTGTGTACAGCTCAGGGCATAGAGATATTTCATACAGGACACCAGCATCGCTGGTGGTTCGGTATCGAGATAGCCTTGCTTTGCTGTACCCATTTTTCGGTGACGCAGAAGCTGGCATCTCGTCGGCTCCTGTTTTTTTATGCCCTTTGCTCTTTCTGTATCCGGCAGAAAGGACAAGCTATGACAAATTTACCGTTCGAGAGAAAAAGCAGAGTCAACACAAGCAGCGACAACTATCTAGATGCCAATGGCAACTATGTGTACACGCGCATGGTGCGCCAGCCAAACGGGAAGTGGGAACGTGAGGTCATCGACGTTGTGCCGCTGACCGCTGAGAACGTGGAGTGCCTTATTGTTCTGGAGGAGAACGATCACGATGTCGATCTGGCAGAACGCTATGATGCTGAGAACGCCGACTACGGCTTTTTTGCGCAGAAGGACGCTGACGAGAGCGATCCGTTCGACCGCATTGCTGTTCAGATGTTTGATGATGACGCTCCGGAGCACCCGGACATGGAGAAGGTTCTTGCCTTCATAGAAACGCTCACACCTGCACAGCAGGATTTGCTGTACGCCCACCTCGGCGAGAGGAAGTTCCTCGAAGATATCCGCCGGGAGAAAGAGGCGGCAACCGGCAAGAAAATCACCAAGCAGGCAATGCACAACCGCTGGAATAAGATCATCACCAAAGCGTGTAAATACTTCGGTGTCGAGAAGCCGAAGCAGGCGCACAAGCAAGGGGGTTGACTTTTTCGGCTTAGGGTGAAAGGCAGGTGAGACACATGAAGCACAAGGTCAAAATCGCCGTCTCCTCCGTGACCTCGATGAGCTCCTACTCCACACAGAACAGCACCACGCAGGACCTGCGCG
>OGRM01001630.1_pt1 | contig 13129 bp, 27 predicted proteins | sample 1553491 | NCBI WGS metagenome assembly OGRM01 (sample SAMEA2580110, study PRJEB22360) | human gut metagenome | biome: human gut; feature: human-associated habitat; material: faeces | place: Denmark | collected 2008/2010
ATATATCTGATAAATCATATTCCAATTCCAACAATGTTTACCATCCCAATTCTTATTCCAAGGATAAATTTCACCAAAACAAATCTTTATCTCTGCATTAGAAGTCTCAAGATTATGTGCAGAATCATCAATAAATAAGCTACCACTCATATCTATATGAGACTTATTCTTATATTCTTTGAGATTAACTCCTATGAAATGACAAAATGGGAGAATTTCTTTACACCATTTTTCCTTTGCTCTGAGATTAGGACTATAGCCAGAAGAAACAATAGTAACTTCATCTTGTAAAGCAAATTTTCTTAACACCTCATAAGCTTGTGGCATAAATTTTAACTTATCAAAGAATCGTTGCTGATTGAAATATGTATTTATATATTCCCTACTTGCACAGTTAAGTTCTTCAAAGTTCCAAGTCTTAATCTGTTCTGGGAAAATATATTTATAACCACTGTAATATTTAAAATCTTCATTATATAAATCACATATTGCAGCAATTGTATCTACAATAACTCCGTCAAAATCAACAAATAATTTTATATAGCATCACTCCAATCGGTTAATTTATATTTACATTCACCATTTTTATCAAAACTATAATTTTCTCTAAGAAATTGAATATTGAATGGTGTGTTCTTGTTATGTCTTACACAATCTATATATGGACAATTACGATTTCCACAATAAATTCTTTCTATGTTTTCTTTTTTCAATTTCATCTAACTCCTTACAGATACGAGCGGTATCATAAGCGTCTCTACATTCATTACTAACTACGTAATCAACATATTTTTTTATATGCTTAAAATCTTTCTTATCAGCCTTATATCTACGTTTATTTTCTTTAATATCTTCAACAGAGCCATTAGAACGTACAAACATTCTTCTTTTAAGCTCTTTATTGGATACGTCAAGATATATAGAAACAATAGGCAAATAAGGATATTTTTTCTTAATATTTTTAAGACCTTCAGGCGTTAAAATAATGACCTTATTAGATGCATATTTATAATCACCTAAACGACTGCCATATAGCCACATTCCTTTTTCTGTTTCATATTCTCTATATTCTGCAAAATCGCCCTTTTCGATCATATTCATAAACTCGGACTGGCTAATAAAATAATAATCAACACCATCAATCTCACCTGTTCTCATAGGTCTTGTTGTACAAGTGGCAACTCTTGAATATCCCATAGAACATAATATTTTTGCAACGCTGTCTTTTCCTGAACAACTTTTTCCAATTAATACAATCACTCGAAACCCTCCATATCTTTTATAAATTTTTCAATTACATTACTATCATCACAATACAGACAAACATTTACTAACTCTAATAGGTTAAGTGAAAATATTGCCATGATAGATTTTGCATTAACTTCATACCTATGTGATTTAATTGTTATTTCTTCATCATATTTAGATACAATATCAACAAAATCCTTTATTCTTTTAATATTGTCTAATCTAATAACCGCTGTTGTTTCTAGCATGTTTCGTTCCTTTCTAATCAAAATACATTCTTATATAAGATATCTCACCTTCAAAAATGCCACCTAAAGTAGATACATCACCTGTATTTCCCCAACGATTTGAAATATTAGGGATTAATGTAGGACTATGAACAATAAACTCCACAATCGAATCATTACTTATAGTGTATTGTCCTAAATTATCAGTATGTTCATCTGCCTTGCAATCAGCAAGAATACAAGGAATTACCTCGCCTGATTTCATAACAACATCAAATTTTGTGCCTATTTCAGTAGTGTAATAAGAACCGATAGCACAAGCATAACGTCCATCAATCATATAGATACCTGAATCATCAAGCTCATACTCAGACTTAAGCTTATATTGTGCTGAATTTGTACTTGTTATCATTTTAGCATCCATATAGCTCTTAAATGGTTTTTCACTAGGCACATCAAGGTCAATATAATAAGTTTCTTCTATAATAATATTTTCTGTTTCTTCAACTGTTTCTTCAATTTCGTCCAACTTATTCATCTGCAACTGACGTTTAAACATATTCTGACGAACTTTTATATAGAAACGTGATTCATAATAACCAACCTGTGCTGCTTTCGCAGTATTAATATGTACATTACTAGCCCACAAAGGGGCGACTACTATACTTGCAATAGCAATAGGAGCTATTACTTTACTTATCTTGTAAATCTTAAACACCCACTTCCATCATATTTTTGCGTATATAACTTTACATACACTTCATTTGATGAATAAGAATCGAATCCGACCGACTTTATATCCATATCCACTATGCCAGATTCATTTCTTACTTCATCTATATAATTATTCTCTCTTGTACCAACAGAAATATATGTATCATCAGCTACATTATTTAAGAACTTTTTAAGTTTACCTGCATTTATATAATTCACTCTTCAATTCTCACCTCCTTCCTAATAAAAATAATTATCTAATCATAGATAAGAACTGTTTTTCTGATATAATTGGAATATTAAGCGATTTTGCTTTCTGATTTTTAGATGATGTAGAATTAATATCATTATTAATAAGGTAAGAAGTCTTTGCAGATATAGATCCTGATACCTTGCCACCATATGTTTCTATTTTATTTTTAAGTTCATCTCTATTAGAGAAATGATTGAGTGAACCTGTTATTACAAATGTAAGTCCAGATAAATCTTTATAGTCATCTGTTTTAACAATTTGTGTTGGCTTTTCAAATGTAAGTCTTGTACATAATTGATGTACTTTATCTCTATTTTTCTTCCAATAATTATTAAAAGAAGTTATCATTGTGTCACCAATACCATCAATATTGCTAAAATAACTAGCACCATACTGGTTAATAACTGTCATAAATGTTCTTATATCATTATCACAAGCATTTGATATCTGTTTACTTGTTGTTTTGCCAATAAGGGGAATTGAAAGAGAATTTATAAAACGACTTAAAGTTGTATGTGCAGATTCTTTTATAGCATCAAGTATTTTAAGAACTGACTTAGCACCAAAACCTTCACACTTAATCCATATATTGTAATACTGGTCAAGATTGTATAAGTCAATATATCTTTTAACCCAGCCTTTATCTATGAGAAATTTAAGTGTAGCTTCTGATAAGCCATCTATATTCATAGCTTCTTTTGAACAATAATGTGCAAGTTTTCCTAAGAGTTTGCCCTGACAATCAGGATTATCACACATAAGCACTTCTGAATCATTATCTTTTACTATTTTAGTTGTACCGCCACAAATAGGACAGGATATAGGAATTTCATAAGTATTACTTTTAGTAAGATTTTCTTTTATCTGAGGAATTATCTGATTGGCTTTTATGACAGTTATTTCATCGCCAATACCCAACTCTAACTCTTTTAAAATTGATACATTATGAAGCGAAGCTCTCTCCACTTGAGTCCCGTCAATTTCTATCGAATTGAAAATCGCAATAGGCGTTAAACTGCCCATCTTCCCCATACTCCACTCTATATCTTTTAATGTAGATACGGATTCTTCATCATAAAACTTAAAAGCAAGTGAATGTTTAGGGTGATGTCCAGTCATTCCAAGTGATTTACCATATTCCACATTATTATAAGAAATAACTAATCCATCTATAGGATATAATTTTTCATTTGCAATAGCTTTTAACTGTTCAATTTTTTCATTTATATCATCTGTATTACTATTGTATGTAACATATGGAACTACTTCAAAGCCATAATATTCTGCAATTCTAAATCCTTCAGTGTATGTTTTAAGACCGAACGGAACTTTCCATGCAACAAAATGTACATGTCTATCCTTTGCAATTTTACTGTCAAGCTGTCTAACTGAACCAGAAGCTAAATTCCTGCAAGTCTTATATTCTCCATTAGTGTTTATATGTTCAAAATCATTTTTAGTGATAATTGCTTCACCCTCAATTTCAAACTTTTTATCAAATGGAATATTAATAGGAAAGTTATCAAACACTTTAGCATTGTGAGTGATAACTTCACCTACCTCACCATTTCCTCTTGTTTCACTCTTTTGTAATTTACCATTTTCATATGTGTTTAGAACAGTAAGACCATCCATCTTTAGTGAGATTACACAATCCTTACCACTAGAGAATTTTATTAAATCATCCACTGATTTAGTTTTGCCTAGTGATAACATTGGATGAGAATGTGTCGTTTTTTCAAGATTTGATACAACGTCATATCCCACATTTTGTGTAGGACTATTGGATAAAACAATTCCAGTTTCTTCTTCCCACTTCTTTAATTCGTCAAACTTACAATCGAACTCATAGTCTGACATAATCGGCTTATTACCATTATAGTAAGCTTCTGATGCAGCATTGAGTTCTTTGACTCTTTTTACTATGTCAATTTTCTCCATTAGCATTTCCCTCTCCACAAAATTCTCTTAAATATCTAAGCATTTGATCTTCTTCTGGAAAGAACAAATCCATTTTCTTTTTAGAAGCCAACCATCCAAAAAAAGTTACTGCACAATTGTCCAAATCTCCAATTTGGAAATGATTTTTTATGTATTTCACATAACTGCGAGTAAAAATCATCTAATCTATCTGGATTTCTCATATTATATATTCTCCTTCTTCGGTCTTCTGCCACATGACTTAGTTTCAGTACAATACCCAATCTCATCACACTTTGCATGAAATAAATTATCTACAATCCACTTCCACTCATCAGAATATTCTCTTAAAGCAATACAAATATCTTTAAATAATTCTCTGTATTCCCAATAGGCACGATTGCACATTCTAACTCTGCTCATTTCAATAAGACTTCTTAAATTACGTTTATCTACCATTTTTGTACAATAAGCTAATGGGAGTAACATTGTTGCATCTTCGACTGGTACTCCGTTATTTATGAGATGCTGAATATTGGTATTAATATATCTCATAACACTATGCCATGTTGCAGCAACATCTTCATCGTTACTAATTGATTGTGGTGTCACATAATCAAATCCATTTCCTTTAGAATAATCAATATACCTTGTACTTGCCTGTAATCTGCTTGCACCAACAATATGGGTATAATATTCACGGATTGTTTTTGCCGAATATCCATCTATAATCATTTCCACATTTGGATATTCCATCACACGTCCATGACCTGATTTAATACAATCAAGACCACGCTTATAATTCCTTTCATTTTTTGCAATATTAGCATTCCAACAACATCCTGCTCTTGCTCCCATTAATGTAATTGGATTCTTAGTTGTTTCTGGTAAAATTATAATTGTTCCCATTTTTATTCCTTTCTGAATGACCAAACATAATCAACAAATTTATCATTATTTGATCATAAATATCAATCTTAATGTCATCTACTTGTCCAGTCCAAGGTGACAGAATTATTTCATGTTCACACTTAGACCAAAAATAATACATTGTTTCCCTTCAGTCTTTAATTTTTCAGAGAGAGTTTCTTTATTTAATTTTCTTTTTGTTTATGGTAATTTGAGCGAATTGCTCTAAGAAATGCAATGAGTATGTTACAAATTATCTTCTAATAATTTCTGCATTCTCAAACATAGGGATATATACACTTTGACCATTGTCCCAATCAGGAATATCAAGATAATCCACAAATTCTAAAATTGGTACAAAAGTTTCTTCTATAGTTTCTATAAATCCAACACAATTATTATTCCAACGCATGATTGAGTTTAAATTATGCAACGAAAACCATAATGGTTGTATATATTTTTTTAATAATGGAAGTTCATCTTCTTCTGGAAATCTTCTCTCAGAAATAAATATGTCATATAACATTTTTGATAAATATTCTAATGAAAGCCAAAAATCATTATCATGCATTGTGATTCGTAAATATTTTGCCGTATATTCATTTAATATAATAGCACCTTCTTTATAAATATCGTTCTTATCCATATATATTCCTCTCTTTTAAGCTCCAACATATCGTCTCAATCTTTCAACGTCTGCTACTTCAACAAATTCATAAAGATAATTTATTGTTTCTCGCATTCTGTCATATTCTTTTTCATAAAACCTTTTTTCATTAATAGTAATATCGTCTCTTATTAATTTGTTGTGATTTAATTCTCTGAGCAAGACCAATTGAGAATACTCACTGGTAAAATCTAATTCTTCTACATTTATACTAATTTTCTGTCCGCAGAATGGACAGTAGTTGATTGCATAATTGTGCTCTTTTTCATAAGAACTAAAATTACCCACTCTTTCTGTTGTAGTTAAACATAAGTGAGGTATGTTTAAATCTGGGTTTGAAGCTTCGTCTTCATTGCGCCACATCGGTATAAATTCATTTCTAAATTTTATAAGCTTGTCTAATTTTTCTTCAAATGCATCTTTCATATTTTCACAACAGAAATCAACAGGTCTGTACTTCCAACTCCATCTTACTATAGAAATTCCGTATATGCCACCACGGTGAGGATCAGGATCGGTTAATTTAAGTTTTAATAAATTTATCTCCATTGCCTATTTCTCCTTTTACATTATTAATTTTTCCATAATGATTTGTTTAGGTAAAAAGTTCCAACAGTAATAACTACTACTAAATGTTATTTTGTTTTGAACTTCTCCGTTGTTCATAAATTTCATTCTCTTATCAAACATAAGTAGCTGTAAATCTTTATCTTTAAATAATTGCTTAGGGGCTGCATCATTTAACCAAGTGTTACTCATTATTAATGCAAACGGCTTATTAAAACTCAATGCTCTTTCAAAAATTAATCTCTTATTGGTAAACGGTGGGTTACTTACAATACAATCCCAATGTTCGTTGGGTTCATATGTATAAAAATCTTGTCCATTGTCGATATGAGTAGCAATTACTTTGTGCCTTGCTTTCTTTATCTGTTTAACAAATTCACTATCTTCCTTATCAAAAGGACACCAAACTACTGCATTTTTTGGTATATATTTTATAATTGGTTTAACTCCATAATCAGGAGTCATACACTCATCATTATTGCCCTTGCTATATAAGACTTCTTTACTATTAATCATTTTTAAAACAGAAAGGCACAACGTTGTTTATCTTGCAAGACCTTACTTTATCCTTTCTATTTATTTTTATTCTTTTTACTTATTATTTTTTAATATTGGGGATTTAAAATTTAGATTTTTAGATAAGTTTTTATATGTTAAATATATGGGTAGGGATTTTCACCCTACATGTATATTGCTATACAAACAGAGGTATTATTAACGTGACCGCCATGGGAAAAGAACTTCCGTACTCCTGGTTAACAGCCAGGCGCATGTTCGGTCGTACACTTAAGTACATTTCTCGCTACACAACGGATATTTTGTGTCTACATATTCCACCACCACATATTAAATCGTTATAAGCTGCTTCACAAGTTTCTCTTTCATCAAGGATTACTCCTCCATTATGACTGTTTTTATAGCAAGCTCTTTTTTCTGTCCTGCACTCTCTCTGTGCCATTTATTCTCCTATTTTTTCATGTTTTAATACAGTTCCTTCTTTTATCTTTTTATCCATATCTAGTAATGCTTCTTCCACCGATGAAAATCTACATGGACAAATGTGTTCTTTTGTTAGATTAATAAAAGAATATGTTCCATCAGATTTATTCTTCATTATAGTCACAATAACCTTATCATGTTGTCGTTTCACTAACCATATTTTCACTGTCTCATCTCCTAATCTCCAAAAGAAATAATGGTTTCTTGTTACTTATTTTTAGCACCCATATAGTTTTCTTTTGTAACTTCATAATGTTTAGTGTCATAATATTTGTTATCAATCAACTTTACGTCATCCTTGAAAGTTCCAACAATTCTTCCATTATACTTTTTAACTATTTTGTCATATGATTTTTCAATTGGGTTGCCAACAACCACACAAAAATCAAGCTTTCTAAAATTATATTTTTCGAATATATCTTGTAATACCTGTCCAAGATCCATACCAAACGTCATCTTATCGTCTGTAAAATTCATTATGCTTAAACTGTGTGCATAATTACACCTTCTGTTTACAGAATAACTAATATATCCAATCACATTGTCATCTTTAATGGAAACAAATTGATGTCGCTCCCATGTACTATCATCAATAGCCATAGCATCATAATATGTATCATTATTCCAAAATTTATATTTATCTTTGAACCAGATATTGTATTGTAGTTTTTCTAATTGCTCTTTGTATTTGATTGCAACATCTAACAACTCATTTACCTCCAATTTTTCAAAGGATCTATCGCTTCTTAACCTATCTCTCATCAACCAATTCTTCTAACACACCACCAACCTCAGCAACAATAATTCCTACTGCTAATGGAATAATCGAACCATTCACTAATGTTACAATTCCACCAATTACTCTGATTACTGATTTTCCTAAACTAATAAATAAATGTCCTTTACTGTTCATTTCTAATTTCCTCCATAACTTCTTCTACTATGTATTCACAATTTGATTCTGTAGAAGCAATCTCTTCATATTTAATATTGTACTGATTTAACTTATCAATAATTTCTTTTCTCACTTCTTTTGCTTCGTCTTCATTCTGGAATCTTCCTTCGTTCTCATAAGAATGGTGTCTTGTGAGTAGATAATTCCTATTATTATATGAATTAAATACATTCAGTACAGTCTTATTAAAGTCTTCTCCCAACACTTCATCAGTGTTATATACGGTACATAAGATTAATGGTGAATCAACAACCATAACCTGTACCTTATTCTTAACTCTACCCATCTTGAATGATTGTTTGCCAAATAAATATTCCTGGTGTTTAAATACTTCACCATTATTTTCATATACCTTATCCTTAGCAAACTCCGAAACATATTCAGCATTGATACCGTGTCTTTTTAATTGTGCTGTAATATCCATTGCACAGGTACTCTTACCTACTGATGGTTCTCCAAACAAATTTACAACAATTGTGTCCATTTTTTGTTCTCCTTTTTTGTTATTACTCTCCTTATCTTCTACATCTCACACTTCCACCAGCATCTATATCACCTGATACGTTACCACAAGTTACAGAACCACCTGCGTCTATATCTCCTTTGACATCCCCACTGACTTCACAACTACCACCGCAATCAATACTTCCTGAATTGCCGTGAACTTCTACTGATCCACCACAATCAATTTTGTTTACATCTCCTTCGATAGTGACTTTAATATCACCACTATTACACTCTTGAATTGTTTTACCATCTACAATAACCATTCCATTGTTGATGACAACATTAGTTCCTGAACATGTGATTGTTTTACCATTAATAGTTATTCTGTTCATTTTTACCTCCTTAATTTTCACAAGAATCTACAGCTTAATTGTTCTTTTTACTCTTTAACTTATTGAATATTTTTGAAAGATATTTCTTCTGCCATTTTGAAAAATTAACATTGTACATTTTTTCAAATAGTTCTACACCATCTCTTTCAAACATTCTTTGATAAGACCATAATTTATCTTTTGCGTTTACATTCTTGTTATCTTTAAAATCATCACGCATTACTACTCCATCTTCACGAATAATTTTTATTCTTGAATTTGGACAACTCATACAATCGTCTACATAACATAATCCAAACGGATCATATTCTGCACATTTTTTTTGGTCACAAATTTTTATAATTAGCTTATATTCTGTACTTGCTCTATCGTCCATCATATATAACCTCCAAATCTTCCAAAGAAACTGTCGTTTAATTTGCTTTAATATCGTATTTCTTTAATAGTGTATTTTTCTTTTTCAAATCAGCTTTGCAAGACTTAATATTGCTTTGGTACATATCAATTCTATTTTCTAATGCATCAATTTCCTTTTTAAGACAGTCAATACAATATTGCTTTGCTTCCTCCCTTGTCTCAAATGAATGATATTTTGAACAAGCTATATCCATATCATCCATGTCCATTTTTGAAATTTTATATAAAGAATCAACCTGATACATTGTTTTCTTTACAAGACTATCCTTAAATTTCTGAAGCATTAAATCTGCTAACTTATATTCTTTTGTTGTATATCCATAAAAACCACTATTATGTTTTTCGACTGAATTTTCCACATCAAAATGTAAGACTTCTATTGATGGGGTATGTTTCATTGATATAATCTGTAACCTTTTCTTCGTCATACCAAATATATACAAAGCGTGGCAATTCTTCCATTTGAGCCAATACCTTAATGTAGTTTCTTTTATCTAAATTAATAAAATCAACGTCAAGACCTTTTGCCATATCCATATTTTGCAATTTATGCCTTGTTGAAGATATAATTGCATTTGTATATTCTCTTGACCGATAAAACACAAGCATTTTAATTTACTTATTCTCTCCTTTCTTTTCAATGAATGACTAACAGGAAATCCGTCTTTCCTTGGCTTTTTGAGTCTCTAAAACGCCCTATTTATGGGCATTCCAGAAATCCAAATTATTTCCAAATTCCTTGATTTAATTTTTCTTTTACATATTCGTCTTTTATTTCATATATATCAGTGTCACAAGCGTTACATACTCCATAAATTTTCTCTCCATCATATTCAAGATGATAACAATTAGAGCCACAACCACATGGGTTTCGCTCCCCTTTTACCATATATGTATGATATTGCTTTCCACTGTCATAATATTGTATTTTTCTTTTTGGTTGAATCGAGTCAATTAATTTATGTAATTTCAGATAGCGTTTCATTACATCACAAGCAATTTCACAAGCTTCATTGACTTTCTCAATCGGCTTATCTCTGTTAAAGCCAGCATAATATTCAATTTCTGCAATCGCATCTGCTGATGTTTCAGGATCTAAAATACGAATAGCCTCTTCTATTGATATGCTCATATAATCTCCTTCATATCATAATTCTCCAAATAATTCATGTTTTTTTATCACCATCAATCATATGTCTTAGTTCATCAAATGTCGGAACTTCCATGCCAATACTATGAAAAAATTTATATGTAAGATAAACACTATCTACAATAAGAAAATCCTCTTTTACATATCCGAATTCATCAAGATAACCACCTTCAATAGCTGCACATACTGTTCTTTTGCCAGTTGATTCAGAAACAGCACTTATTAATCCTACTTCTCTACGAATATCGCCATCAAAGATAAAATGACCACAAGCATGTACTTTCAAATTGATTGTGATCCCCTGGTATTCATTACTCTGTTTGAATAATTCTGTATACTCTTCAGGGATATAATCTTCTACATGAATATCATCCTTTTCATCTTCATCCGCATATTTTAATGCCTTATTATACTCATCAAGATACTTTGAAATCTGATTCGCATCCTCTGGTTTAACTTCGTTTGCACCTGCATATAACTGCCAAGCTGCCTTTTCTTTAAGTTTTTCTATTGCCATTAATGGGTAACAGCCATGTTCCCCCAATAATTTTCTTGCTGCTTTAACAAATGGTTCTTGTGTAGCAACATTCAAATCAATATCTGGCATCTGACCAGCCAATACACGTTCCTTAGTTAAGAAACGTTCAGGATAAATAGGAATGACAATCATCAACCATCTTAAACGACCAGCCATATTCATCCTTTGCAGCATTTAGATACCCTTTTGCCCTATTATATAAGTCTTCTGCCTCTTTATAATTCTGTTCAGCCGATTCAAATTTTGATAACTCTTTTGAAAATAACCATTGTTTTAATTTGTCTCGTATTTTATCTTTAATTTTCACTATTTTACCTCCTGCAACCATATAAAATGGTGTTATTCCCAATCATACGCTATATAATATCCTTGATCTGATAACTTTTTGAAGCATTCAAATCTATTTCTCATATCAATAGCATCGACTTCCGTTCCCTCTAGTATCTTTTCACAATATTTGGACATGTCAATTGGTTCAATTAATTTTAATTTATAATTCTTTGAGTCAATCCACTCCTCGTTTGGTAATTTAGGGAACTGAACACCAATCGTCTTTTCAAACAATTCTCTTACCAGACTTACATTATAATAAGAATGAGATGTAGAGTCGCAGTTGATATATTTAATTGAGTATTCATCATAATAACAATGTCCAAATGCCTGATATGTTTCACCAGAATCTAATATTTTATAATCTTTAAACCATCTAAATCCTAAGCCCATAATAAACTCCTACAAACTAATGAAATATCGCATTCAATTTAACACTATATATAGTGGTTATCTATCTTTATTTGCCACTATATATAACATATATTTTTAGAAATTTGGATGAAATGATGGCATAAGCTGAAGCTTGAATAAATTCTTCTCATGCATTGAATCAATCTTCGCTTTTACATCCTTATCATCAATCTCTCCTGTTCTGATATATCTATCAAGAGTGTCATAAGTGAATCCAAGATTGTCCTCGTCAGTCTTTCCACAAAGACCGTCAGTACTACATTTTCATCACCTTCTTCATAAAATTGACTAAAATGTAATTTATAACATTCCTTACCAAATTTATTCTTTTCACCTATTTCCCAATATTTCTTCACTTTATCACCTCGCTTAATTTGGCTGATCAGCCGTGAATAGAATTGCTTCTATATTAGATTATTCTCTACTTGAAACTTCTTTAATTCATCTTGAATCATCTTCTGCATATCTTCTTTGTCAAAAGATATATTTGCAACTGGAATGACATTTGTATTCAAATTAACATCTCCAACAATAGCCTTATCAAATGCTTCTAAAAACATTTCTGCGATTTCTTTTTCATAAAAACCACACATTCCATCACAGTTAATATCTGCAATTACTCTTGAAAAGAAATCTTTGAACTTATCTGCTATAAAATCTCGTTCATATTCTCTTGGAATATCAATTGTTATTTTCACTCTTTCACCTCACTTATCTTTTTTCCAATCAACCATAATAAATGATAAAAATCCCAAACATGGCTCTATTAATAAAATTTTCCATAATTCAACTGGTTCAGGAAAAATAAAATTCATTAATAAATTTAATGTCATAAGCCATATTAAAAATCTTATTGTAGATTTATACATGCTATTCTCCTCTTACTTGTTCAAAACAATCAGAATGTTGCTCAAATATAAAGCATAGAAGACTAAATACCCACCACCTGCCAAGAACAGCAACTTGAATACAAAATTAATAA
>OGRM01001632.1_pt1 | contig 13095 bp, 9 predicted proteins | sample 1553491 | NCBI WGS metagenome assembly OGRM01 (sample SAMEA2580110, study PRJEB22360) | human gut metagenome | biome: human gut; feature: human-associated habitat; material: faeces | place: Denmark | collected 2008/2010
CAGAAAAAGCATAGAGTCCGACGATGATTGCAATAAAGAGCGTTTGTCCGAAAGCTTTATATATGTAATTCGAGCCCAGAGGTCCAATCGCGGATCCAAGATTGGCTGCCATGGTCACTAAAGCAAACAAAGAAGCCTGAATTTTTTTATCCTTTACTGTAGCGATGATATGCCCTCGTAGGGCAAAATTAACCAATGAAAGACCGAGTCCCAGCAAAGCCAAATCCGCAAAAAGGAAGCCGATAAAACCACCCATTGCCGGTTGTAGCAGCAAAAGTGAAAAAACCATGAATCCGAAACCGGCCTCGGTGAGGGATACCGTTGAGAAACGCTCAATCAGGCTACCTATAAAAACAGTACTGCCTCTAGAAAAAAGAGATAAAATTCCGAGCGCCAGCCCAACATATAGCGATGACGCCGCAGAAACTTGGCCGGTGAGAATAACCGAAAGAAGGGAGAAGAGACCGCTGTACGCAGCAGTATTCAAAAAGTAATTCACTGATATGGAGTCTCTTTTAATATCGTTCGGCTTCTCCATTTGAATGGACCTTCTTTTATGCTTTACAAATAATGTCTCCCCATGCTAGTTGTCATAGGGGAATTGTTCATTACTGCGTCCACATATAGTGACGCTTGGTTTTGGCATACTTGGGGGTGTCTGTTTCAAAGTTTACCGTGCTTTCTGCGGAATCGTTGAATCCTGAACATCCGTTGCATGATGAATTCACTGCTCGTATGGACGATATTTGGGAGAACTATTCGCAATATCCTTGGCTGATTCCTCCGCAATTGGGTTCATGGAAGTCGAGCATGCGACCGGTGGTGCGTAAGGCCATGGAAATCATGGATGGTGTGCAATTATGGTGGTTGCGCGAGCCTGAAGTTGATTTATGCAAAGAGTGGGCTCAGATGGAAAACATGCTGTTTCCATCCCCGTTGTGGGATGCATATCGTTGATTTTGAATACTTGTTGAGATTGGCATTGCATGCGCGTGCGAAAAGGCGAGGGTCTGATGGTCCCTCGCCTTTTGCGTTGACGGGTTTATGTCGAGTTGCGGATGTGCATATGATATACTAAAATACCAATTGGTAATTAAAGGAAATCGCTTCAATGAGGAAAGTGAGCAATCCATGACCGAAACCACTGAAAATACTGTAAATCTGCCCTATAGGAATCCGAAACTTCCTACTGAGGAACGCATCGCCGATCTGCTTGGTCGAATGACCCTTGAGGAAAAAGTCGGACAGATGATGCAGCTTGACGCGCGAAGCGGCGATTTGGACGATCTGATCGTCAACAAGCACGTTGGTTCCATTCTGCACACCTCGCCGTCCGATCTGCCGAAAGCCGTGGAAACGGTGAACGCCAAAACCCGTCTCGGCATTCCGCTGGTGATCGGCGACGACTGCATTCACGGCTATTCCTTCTGGCCGGGAGCCACCATTTTCCCGGAACAGCTGGGCATGGCAACCACGTGGGATTCCGAAAAGGTACAGGCCGCGGGCCGTGCCACCGCCGAGGAAGTGTCAGCCACCGGCGTGCATTGGACGTTCTCCCCGGTGCTGTGCATCGCGCGAGACACCCGTTGGGGCCGCGTAGGCGAAACCTTTGGCGAAGATCCGTACCTGATTGGCGAAATGGCATCGTCCATTGTCAAGGGCTATCAAGGTGGAGCCAAGGCGGGCGAGCCGCTCGCCAAAGACGCGATCCTCGCATGCGCCAAGCATTTCGCAGGCTATTCCGAAACACAGGGAGGGCGTGACGCTTCCGAAGCCGACCTGAGCCACCGCAAGCTGGAATCCTGGTTCCTGCCGCCATTCGAACGCGTAGCCAAGGAAGGCTGTGGCACCTTCATGCTCGGCTACGAATCCATCGAAGGTGTGCCGGTCACCTTCAACAAGTGGCTGCTTTCCGACAAACTGCGTGGCGCTTGGAACTATCGGGGCACGCTCATCACCGACTGGGACAACGTCGGCCGTTCCGTGTGGGAGCAGAAGGTCAAGCCTGATTATGTGCAGGCTGCTGCCGATGCGGTCAAGTCCGGCAACGACTTGGTGATGACCACGCCAAAGTTCTACGAGGGTGCGATCGAAGCCGTGAAGACCGGTCTGCTTGACGAATCGTTGATCGATGCCGCCGTGGCTCGTATTCTCGCACTGAAGTTCCGTCTTGGACTGTTCGAAGATCCACGCTTGCCCGACCAGAAGCGTATCGATGCAGTGATCGGTTCCGAAGAGCATCAGCAGCTCAACCTTGAAGTGGCTCGCGAAGCCGTGGCATTGCTGAAGAACGACGGTTCACTGCCGTTCAACGTGGCCGGTGCGAAGCGTATCGCGGTCGTTGGCCCGCTCGCCGATGACGCCCAGACCCAGCTGGGCGACTGGGCAGGCAGCTCCGGCCAGATCAACTGGATGCCTGACGGCCACCCGCGTGAAATGATCACCACCGTGCTTGATGGTTTCAAGCAGCTCGCTCCGGAAGGTTGCGAGGTCGTGTACTCTCGCGGTGCCAACATCGTGGATTTGGTGCCCGATCCGGAAGGCGAGTTCTACCCGGATGGACAGCCTCGCCCGAAGATCGGCGTTTCCGCCAAGATTGATCGCGCACTGCTTGGCGAAGCCGTGGAAAACGCACGTAAAAGCGACCTGATCGTGGCCGTGGTGGGCGATGTGATCCAGGCCATTGGCGAAGGCTGCTCCACCGCCACGCTTGAACTGCTCGGCGGACAGAATGCACTGATCGATGCACTGTCGAACGTGGCTCGCGAAACCGGCAAGCCGTTCGTGGTGGTGCTCGTCAGCTCCAAGCCGCAAGTGCTGCCGGCGTCCGTGATCGGTACCAATGGCGTGATTGTTGACGAAACTCCAGCCGAAGGCACTTCGGCTCTGCTGTGGGCTCCAAGCCCGGGCATGAAGGGCGGCCAGGCCATCGCCGAAATCATTCTCGGCGAAACCGAACCGAGCGGACGCCTGCCGATCACCTTCCCGCGTCACGCAGGACAGCTGCCGGTCTACTACAACCAGATTCGAGGCCAGCACGGCAACCGTTACGCCGACCTCACGCAGAATCCGGCATTCGCATTCGGCGAGGGTCTGAGCTACACCACGTTCGAATACGGAGATCCGACCATCACCAACGTTCCGGAATCCGGCATATTCGCCGAAACCGACACTGTGCATGCCGAAATCACCCTCACCAATACGGGCGATCGCAAGGGCACGGAAGTAGTACAGCTCTACATCGGCGACATCGTGACCTCCTACAGCTGGACTGATCGTGAACTTAAAGCATTCCAGCGCGTGGAACTCGAACCAGGCAAAAGTAAGACCGTTGCCTTCGACATTCCGGTTTCCGATTGCACCATCGTCGATTCGGAAGCTAACCGGATCGTCGAACCGGGCGAATTCGAAGTGCTTATCGGTCATTCCAGCCGTCGCGAACACTTGAAGCGCACCACCTTCACCGTCGCGTAAAAGCGAAACGAAATAAGCCGTGTCGCAGAACCTAATAATCGACACGCTAGTCTGATATGAGCCGCCTACGAAATGCCGATCGTGGGCGGCTCACATGAATGGGTCATCGTTGTGGCATACGCACTGTTTATGGCCGCTTCCGGATTCGTACTGGTGCCTGATCAGACGCATGCGTTGAACCAGTTGCCATCGTCAATGAACGCCGACTGTTCCGCGGTGATGAACGCCATACAGCAGCTTGCCGTCGCGATTGTGCTTGCCACTGGCGGTTATACGGCTTTGTTCCCGATCGCTGTGGTTGCGGTGCTGCTGGGCACGGTGTTCATCATGCTGATTCGCAAGGTGAAGTAGCTGCAGCTACTGCAGTAGCCGAAGCAACGCGCAGTGTGCCGGCGATTGCGGCACACGTGATCTCGACATTGCGTTCCGTATTGGCGATCAGCGTCGCAAGATCCGCCGACCCGGGCGCAATGCCGAACGTTGCGACGATGCCGGTCTCGTTCAACGCTTCGATGGTGTGTGGATCGCGGGTTACCGTTCCGCCAATGGCAATAGTTGGTTTTCCTTGCGATTGCGCCAGTTTCGCAATGCCATTCGGCACTTTGCCGTACGGTGTCTGACTGTCGATGGAACCTTCGCCGGTGATGATGACGTCGGCCCATGCGCATGCTTCGCGACCATGCGTAAGATCGAGCACAAGTTCGATTCCCGGCCGTACTGTTGTATTGAACAGGCCGAGCATCCCGCCGCCGGTACCGCCTGCGGCGCCTGTGCCAGCCGAGAGACACACCACCTTTCTGTCCAGATCCGCGGCGCCTGTACCGGGAATGCGCTCAATATCGCGGCCATTGTATTGCATGATCGCGTGTGCGAGATTCGCAAGTCCCTGATCGAGGAGTTCGACCTGCGCTGCGTTCGCGCCTTTTTGCGGAGCGAACACATGCGCAGCACCTTCCGGTCCGGTCAAAGGATTGGTGACATCGCAGGCGAGAACAATCGGAACATTTTTTACAAAATCGGGAACTTCCGAATCGTCAATCCTCTCCAAATCAACAAGAGAACCGCCACCAAGCGGAATATCATGACCTGCCGTATCAAGAAAACGAAATCCAAGCGCGCGAGCCAACCCCGTGCCACCATCCGTAGTGGCACTACCGCCCAAACCAAGCACAATACGATCCGCGCCAGCGTCAATCGCAGCACGAATCAGCAATCCGGTGCCGAACGTGGAAGCAGACAACGCATTGCGGTCGGCGGGGGAGACCCGTTCAAGTCCGCTTGCCGAAGCCAACTCGACCACGGCGGTGTGAAGAATACAAGAAGCACGATTATTGCCAAGAAAGCCAAACTGAGCGGTAATCGGGCGGCCGATCGCATCAACTGTCTCAACATTGTGCAACGTGCCGGCGGTGGCATGAACCAAGGCTTGCGTCAATCCTTCGCCGCCATCGGAAAGAGGCATGAGCCGGCATTCCGCCTGCGGATTGCCACGCTTAATGCCGCGAGCCATCGCCTGTGCGATTGCTTCAGCCGAAGCGGACTCCTTGAACGAGTCCGGTGCCAGCAAAATCCGCATATATGCCTCCTTTTACGTCTGCATCCATACATTAATGCAGTGCCGGGGCAGAGGCTTATCGGTAGCCCTCCCACATGGGCAGGGGGAACAGGGCGTCTTCGCATTCCGCCCACATGGCGTTCAGGTCCTGGCCGGGCGTGCGCAGCCAACGCAGCTGCACGCCGTCCATCATGGCGAATCCCGCATTAAGCAGCCGACGCGTATCAACACCTTCGGGCACGCGCCAACGGATGTTGAGTGCGGTGTCGGCATTATGCAGCTCACGGTTGGCGAAATACTCGTGTGCGGGGTGGTTCGGGTCGATCGCTTCGGCGCTCAACGTGGAAAACATGTGCACCTGAATCGGTCTGCGTGCGTTCACCGCCACGATTCTGCGCCACATGTCGGCAATCAACGGGCGTGGCTCACGTACTATGTCGGTAAGAATGTCTTCCGTCTCGGAATCGTAGACTTCGTCCAGCGCGGCTGTGAGCAGTCCTTCCTTACTGCCGACATAATGCAGCACGCCAGCCTTGGTGAGTCCTACGCGATCGGCGATTTTCTGCAGGGAAGTGCCGTAATAGCCGAGCGTTCCAAACAGTTCGACGGCCGCATTGAGAATCTCCGCTCTTCGGTCGACTTCTTCGTTGGCCATGATGATTCCCTTTCTTGCACTCATAGTGGCGGTTCATGTGCGCTGCAATGCTTATGAATCGCCATTTCTCTCAAGTTGTAAATACTGCAGTTACTTTACGGTCGGTTAACTGATTTTTCAAAGAAGATTGGCGTGTTGTGATGTTGATTTTGATAAAGTACCTACCGACCGGTTAGTAAAGATTTCGGGGTTGAGATTCCACAGGCCGGTTAACCGATACGAACTCAAGAAAACGATGCGAAAGAGGAACGTATGAGCGAAAACACCTATCCTTCCGTCAATGACCTGACGCTTGAAGAAAAGGCATCCCTAACTTCCGGCGGCGACGCTTGGCATCTGCAAGGCGTTGAAGCCAAGGGCATTCCCGGCTATATGATCACCGACGGCCCCCACGGCCTGCGCAAGTCCAACTCGGCCACCACCGGCGAAGTCGATCTGAACAACTCCGTGCCCGCCACCTGCTTCCCGCCGGCCGCGGGCCTGTCCAGCTCCTGGAACCCGGAACTCATCCACCAGGTCGGCGAAGCCATGGCCGAAGAATGCATTCAGGAGAAGGTTGCCGTAATTCTCGGTCCCGGCGTGAACATCAAGCGCAACCCGCTTGGCGGCCGCTGCTTCGAATACTGGTCCGAAGACCCGTATCTGGCGGGTCATGAGGCGGTCGGCATCGTCGCAGGCGTGCAGTCCAAGGGCGTGGGCACTTCGCTCAAGCATTTCGCCGCCAACAGCCAGGAGACCGACCGGCTGCGCATCAGCGCCAACATCTCCCAGCGTGCGCTGCGCGAAATCTACTTCCCGGCATTCGAACACATCGTCAAGGAAGCCCAGCCGTGGACCATCATGTGCGCATACAACTGCATCAACGGCGTGCATGCCGCCCAGGATCGCTGGCTACTCACCGACGTGCTGCGCGACGAATGGGGCTTCCAAGGTATCGTCATGAGCGACTGGGGCGCCGACCACGACCGCGTGGCCTCCCTCAATGCGGGCCTCAACCTCGAAATGCCGCCAAGCTACACCGACGACCAAATCGTCTACGCCGCACGCGACGGCCGCATCCAGCCGGCACAGCTCGACCGCATGGCACAAGGCATGATCGACTTGGTCAGCAAGACCCGCGCAGCCATGAGCGTCGAAAACTATCGTTTCGACATCGAAGCCCACGATGAGGTCGCACATCAGGCCGCCGTCGAATCCATGGTGCTCCTCAAGAACGATGACGCCATTCTGCCAGTCGCTGGCGATGCCAAGGTCACCGTCATCGGCGAATTCGCACGTACCCCGCGCTACCAGGGCGGTGGTTCCTCGCACATCACCCCAACCAAGATGACCAGCTTCCTGGACGCCCTCACCGAACGCGGCGTGGATGCCAAGTTCGCCCCAGGATTCACCCTCGACCTCGAACCGGCCGATCCGGCACTCGAAGCCGAAGCCGTCGAAGCTGCCAAGGGCGCCGACGTGGTGCTCATGTTCCTAGGGCTCCCTGAAGCGGCCGAATCCGAAGGCTTCGACCGTGAGACCCTCGACATGCCGGCCAAGCAGATCGCACTGCTCGAAGCCGTCGCAGCCGAAAACAAGAACGTTGTGGTCGTACTCTCCAACGGCTCCGTCGTCACCGTGGCACCATGGGCCAAGAACGCCAAGGGCATCCTCGAATCCTGGCTGCTCGGACAGTCCGGCGGTCCGGCGCTCGCCGACGTGCTGTTCGGCAAGGTGAGCCCGTCCGGCAAGCTTGCGCAGACCATTCCCTTCGACATCAACGACGATCCGAGCACCATCAACTGGCCGGGTGAAGAGGGGCATGTCGATTATGGCGAAGGCGTGTTTGTGGGCTACCGCTATTACGACACCTACAACAAGGCCGTCGACTACCCGTTCGGCTTCGGCTTGAGCTACGCCACGTTCGAAGTGAGCGACGTGAAGGCCGTCAAGACCGGTGCCTGCACCGCAACCGTCAGCGCAGTGGTCAAGAACACCTCGAACGTTGACGCCGCCGAAACCGTGCAGGTGTACGTGGCTCCTGGCAAGGCTGACGTGGCCCGCCCGAAGCGCGAGCTCAAAGGCTTCAAGAAGGTGTTCCTCAAAGCCGGCGAATCCGCCGAAGTCTCCTTCGATCTCGACGATCGCGCCTTCGCCTACTGGTCTGAGAAGTTCAACGACTGGCACGTGGAGAGCGGCGAATACGCCATCGAAGTCGGCACGTCCAGCCGTGACATCGCCGGTTCCGCGGTAGTGGAGCTCGATGGCGACGGCAAGACCCAGCAGCTCACCGAATGGTCCAACTTCATGGAATGGCGTAAGGATCCGCTCGGCTCCCAGGTGCTCGAGAAGCTGCGTGCCGAAGGTGAAGCCGGCCGCATGCCGATCGTGCCCGACAATGACATGACCCGTCTATTCCTCGACTCCATGCCGATCAACAGCATGTCGGTGCTGATGGGTGCCGATGGCAAGCAGATCTTCGAATACATGCTTGCCGAATACGCTGAACTCACCAAGTAGTTTCGCGGGATTCAAGACTTAAGGTCGGGGAATCTGGTCCGTTACTCTGAACCGGTGCGGACCTGATTCCTCGGCCTTTGCATTGTTGGAAGGTTGCTCTGGGATTGTTGCTTTATGACGATTTTCAGGGCAAGCGGATACGTACGACATGCCAATTGTTGCATATGCAACAGTTGTATATACAACGGTTTACTATGTATGCTGTGACGGAAGTGACGAACGAACAATACAAGGAACCGACTGACTCACGACTCTTCGAAGTCTGGGAAAGCGGCTTGGCAAAGCCCCCCAGCGTGGCCATTCGCTCGCTGCACAACGTGGTCAACCGGTATCTGCGCGTCACCCGCCCTGAAGCGGCGGAAGACATCAGCAACGGCAACGTTGACGTCATCGTGTATCTCGCCCGGCATGACAACGAGGAAATCTTTCCTCAAGACATCGAGCAACGCTTCGGCGTGACCCGATCCACATCATGCCGGGTGCTGGGGCTGATGGAACAGAAGGGCCTGATCGCGCGCGAACCGGTGAAACGCGACGCACGACTGAAAAAAATCGTGTTGACGGACAAGTCGAGGCATATCGCCGAAGTCTTGCGGGACAATGCGAAGAACATGGAACGAATCCTGCTGGAAGGCCTTGAAGACGATCAGATCCGCCAATTCATGCACGTGCTCGACGTCATGCAGACGAATCTGGTGAAAACAGGTTTGATCGGAGACGAAAGTCGATATCCAAGTTTGGAAATACAGGAACAGGATGCAAGCAAATCGCAAGTTCCGCAAGAATCGCAGGTTCCGCAAAAAACATGCGATGACTATGCCTCGAATAATCGCGATGCTCGTGATGAGTATGTCTCGCACGTACTGCGGATATCGCAGGAAATGGCGATCGCGCGCAATCGCAAGTAACACACGTCATAGGTAAAAATAAAAGGAAAGGGCAAGTAGTGACAACGGCAAACGCAACGGCGTCCGCAACGCCGAAACCAAAGCAGCATGTCATTCGCACACTGGGCAAATCCCTGCGCGAATACAAAAAAGTCAGTCTGCTCTCCCCGGCATTCGTAGCCGTGGAAAGCGTGCTGGAAATCCTTATTCCGACTGTCATGGCATCGCTGATTGATGAGGGCATCAGCGGTGGCAGCATGCCGGCGATTTTGAAATTCGGCTTGATTCTGTTGATTTGCTCGGTAGTTTCGCTGACATCCGGCTTTTTGGCTGGAAAGTTCTCGGCTATCGCAGGTGCCGGATTCGCGAAGAATCTGCGTCACGATCAGTTTGAGAAGGTGCAAGGTTACAGCTTCACCAATATCGACCGTTTCTCCACCGGTTCGATCATCACACGACTGACCACCGATGTGACCAACCTGCAGAACGCGTATTCGATGATTATCCGCATGGGTGTGCGCGCTCCGATCATGGTGATTGTGGCGTGGATCTTCTCCTTCCGCATCAGCCCCTCCATCTCTTTGGTGTTCCTCGCCTGCATTCCGGTGCTCGCCATCGGCTTGTGTGGCCTGGCGGTGCTGGTGCACCCGGTGTTCGAGCGTGTGTTCCACACATACGACAAGCTCAACAACGTGGTCGACGAGAACCTGCAGGGCATCCGCGTGGTCAAGTCCTACAATCGCGAAAGCCACGAAACCGAAAAGTTCAACCGCATTTCGCAGCGCATCTTCAAGGACTTTACCAAGGCCGAACGCATTATGAGCTTCAACAATCCGCTTATGATGCTGTGCGTGTACGTGTCCATGTTGCTCATCGCATGGATGGGCGCCCGGCAGATCGTGGCGTCCGGCAACAATGCAGCCCTAGGCTTGACCACCGGCGATCTGACCGCACTGGTCACCTACGCCATGCAGATCCTCATGGCTATGATGATGCTTTCCATGATTTTCGTGATGTGCATTATTTCGCAGGCTTCCGCCGAACGTATCTGCCAGGTGCTGAACGAGGAAAGCACGGTTACGAATCCGGCTAATCCCGTCAAGGAAGTGAAGAATGGCGATATCGATTTCGACCATGTCACCTTCCGTTATTCCGCCACTTCCGAAAAGCCGGTGCTTGACGATATTGATTTGAAGATTCGTTCCGGCATGACCGTCGGCATCGTCGGCGGCACCGGTTCCGCAAAGTCCAGTCTGGTGCAGCTTGTGCCACGTTTGTATGACGTGACCGAAGGTTCGCTGAAGGTCGGCGGCGTGGATGTGCGTGATTACGATTTGGAAGTATTGCGTGATCAGGTTGCCATGGTGTTGCAAAAGAACGTGCTCTTCTCCGGAACCATCGCCGAAAATCTGCGTTGGGGCAATCCAAACGCCACTGATGAAGAGATTCGCCACGCGTGCCAGCTTGCGCAGGCTGACGGCTTCATTCAGGAATTCCCCGATAAGTACGATACGTACATCGAACAGGGCGGTACCAACGTTTCCGGCGGCCAGCGCCAGCGTCTGTGCATTGCGCGTGCGTTGCTGAAAAAGCCGAAAATCCTGATCCTCGACGATTCCACATCCGCGGTCGACACCAAAACCGATCAGCTGATTCGTACCGCATTCCATCATGAGATTCCCGACACCACGAAGATCATCATCGCCCAGCGTGTGGCCTCTGTGCAGGAATCCGACATGATTCTCGTCATGGACCACGGTCGCATCATGGCAGCCGGCACGCATGAACAACTGCTCGAAAACTGCGACGAATACCGTTCCATCTACGAATCGCAAACCAAGAATCAGGCTCAACCTGAGGAACTGCAGTGAAAGGAGGCAACAGATGACTGAACAAACTTCCGCATTGAAATCCAAGGAAAACAACAACGTGGCCAGCAAACAGCCGAAGCCACCAATGCAGAAAGCCGCACCGGGCACCACCAAGCGTATTTTCGGCTACATCTTCCAATACAAGTGGCGCGTGGCGCTCGTAGTAGTGTGCATTCTTGTCGGAGCCGCAGCGCAGGCCGGATCGTCACTGTTCCTACAGTCGCTGATCGACACCTACATTCTGCCCATGGTTGGTGCCACCAACCCTGACTGGATGCCGCTGTTGCGTGCGCTGACACTCATGGCATGCCTGTATGCGGCCGGCATTTTCTGCAGCTGGCTATGGCAGTGGATCATCGTCGCCGTGGAACAGGGCACATTGAAGAAGATCCGCGACGACATGTTCGCCCACCAGCAGACACTGCCGATCCGCTACTTCGACACCAACGAGCACGGCGACATCATGAGCCGTTACACCAACGACACCGACACATTGCGCCAGGCCATCAGCCAATCGTTCCCGCAAATGTTCTCGTCCGCGGTGTCCGCGCTTGCGGCGCTCGTGTCGATGCTGTGGCTGTCGGTGCCCGTCACCATTTTTGTGCTCGCATTCACCGTGATCCTGTTCGTGGTGGTGCGCAAGGTCGTTTCCCGTTCCGGACGTTACTTTGTCAAGCAGCAGATCGCCATCGGCGATGTGAACGCATTCGTGGAAGAAGCGGTCAACGGCCAGAAGGTCATCAAGGTCTTCAACCATGAGGACGCCACCCAAACCACTTTCGACAAGAAGAACGAAGAACTCTTCGAAGCTTCCGCCGAAGCGAACACGTGGGGCAATGTGACCATGCCGATAGTCGGCAACATGGGCTATCTGCTCTACATTCTGCTTGCAATCTTTGGCGGATTCGCGGCGATTTCCGGACTTGGCAACTTCGGCCTGTCCGGAGCCGGACAGCTCACCTTGGGCACGCTCGTCTCTCTGCTGACGCTGTCTCGTTCCTTCGTGAACCCGCTCGGTCAGGTGTCCATGCAGTTCAACATGGTGATGATGGCGCTCGCCGGCGCATCCCGTATCTTCGCGCTCATGGACGAACAGCCGGAAGATGACGACGGTTCCGTGACCTTGGTGAATGTGGAACTCGGCGAAGACGGCCGCACCATGACCGAAGTCGACCATGAAACCGGTCACTGGGCGTGGAAACGCGAGGAGAGCGACGATGGCACCCGTTCGCTCAAGGCCGCGCAGTCCTTGAGCCCGCGTGCTGCAGAAGTAGCGATGAAGGCCCGTGAAACCGCTATCACTTCGCCGGATGGACGCCTCACCCTGCTGCAGGGCGATGTGCGCTTCACCGACGTGACCTTCGGCTACAACCCCAACAAGCCGGTGCTGCACGACATTACTTGGTTCGCCAAGCCCGGGCAGAAGATCGCATTGGTCGGTGCCACGGGTGCCGGTAAGACCACGGTGACTAACCTGATCAACCGTTTCTATGACATTCAAGACGGCATGATTCTGTATGACGGCATCTCCGTCAAGGGCATCCGCAAGCCCGACCTGCGCAAGTCGCTCGGCATCGTGCTGCAGGACGTGAACCTGTTCACCGGCACCGTGATGGACAACATCCGCTATGGCAAGCTCGACGCCACCGACGAGGAGTGCATCGCCGCCGCTAAGCTCACCAACGCGGACAGCTTCATCCGCATGCTGCCCAACGGCTACCAGACCGTGCTCGAAGGCGACGGCTCCGGTCTGTCCCAAGGCCAGCGCCAGCTGATCTCCATCGCACGCGCCGCAGTGGCAGACCCGCCGGCCATGATCCTTGATGAGGCCACCTCATCCATCGACACCCGCACCGAGGAAGTGGTGCAGGCCGGCATGGACAACCTCATGAAGGGACGCACCGTGTTCGTGATCGCGCACCGCCTGTCCACCGTGCGCAACTCCGACGTGATCATGGTGCTCGACCATGGCCGCATCATCGAGCGCGGCTCGCACGACGAGCTCATCGCGCAGAAGGGCGAGTACTACCAGCTGTACACGGGCGCCGTGGAACTGGAGTAAGGCTCCTTCTGCTTCGTTCCTGTCCCGTTCTTGGTGAATTGGACAGGCTGAACGGTAGTGTTCAACGAATGCAAGGGCCGTGCGGAAGCCAC
>OGRM01001647.1_pt1 | contig 13011 bp, 8 predicted proteins | sample 1553491 | NCBI WGS metagenome assembly OGRM01 (sample SAMEA2580110, study PRJEB22360) | human gut metagenome | biome: human gut; feature: human-associated habitat; material: faeces | place: Denmark | collected 2008/2010
ATAGCGAAGATTGTGTCGGCGGTGCTTGGTGGAATCATACTTTATATGATAAGCGTAATATTGTTTTTTGCTGTATGTGTGATATTTATACCAGAAGTAAGACATGGAAGTACAGTAGAATCAATTACGAATTTATTTCAATCAAAAGAATGCTTTTGGTATCGTATGGCATTATCTATTGGCTATTATCCAACCGTCATAGTATTGGCATTTCAGTATTCACTTCATATTGGGATTTATGTATTGCTTGGATTATGTGTATCTGTGTTTTGTACAAATCGTTATGTATTTTATGCGATGCCATTTTTGCTTACAAGAATAGGGATGTATATTGGAGGTTTTGTAGGATTATATGCATATATTCCATACGGAAGAGAACTTTTAGCTGATGGTGGATGGGGAGTCTGCCTCACCCGGAATCTCGCCGCATACGCAGTGCTTGGATTTCTTTATTACAGAGAGATGAAATGGAGGGGGATCAATGGATAGCATGAGAAGAATGAACGCCTATGTAAAATTAAATTTTCAGCGCTGTCTGTCTCAGGGAAAAACACTTGTAATCTGTATTTGTCTGGCCGTCTTTTTCTATCTCTATTTTGGTGATGTGCGTGGTGGTCTGATGGAGTCGGGACAGAAAATTGGCATTATGGAGATGTTTCTTGTTGTGACCAACAATATGTATACGTCGTTTACTATATGGATTGGTTTTGTGCTGATTATATGTGACATTCCATATCGTGATGATGGTGTGTACCAGTATCTGCTGCGTACTTCCCGAAGGAGCTGGCTCTGGGGACAGATCGTGTATATTGTCGCAATTACAGTGATCTATTTTGCATATATATTTTTATTACTGCTGCTTCTTATTGTGCCGCAGGTAACATTTCAGACAGCGTGGACGACAACCTTTGTAAAGATGATCAATGCACCGTTTGGCTATGGAATTTCCAATTATTTTTCATTCCCAGTTTCGGTCATGCGCCAGACAACGGCGCTGCAGCTGTTTGGCAGATGCATTGTTCTTTGCCTGATGATTGGAATGGCAACTGGTTTTCTGACTATGATGCTTCATATGCTGTGGCCGAGTGGTCCTGGTATTGCAATCGGTGGAATCGGAATTGCGATGGACTATTGGGCAACGGTTGTGCGAGTCGGAGTGACAAGTAAATATTTGTTGTTTATCTCTCCATTCAGCATGAGTCGTGTCGGAAACTTAAGCACGACTGCATTTAATCGTGTTAATCCAACGTTTTCTTATGCGTGTCTGTTTTTGGCAGGAATGATTCTTGTGCCGCTTGCTGTCATGAATCTGAAAATAGGCAGATACGATTATAGCTAAAAAGCGAGGTGTGTATATGGAACCTTATATTATATTGGATGGGGTATCAAAAAGCTTCCGGTCGGTTGAGGTGTTAAAGCCGCTTTCGATTGAATTTGAAGAAGGGCTGATTCATGGCATTGTGGGACGAAATGGTTCTGGCAAGACAGTTATGATGAAGCTGATTTTAGGCTTTCTAAAGCCAACACAGGGTACGGTGACTGTAGGCAAAAAACGTGTGGGAAAGGATGTGGATTTTCCACAGGATGTTGGCGCGATCATTGAAAATGTGGATTTTATTCCATATTTAAATGCATATGACAATCTGTATAATCTGGCGGCGATTCGTCACCGGATCACAAAGGAAGATGTGAAACAGGTATTAGAGACTGTTGGATTAGGAGATACCGGAAGAAAAAAGGTGGCGAAGTTTTCACTCGGAATGAGGCAGAGGCTTGCAATCGCACAGGCTATCATGGAAAAGCCAAAGTTAATTATTTTGGATGAGCCGATGAATGGACTGGATAAGAGAGGCGTGGAGGAAATGCGCCAGATCTTTCTGAATTTAAAGGCAGAGGGGACGACGATTCTTCTTGCGAGCCATAACATGGAGGATATCCGTTGTCTGTGTGATAAGGTGTATGAGATGGATGCCGGTGTACTTACGCCAATAGATGGAGTTTCTTGATGGAAGGGGCGCTGCAAAGAGCAGCGCTTTTTCTTTTACAAAAAGTGCTTGCATAATTACTTGACTTGAGGTAACATATAAGTATACAAACAAAAAACAACAGTGTGAACTTTTGAGATGACATCGCTTTTCAGAAAGCAGAAAGTAGAAGGAGGGATTATGGAAAATCAATTCATGCTTCCGATTGGAATCGAAGATTTTAAAGAGATTCGAGAGGAATGCTATTATTATGTTGATAAAACGGCATTGATTGAGCAAGTTCTTGAAAAGAGAAGCAAAGTAACCTTGTTTACCAGGCCGCGCCGCTTTGGAAAATCATTAAACATGAGTATGTTAAAACGATTTTTTGAAATAGGAACGGATCCCTCTTTATTTGAAGGGCTTCATATTTCAAAAAATGCGGCGCTGTGTGAGCGATATATGGGAAAGTATCCTGTGATTGCAATTAGTTTAAAAGGCGTGGATGCAGCATCTTATCAAGAGGCAGTTGTCCAACTCGTAGAGATTATAAATCAGAGTGCAGCGAGCTTTCAACTTTTGCAGAATAGCGGTAGGTTGACCGATTATGAAAAAGAAAGATTTTGTAAGCTGCTTGATGATGATATGAATATGAAAATTATGAGTTCAAGTATGTTATGGCTGACAAAGCTTCTTGAAAAACATTTTAATCGAAAAGTGGTTATATTGATTGATGAGTACGATGTGCCGTTAGCAAAGGCATATGAAAATGGCTTTTATGACGAGATGGTTCTTTTGATTCGGAATATTTTTGGAAATGTATTAAAGACGAATGAGAGTCTTGCTTTTGCTGTGCTGACGGGGTGTTTGCGTATTGCAAAGGAAAGTATTTTCACGGGCTTAAATAATTTTAAGGTGTATTCAATTACCGATGTTGAGTTTGATGAGACATTTGGCTTTACAAATGAAGAAGTGAAATCAATGCTAAAATATTATGGATTGGATCGTCATTTTAATCAGGTAAGGGAATGGTACGATGGCTATCGCTTTGGTAATGCGGATGTCTATTGTCCGTGGGATGTTGTGAATTATTGCGATGACCATCGCAGCAATCCAAATGCAGAGCCGAAAAATTATTGGATGAATACAAGTGGAAATGATGTGATCAATCATTTCATCGACAGTATCAATGATCCCGGAATGTTGACAAAAGGTGAGTTGGAACGGTTGGTAAACGGCGAGTTTATCACACAAAAGGTAGATGAAATGATAACGTATAAGGAATTGTATTCAAGTATCGACAATCTGTGGAGTACACTTTTTATGACAGGCTATCTGACGCAGCGCGGTTATATCGGAAATGGGTATTACCGCCTTGCAGTTCCCAATCGAGAGATTTGCAATATTATCATTGAGCGTGTGTTAACCTTGTTTCGCAAGGAGGTTGCCCAAAACGGCAAGTTGCTTGAAGACTTTTGCAATGCAATCGTATCGTCAAATGAAGCGGCTGTTGAACAGCTACTGACTGAGTACATGGAAAAAACGATTAGCATTCGCGATAATTTTGCCAGATCGCTTCACGAAAATTTCTATCATGGATTGATGATTGGAATTTTAGGATACAGGCGAGACTGGGAGATTTTATCCAATCGAGAGTCCGGCGATGGCTTTAGCGATATTCTTATAGAGACAACAGAACCAGAGAATGAGATTGGAGTTGTGATTGAGCTAAAATATAGTAGCGATGAAAAGAACCTTGATACAGACTGCCGTGGAGCGTTACAGCAAATCGAGGATAAAAACTATGTGCAGGAGCTGTGTAACAAAGGTTATCGGAAAATCTTGAAATATGGAATTGCATTTTATCATAAAAAATGTCGGGTTATGGTGAAACCAAATTAACAGAAAGGAATGAGAAAGTATGGGCATGTTTGTAAATCCTGGGAATCAGGCATTTCAGGTGGCAGTAAATTCTGAAATTTACAAAAGTCGGGTGGGAAAGCCCACGGTTTTAACCGTGGGAGTATGTCAAGCAGTTGTCTTTTCCTGCAGCCACTTCTCTACCGTTTCACGATCTTGCTTAACTAACTTTGCAATTCGCTCGATTGTAAAGCCTTCTTCGTGGTAAAGCTCATAGGCCATTTCTTTTTTTGCCTGAGTTTCACCTTCAGAGTGTCCTTCTACAAGGCTTTTCTCACGATTTTTCTTAAGTTCTTCTTCAATCTCTTCCTTCATAAGCTCTCGCAATGCTTCACACATATTTTCTGACCTCCTGACTTCGTCATATTTTTCTCTGTTTGCAGCTACGCTTACCTGCAGCACTGCATCTGCCTTTTCCTTGTCTCCCGGCTCTGAAAAGTCTCTTGCTAGCTCGGTAAACTTCTGGATATCTTCCTTCTCTGCGCTTCTCGACAATACCTTTAGGCTTTCATGATTCTTTGAATCAAGTTCCTTTGTTACAACGATTTGAATCGGAATCGAAAAGCCTTGTACATAGTATATGCCAGACGTATGCAGTTCTACTTTATATCCATAATCGATAAGCTGCTTCATCAGCTGCTTTGGTGCTGATGCCCTGAAAAGGGAAACTGTCAGTTCTTCTAATGGAATCTGATTGACTTTCTCTCCCAATCCTTTGTACAAACAGGCATATCCCAGTGTCTTGAAAAAATCATCAATCGTCATTCCATCATCTGGTGACTTGTACTCAATTACATTATGTCCGCGAAAGATCGTTCCGATTTCATTTTTAATCTGCGCATTCTTTCGCTTCTCAATGATTAGCAGATCCATCTGCAGCGGCTTCTTGCTTAAATTGTATTCTCGTTTAAATTCGAGATCTGCTTTGTTTAAGCGAAGTTCAAGCTCTGCCGCTGCGCAGAATGCTGGATGCCACTGTATCTTTGCATCTGGCTGCTTTTCCTTTGGTTTGACCATCAAAAGTCCTCCAATTCTTTCTATATGTATTTCCCAAATTGGGGCTTCTATCTGGTGTATTTTGACGTCTGCGCCGCTTTATCATTTGTACGTGTATAAAAGGTCTCCTCTCAGTTTCATTGTATCATTAGAACTTATGTTTTTCAAGACAAAATACATTCTTTACGAACATATTCTATACAACAATCACTTAGGATGTAGAAGAATAAGAAGCAATGTAGTAAACAATATAATGCAAAATAATATAGTTATATAATGTTCACTAAGAAAAGCCCCATATTTTTCCATAAATGTTTTAAGATCACTCATCTTATAAATGTCACCAATTGTCATCATTGTTTGCGCATTTAAAATTTTCAACCATGTGTACATATTGCTTCTCCTTCTTTTTAACCTGAATTTTAATAAAAGCAGACTCCCACATAGGCAGCACTATGCAACTATTGCTTACTAGCTGCCATGCTATATCTATGCGAGAGTCTTTTTTGTCACATGCTATTATTGCTTGTTGTCCTCATTTACGATGCAAAACTATCGTATTGAACAAAACTTGTTATTTGCGTCTTCTTACTGCGCTACTAATTGCGTACACACAAAGATACATTGCCATTGCAATACCAACACCAAACAAGAATGCTCCAATCCATTCTGCATAATCTTCAATTCCAAGAATAACTTCTGAGGATCTTGTTGCATTGTCATGAATAGACACTAACTCCAAGTTATTTTGATCGTAACGAACAGTCAAAATGAAATCAGCTCCGTTTGGCGCAGTGATTACATTGCCATTCAATGCTAATGTATTTCCCTCTGCAATTGTAAAGGATACAGAACCTTCGGTTGCTCCATCTATATTCTTTACATAGAGTGTATGAGAACCAAATTCAATTGAATCAAAGGCTGCACAACCATTTATATCTGTCAATGTTTTCTGTGGTGTTGAGTGAAGCTCAAGATTTAAATTGTTGATTGCCTTGTTTTCTGCATCAACCATCTTTACAGTACACTTAACAGACGCTACTGTTGTCTCTGTAGAACTTGCACTTGTCTCATTTTCCTTTGCTGTTGCTGCTGTTTCTGGTGTCTCCGTAGAAGATACTGTAGATTTTGTTTCATCTGCTTTTGTTCCTGTTGACGACTCTGTAGTTACTGATGACTCAGAATGTTTTGCAGTCGTAGATTCTTCCTTGGTAGGTTCCTCTGCGGTTGTTGCCTTCGCTGTTGTGGTCTCCTCGGTTGTAGGCTTCGTCGGAGTAGTTGTTGGTTTCGTTGGCACAATTGTTGGCTTTGTCGGCTCAGCAGTCGGTTTTGTTGGAGCAACTGTTGGCTTTGGTGCTGTTGTCGGCGCTACAGTTGGTTCTGGCTCAGTAGGCTTTGTCACATTAATAGTAAAGTTTTGAGAAGTTCTCTTAAGCTCTTCATTTCTGTCTCCATCTTTACGAAATTCAAGTGCAATCGTATTTTCTCCATCCTGATTTACATAATCTGTATTTTCAAATGTCTCACTCACCTGACGGAGCAGATTATCTTCCTCATCTGTCAGATAGAATTCTCCCTGCATCGTAATCCTTGCCTTCCACCAATTTTTGACCATTTAGCCATACACCACAATATTCATGATCAAATTCAGAGAACTCTCCATATGATACAAATGTCGCATCTTCAAGTGATGTCAAAACGAAATTATAATCACCTGTATCAGTTCCCAATGCCTGTTTTATGCTATAGCCATCATCAGATGCATTATATACATTCTCTGCTGTGTTATCTTTTACTGTTAATACCAGGTCAACTTTTGACGATTCAAATGTATAAGTATCACTCTTAAATGTAGCTTCTACTGTAATCGGGAATGTTCCTGCTTCTTGAGGAACACCATAAATTTCACCGGTCTCTTGAATCCACTCAACACCATCTGGTAAATCTCCAGTAAGTGTATATGTAGCATCGGTCCAATCATACATACAATTAGTAGTAATCATATAGGAATACGGTACATACTTAACTGCGGTTACTTGGTCAAACTTTTCCTGATCAGTTACAATCTTCGGATTCTGAGCACGACCAGTCAAATTAATTACAATTGGTTCCTGCCCATCTGCATAAACAGTTAACGTTCCTTCAATCTCTCCACCTTCATCATTCAATGGAAGTAAACGCACCTTTGCGAGATTACCCAAAACTCCATATTCTGTATCTGTTGTCGTTGAATTAAATGGTGCCAGTGTATTATTGTTTTCTCCACCTACTGTCCAGTAATCATCTAACTTACAGTTTGTTGCATTTAACTCAACACGCAATCCCGTCAACTCTTTTTGTCCCATATTGGCAATTAAAATATCATGCTTATACTCAGTATATTCATCAAGAAATACTTCCTGTGTCTGAGGACCTGCCACAAAAAGCTTTGCCTCTGGAGAACTTTTCACAAACTTTACCTGATAGTTTCTTTGATGACCATCAATAACTACTGTGTACTGTACAATTCCAGTTGAACAATCAATAACTGTTCCTGATGTTACAAGCTGACCATTAACACGAACATCCGTGACATGCTCTGTATCTGCGGTCCAGAACACTGGCTGTAATTGAGACAAATCTACATTTTCATCTTGAATCAGAACAGTCTGATATCCATAGCCATACATTGTATCCAGATTCATGTTAGAACCGTTCTGGACAATAAATGACGGAATTTCAATATCATTCTGCATAATTCCTGTAATCTGGAACCATGGATCAGCTTCACCAATGACTGGTGCATCAGTAAAACTCTTAACGTAGTCTGGATCATACTGAGAATCGTAATCCATTATCATAACCCCAATATAATCTATCCTTCCATTTGCAAAAAAAAGTGTAAAGAATTTTCCTTTTTTATAATTTCCTTGATATCCAGTCAATCCACTATTAAAGTTTGAAGCAAAAAACTGAGATTGAATATCTGGCTCATCTGATGCATCTTCTAATGATGCATACAATCCCTCAACTACCTTTACCAGTCCATCTTCTATTTCTACTTCTGGCATTACCATGGCAAAATATAATTCATCTGACGCTAAATATTTTTGTTTCAGCATGTATCCATAAACATTCACATCAAATGTTTCATTAGATGAATGTTTCAAAAAGCTTTTTTTAAAAACTGACTCCATACATGTTGCACTAACCATACTGTTGCTCTGACCATCGTATGCTAAAAGCTTTCCTTCCATAAAAACTGCATCAACTAAAATAACATAAGCCAACGTTGCTGAGGAAATCACAGCACCCGTTTTTCGATCTGTACTGATTACATGGAAAATATTTTTTTTCAATTCCTCATCTGTTGATGTTGTCGAAAAGTCATATACCCCTTTTAATCCACTATCTTGTCTTGTCATATTCTGGTTTAAAATCTGATTTGTACATGGTGTTGCCTCTAAACCAGCTTTATATTTATCCCACTCTATATCATTATACACATCAGTCTGAACATTAGGATGTTCCGCTATTTCAGAATGAATTCCAAGATAGTATTCGGTTCCTTTTGTATAATTTTCGATTTCTATATATGTAACAAATCCCTCATTTTCTTCAAGTGACATTTGATTTGACTTTTTCGGATTGATTTTAGTTCTTACACCCGATTCATCTTGCTGATAAAGTTCATAAGAAAATTGTTCCAAAAGAACTTGTGACAAATATACTGTTATCAAATACCTTTTATTATTTGCATTTAACTGTTGTCCATCTCCTACAATCAATTCCATCGAATATTTTGTAATTTTCTCATCAGTCGAAGACATATCAATTTTTACATTCTGTCCCAAAGGATACTCTTCATATTGCTCTACACCATCTGTCTCATCTTTGACATAACGCCAAGCAGTTGTTGCTTCCTCTGAAATAGAAATCTTATTACCATCTGAATCCTGCAATAAATTTAACACTTCGTCGATTGACATATTTTTAATTTCATCTTCAGTCTTATTTCCAAGATCCAGATATGCTGTCACTTCTTCCAGAGGCAGTAATGACATTACTGCGATTCCATCCTCAAATTCAGTTTCTTCTTCGGATATTTCTTCCTCTGTTTCTGCCTCACTTTCTTCAGATGTTTCTATCTCGGTCTCCGTTTCTGTTTCGACCTCAGTCTCATCCTCTGGCAATTCTATTATATCCTCTGTTTCAGAAGATTCTTCAGATGTCTCATATATAGCTACATTTTCTGTTACTGACTCACTTTCGCTTTCAGCCATAGTAATTGCAGCTGTGCTTTCTGTTTCTGCTGTTGCCTCCTCTGCGTTCTCGATGCTGCTTTCCTGCACGATAGTTTCTGCCTGCGTTTCAACTACCGATGCCTCTGTCGGCACCTCTGCTATCGGTGCCACTGGCTGAATAAATGTTTCTGATTCTGCCTGTGTGTTTTCCACCTCAGACACCGTCTCTGCATTTGATGTTTCTTCTGAATAGACATTCGTTGAAAATGTCAGTCCATGATAATTTACTGCTGACGTGACCATCAGCACGGTACTTGCTAAAATTGCAAGTCCTTTCTTTGCTCTTCTCATTGCAAATCTCCCTCCTTTGTTTCTTGCAGGCTTACTTCCGGCTCTTCTTGAGTACTTACATTACTGATACTACTTATATCAGCATTCGTTCCTTCCCAAGTTTTTGCCATATCGACAAGCTCATCTAACGAGTACAGCCTGCTTTGTCTTAAATTGCCCAGCCCATCATCAAAAATGAAATGCACTTCACTTTGTCCTTCATTTTGTTCATCTGTCTGGTACTCAATATCACAAAGTGTTGGCAGACGCGCCAACGTCTCACAATTTGTATTTAGCAATAGTCCATAGCGCTCGCCTCCTGCTGTCAGATATTCAGTGACAATATACTCACCAACTTGTGTGACATATGTTAAATACTCCTCTGTGATCAAATCAAATAATTTTTCGCCTGTTTTTAAACTATATACCTCTGGCGCACCGTTTAATTTTGATGTAATCCGGTATTCATCCGTATAAAATTCCTCATACAAACTATCATCTGGCGGCTCAATTTCTTTTGTATAAGCAAGCATTCCATCCTCTGCTGAATAGCCATTTACAGTTCCATCGTAATACGTGACTTCCAAATAATTGCCATCTGTCTGCCTTAAATACTGCTGATCATAGATTTTATCGGAATTATCAAGTGAAACATCACAAATCTCTTCTCCTGAAAAATTCGAAATCAAAAATCCTTTGTAATTAAACAACATAACGGTTTCATCATCACTGTTTACTCGCGCCTCCGAATGGGAATACTTTGCATTATATGATGCAATCTGAGCTTGATCATGCTCTTTGAGTTTCATGACCTGAAGCATTGTTGCACTTCGTGAGCCTACACACAAATATTTATCGGAGATACCAACAAAATCAGGATCCGATTCACTTGAAAAGACTTGCATTTCAAGTGCGTCCGGTGTAAATACACGATATGCCTTATCATCTGATGCTGCTACGATAAAATTATCAGATCTCATATAGGAAATGATATCCGTAAGTGTTGCTGCGACTGATTTCTGTTTCCCTGTCTCTGGATCCATTTTTACTAACAGATTGCCATTTGAAATATAAATTCCAGTGTTATCACACTGCACTCCGATATGACTTTGCAATGTAAATTCACCAGTCTTCTGCAATTCTTTTAAATCAATAATCGCACATAGTGATTGCTTTTTATCCTGTGCGGAGAATACAAAATACTGTTTGTAAAACCCACCCTCAAATCGGACAAAATCGCTGGCATCAGACAAAATCACGCTGTCGTCCACATCATTCAAGTTAAAGACCTCTAGTGAACCATCTGCAAAGCTTACCGCCAGCCATGAGCCATCTTCATTTAGTTCAAACACATTATCATTTGGATTTGCAAAAATCGGATTGTATGCGGTGCTTTGACCTCTGCCATCAAAATCAATTGTGCTAAGCCTATTTCCCGTTTTGGCATCATATACAAAACATTCTTTGCTGTCTTTATAGACTGCTGCAACCTTAGACCTATCCTCTGAAACAGTAATCGCGGTTGCTTTTTCTCCAGTCCACAAAACAATATTGTCTTTTAAGCTGAATGCTTCTATGCCAGAAGCACCTGCAAATATAACGGTATCATCGTCTAAAAACTCGACTTCTGAAAGTGCAGACCGCTCTGCCGGGCGTACTATTAGCTTCTTTCCTGACTCAAGGTCATAAACAGCCATCTCATACGCATATAGTACGGCAACGCGTGTTCCATTTGGCGACATGCACATTGCAAAAACTTCTGCTGGAAGCTCAATCTGCCTGCTTGCAAAAAAGCCATCCGATAGCTCATATACACCTAACGCATCCGTAAGCGCTTTTTGCGCTTTTGCAGTAGCTGGTGCCTCAAAAATACTGTTACTTTGCGGAAGTGCCAGCAGTGCAAGATTGATTGCTGATTGCACATCACCTTTTTGCAGCGCCTCCTGCGAATCTCCTGCTAATGCATACATATTTTGTCGGCGTTCCATCTGGCGCAAACCAGTATAGACGGTCATTCCTCCCACTGCTACAAGACATGCCCACACAGCAGCTGCAATACGCGCCCGCTTTCGCCTTTTGATCGTTCGCCTATCATGCTCGTAAAGATGTTCAAAATCAGATAACATATCTGATGCTGTTTGATAGCGCTCGTCAGGATTTGGCTTCATTGCTTTTTCGATAATCGCTGCTACTGCATCGGATATCTGCCCTCGCCCGATTGCCTCTACTTCTTTTGCATTTTTCGCCGGACGTCTTCCCGTGAGCAAATGATACAGCGTAGCACCAAGACTATAGATATCTGAACGGACATCCACCCGTACACCCTTATTTTTTTGTAATAAGTGGCTTTGCTCATCTGGTCCCGGCGTATAGATCGTTTTTGCGCGATCGTCATATATAGTCTGCGCATTCTGCCCTGAAAGCTGTGTCTGCGCAGATGATTGTACCTGTGTCAAAACCTGCGTCTGCCTTGAAAGCTGTGTCTTTGATGAAGTCCGATAGTCGATTCCATAGTGCTCTGGTGATGCATAACCAGCACTTGACCCGAGCTGTACTGCACCATCTGCCCCAAGGAACAATGCGATGTTATAATCAATCAAGCAAATGGTTCCATTAGGTCTTAACATGATATTTGCTGGTTTTATATCTCCATGCAGAATACCAAAAGGTGGTTGACTATGCAGATAAACCAATGCCTCAAGCATTTCACATGCCCACTCAATAATAGTTGCCTGCGGTATTTTTTCCTTTCTTTTTAAAAGCTTATCTAAGCTTTCTCCTGGTATGAAATCCTCAACCGTATAGACAATTCCATCATCTTCGACAAAGTCATATACCTGTGGAATATAGGTTTGACTGAGATTTTTCAAAATATCTGCTTCTCTTCGCAGCTCATCCTTTGCAATTTTTTGTGTTCTTCGGTCGGCTTTTAGCACAATCATCTTATCCAGACGAAGATGACGACCTAAATAAACAATGCCTCCTCCTCCAGAACCAATCTGCTGCAAAATCTGATATGAACCTGCTATAATATGAGGTGCTTTCTCATCAATGTCTTCTCTTTCCATATTCATTCTCCAGCTGCTTCTTTAAATGCTTTCCTGATATCAGATGAATCGTCAGCAGCACAATGCCAAGGATTGCTGCTGCGCAAAGGATTCCAACGCCTGTATAAAAAAGTGTTTCACAGTTCATAGCATTCGACCTCCTTTATTCCCTCCACACATAATCCGCGCCATCATATCCAAATGAGACATGACAATTATTGGTCAATTCTGCTGTCTGATTTGCCCGAAGAATAATTCCATTTACTACGGTTCCAGCAGAAGAATTTAAATCGGTAATCGAATAGGTTCGTCCACGACGCTCAATAATTGCATGGTGTCGACTTACACCTCTTGTATTTTCTGCAAATTCAAAATCAGACTGACGTCTTCCAACATTGATATCAAATCGTCCAATAGTAAAACGCTTAACGGACTCTCTTTCATTCAGACCTTCATTCAAATCGGGACCAATTGAAACTTCAATACGAGCTGGCATATTGGGCAAATTTCCAATATAAGTCAAACTTGGCT
>OGRM01001649.1_pt1 | contig 13003 bp, 15 predicted proteins | sample 1553491 | NCBI WGS metagenome assembly OGRM01 (sample SAMEA2580110, study PRJEB22360) | human gut metagenome | biome: human gut; feature: human-associated habitat; material: faeces | place: Denmark | collected 2008/2010
AAGGCTTGCCGTGAAAAAATACGCTCACGCGAAGCGTGAGGAAGATTTTTTCACGTGCAACCAGCCCGAAGGGCCGCCTTGCGGGACCGGCCTGAAAAACAACTTTCTTTGCCGCAAGAAATGAGGATGACAGACTTGTCACGGCCTGTTTATGGGATAGGGAAATAAGCATGGGGGAATTCAGACGGCGGGTGAGCCTCGCTTTCACAACATTTTGCCATGTGGCCTCACATATGCCGTCATCCTTTTCGGGGGGGGATATCCAGGAAAGGATATGTCCTTTATGCGGTTCCGGTATCCAATCCGGCAAATCTCCGTCCCGCCGAAAATACGCCATAACAAAACTTTCCATTTACAGACGGATATTCTAACTTTGTGTCCGACAAAAAAGAAAAGGCAGGGAGTGGAAACAGTTTCTTACAGCCAGGGATCGCTGTCGGGATAGAGGCTGCACATCCCCCCCTGTCCTGAAGTAAAAGAACGGCAGGCTGTATGGAAAGACGAAAGAATGTATATGAGCTGGTTCAGGAAAGGCTGGACATGATCTTCAAGGAGTTTGATAATATTTATGTGTCTTTTTCAGGCGGGAAAGACAGCGGCGTGCTGCTGAACCTGTGCATCGACTATATCCGGAAACATAATCTGAAAAGAAAGATAGGCGTCTTTCATCTGGATTACGAGATACAGTACAGGATGACCCTGGATTATGTGGGGCGTACTTTCGGTTGCAACCGTGACATCATGGATGTATATCATGTCTGCGTCCCTTTCCGGGTTACCACCTGTACCTCCATGTATCAGAATTTCTGGCGTCCCTGGGACGGACATAGGCAGGACTGCTGGGTACGTCCCCTTCCCGGGGGTGCGCTGACGGTTGAAGATTTCCAGTTCTACAATACCCGCATGTGGGACTATGACTTTCAGGTGGAATTTTCCAGATGGTTACACATGGGGAAACACGCCCGGCGTACCTGCTGTCTTGTGGGTATACGTACCCAGGAAAGCTATAACCGCTGGCGTACCATTCATAAAGGGGTAAAGGAGCGGTATAAGAATTATGAATGGAGTACTAAAATAGATGAGGGCATATATAACCTTTACCCGCTTTTTGACTGGAAGACAAGTGACATCTAGGTTGCAAACAGCAGGTTCGGATGGGACTACAACCGCCTGTATGACCTTTACTATCAGGCCGGGGTGAGTCTGGAACGGCAGCGTGTGGCCAGTCCCTTCATCAGTGAGGCAATAAAGAGCCTCTCATTGTACAAGGTCATAGACCCTGACATGTGGGGACGGATGATCGGGCGGGTCAACGGGGTGAATTTTTCCGGCCTTTATGGGAATACCGGTGCCATGGGCAGACAAGGTGTCCGTCTTCCTGAAGGGCATACCTGGAAATCATTCATGGAATTCCTTTTTTCCACCCTTCCGGAGCATGCCCGTAACAGGTACCGGAAGAAACTGGAGACAAGCATCAGGTTCTGGAGGGACAAGGGCGGTGTGCTCAGTGATGAGGTGATACGGAAGCTGAAGGAGCGCAACATTCCGATACAGGTCGGGGAAAAGAGCAACTACAGGACGGACAAGAAACCGGTGAGGATGGAGTATCTTGATGACATTGACATTTCCGAGTTTAAGGAAATCCCCACCTATAGGCGGATGTGTATCTGTATATTGAGGAATGACCATACCTGCAAGTATATGGGGTTTGCATTGACCCGGGAGGAAAAGGAGATGAGGGATTATGCGTTGAAATGTTATGGCGACGTGCTTAAAGGGAAGCGATAATTCCTGTTCCCTGAATGTTTGCAGATTCGTTTTTTGAAAACGGACAGGCATTCATGGATGCGGATGGGCCGTGATGTCCGGTCCTTATGACCGTTTGATCCCGTCGTTTTTCCGCCCCGTCAAAAGCAGGGAAATGTTTCCGGAAATCGGAAGTATAAAACCGGCAGGCGGTCCGGGAGCATCCTGTCCCGCGTCGTTACCGGCAGTGGAAAGTCCTGGCGGGGACACATGGCCTGACATATGCCGCCTTTTTGTGTCATAAGCTGCCACCCGGCTGAAAATGTTTGGAATGCCGGCAAAAAGGGGGTTATATTAGCGGCATGAAAAATGAATCATGTATGACCCGAATGATATAAGGCTTATGGAAATTATCTGTTTTGAGAGGAAGGCGTTCGAGGAGTTCGCCATGAAAATCGAGCGGTTCATCCGGCTGGTGTCGGACCTGCCGCACCTGAAGGATGCGGGCAAGACGGCCGGGTGGCTTGACCACTGCGATGTCTGCCGGAAGTTGAAAATCAGCAAGCGTACTTTGCAGACCTTGCGTGACAACGGCACGCTCGCCTATACCAAGATAGGCAACCGTACCTATTACCTGCCGGAAGACGTGGAGCGTATCGTCACGAAAGTGGAGGACAGACGCAAGGATGCACGCTACAGGGGGCACACCATTTGAAGGAATTGAACTGAAGTATCAACAAAAGACAAATGAGCAGTATGTATAATAGAGTTTATATCGAATAATTGATTAAAGCGTTCTTTGATTTATCTTTGTGATCTAAAAAGTTCAATTGATGTATTACGACAAGATTCGCCACCGTCATAGCCAAGTGCTTGCTGCGACAGGATTAACTCCTGCTGAGTTTGACGCTTTGCTAATAACTTTCAAGTACCATTGGGATGAATATTACAGCCATTTTACCTTGGAAGGTAAAGTGCGTCAACGTATATCTTACAACAGGAAGACCAGTGTATTGCCTCTGATTCAGGACAAACTGTTCTTCATATTGGTATATTTGAAGACTAATCCTCTTCAGGAACTCCATGCTATTCAGTTTGAGATGACCCAGCCCCAGGCCAATAGATGGATTCACCTTCTTTCTGATATTCTCCGGCGTACATTGAAAACGCTTGGTGAATTACCGGACCGTAATTCCAAACGTCTGATTCACATTCTTCAAGGATGCGAAGAAGTCTTGTTGGACGGAACCGAGCGACCTATTCAGCGTCCTTTGGATGAAGACTGGCAGTCTGCATGCTATAGTGGTAAAAAAAACTCATAGCATAAAGAATAACTTGCTATGTACCAACCAACTCAGGATTGTATGGCTGAGCTCCACATACAAAGGTCATGTCCATGACAAAAAGATTTGTGATGAAGAACCTCTTCTACTTCCCAAAGGTATTAGGCTCTGGCAGGATACAGGTTTCATCGGACACAAACCGGATGGAGTTGAAATATGCATGCCCAAAAAGAAACCTAAAGGGAAAGAGCTTACTTGTGTTGAAAAACAAGAGAACAAGCGGATTTCCGGAGTTAGGATTAAAGTGGAGCATGCCATAGGTGGTATGAAAAAATGCCGTATTGTCAAAGAACGATTCAGATGCCATAAATTCGGTTTCGAAGATATGGTGATTCTTATTGCTTGTGGATTACACAACTTCAGAATCAGTCACAAAATGAGTCATATAACAAATTAATCTATATAATGTTTAATGAATTGAAAACGAAAGACGATGCGTGGATGCAGTCCATCCACGAGCGTATCGACCGGCTGTCGGCGATGATTGACGGCATTTTCGGAGATGGCGCGGTTCCGCCAAAAGAAGACGTGTACCTGTGCGACAGTGAGGTGGCGTGTATGCTGAAAGTCAGCCGCAGGACATTGGGCGAGTATCGGAGCAACGGCACGCTGCCTTACTATGTACTTGGTGGCAAGGTCTTGTACAAGAGGAGCGAGATCGAGCAGGTGTTGGAACGGGAATATAGGAGTGTCGGCAAGGCGCGGGGAAGCGGATGAAGATTCCATTTACCTGTTTTTTACGCACTTGTACAGGCTGCGGGCATTAAGACTGTCCGCATAAAGGCTGGACGTTTGCGTGCGCCAGCCACAGACTGTTTTTTAGAGGTGAGGGAGTTTGCCGTCTGGAAAAAGAACCTCTTTTTGGACTTTGGCACAAAGTCGTCCCCTGCCCGGTATCAGACTGTAATTCCTGTATGCAATCCTTTTCTGACTGTTCTCGTAACAGTCTGTTTCAATCCTGCCTGACCTTTGTTTACTTTTCATAAAGAGACTGTACCGCCTTTGTGACCGGGATATGAAACCGAAAGATTGTTTTTGACGGTTGCTAAAAAAGAAAAATCAAAGGTGTTTTGCATGTTCCGTAAAAAATCGTACCTTTACATAAAGTGAGTTGCACATCAACGCAATTGATGCAAGTATGTAGAAACCAGAACGGTTGCCAACTCGTTACCTCGTTTTTTGATGATCCGCATAAACTTTTATTCTTAGCGGATTATGTGATTCTTTCAAAAATAATCTCTATTTTGGGAATACGGCTTTCTGAATATCGGAAATTCTATGTGCCTGCCGTTTTACATCCCCTCCCTACAATCTACAACGACATGCTATCAGAACACTTCCCCATAAAATTTCTATTTTTCCTGTGAAATTATTCTCTTATTCAAAAAAAATAGTATCTTTGTCCTATAAAAGTTGTTCATAAGTATGAGACTGTAAAGTACTGAAATTAGCACAATCTCCAAATCGTTACCTTAGACTTTTCAGAACTTCCATAAGCGTTTGTCTTTCAAATTAATCCATCAAATTGATAAGAATTTAAAGTATAAGAAAACAGAAGATAACCGCTTGAATATCTATATTGAAAGCAATGACCCGGTGATTTCAATTCTATCTACATCAGACTTTTCGAGACTGGAATTTAAGAATGAAGTAATTAAAGAATTTCCACAGGATGCAATAGATGCCGTTGAAGTATGATTTGCTTGTTTTGGTCGGGAACTGTACTTCCCGGCCATTATAACAATTATCTGACAATACTACTTTCAACAGGTATTTCCGTCAACTCTTCAAAATTAGGAATATCTGCATTCTCTGCTAATATTGTAGCATTTTTGCCAATGAAAATAGGTAAGAAACTTAATGACAACCAATTGCGGGTGATATTCAAATAATAGTGAATAACATTCTCCTCTTTCTTGCTGTAAAGCTTGAAATCAGCACTTTGGCTTCCAAAAGAATATACTTTCCCATAAGGACTGCTGGCTGATTTATGAGACACTAAGGATATGTAATATAGATAACCTGGAGCGCCCACTAAAGAAGCTGCCGAAATGAGTTCTATCTTTCCACCATTACACATCGCCAAATGAAACCAGGTATCTGTTTCCGGTCTCGAAAGTTCGAATCTCACATTATTTTTATTGGCCAATCCTATTTTTTCAAGACTAACAATACCAATCAGTTCTCCCACATCTCCAAAACCGATGTGGGAGAACTGCTCGATGGTGGAGCTATCAAACAGAAGCGGTCTGACCTCAAAGATGCCGACCAATATACAACACCAGGAACATACTTCGTAAACCTATGGGGCGGAGTGTGGCAAAATATGCCGACTAACGACTGTTTTGGTCTATTTGAAGTACGTTCCTATGACGGTTATATAACGCAGCGGCTTTCGGCTGGCAACGGAAAGGTATTTGTTCGTATAAAAGAAAGTGAAAAACCATTCAAGCCGTGGCCAACTGTCGCACAATAGCCCCCGTTATAGCTTCTCCGTTATCTCCGTGAAGCTATCGTCGATGATGTCCGGTGTTCCGACCAATTGGATACCGTGAGGCGATAAAATATACGCATGATTAGGTAACTCGTTATTGAATGTAAATGATACGAATAGGTCACGTCCTTTTATGTAGTATTTTACTTGAAGCGGCTTTTTTAAAATTCTTTTTAAGGAAGCCGCCAAACCTGTATCTGGTATGTATATAAATGATAAAAAGTCCATGCACGTATCAGCAGAATCATTGCATAAGACCGCTATCGGGGCACGATACCAGTCAGTCACATTGTCTGCAATCTTATATACGGAATCGTAAGCATTTACAAAATGAGGATATACCTTGAACAAATCCGGAGATAACAACCCCGCTTTTTCAATAGTTGTTTCACCTATCAGTTCTCCCACATCTCCAAAACCGATGTGGGAGAACTGATACCGATTGCGAATGCTACCCAAAACGGTTTACTCAGCAAACAGACAGCACCTTCTACGCTCTATATCCGCAACAAAACCTATATAGAATTGCATCATTCTTTACCTGCTGATTGGAACACTTTTATGTTCTTATTAATGATTTCCGGGACGGGAATCGCTGATGGAGATGCCGTTTTAATTATTCATGGCTCAAACAAATCGAACAGTGAAGGACGATGTATTGCCAAGTCTTTGTATGGAAATCTCCCTAAAAGCCTTCAACTTAAATGGGAACAGAAACCGGATAAGTCTATTCACATTTATCTGGTGGAAGCAGAAGGCGAAAAGATGGGCGGATACAGACTATTCAAGCAACACTGTTGTCTTGAGAATGAAAACACCGACATCATAGCACTCGACACGCTCGATATTTCAGCATTAAAAGATTTGGTTGTTTCTTAACAAAGTAATAGGCTTAGCAGGGAAGGTTCCTGCTAAGCCTCTATTTTAAACCTGGGTCCACGCAGTCCATCTCGCATCTTCTTTACCTAAAAATGTACGAATATACATTTTAAAATTGTCTGCATATAATATTTGAGCTGTAACACCGCCACCCATTCTCACAACTTCAACACAACCGACATTAGCCGGATGTTGTTCCGAGTCATAATCAGGCAGCCAAGATATTGTGTAAACATTCCCTCTTGGAGCATTATTCCATTTCAAATTATCCAACTCGGCCCATGATTTTAGAGGGGTGTATTTATTGATTAGTTCTCCCACAACTTGCGCCAAGTCCTCTTTATTAATTAAAATCGGGTTGCCTTCTTTGTCCAAAGCACGTACATAATTTATCTCTTTTTTCTGGGGAAGTGCGCTTTCAACTTCCTTCATCGTTTTAATTACTCCCATAATTATTTGATTTTAAATTGAACATTATTTTAATCTTTTCTGAACACCACATCCTGAATCTTCCAGTTCCAGGTCTTGTCGTCCTTCTTCCCGCTATTATGGAAATTCAAGGCTGACTTAATGATATTCTCTTTTAAATCATTTTTCTTGAACTCGACTTCCGCCTTCTGCGGAAATTCCTTTACCTGCGCGGTATCTACCGAGATAATCAGCGCAACCAATAATGTGTCTAACATAATCCTTTTTATTACATTAATAATCGAATACCAATCTCCTTAATACGCTGCCGACCGCTATGCCGGCAACATCCGCAAGTATGTCCAGCCAGTCCCAGCCCGAACCGACCTTGCAGTTCTTCTTATACATCCAGTCAGCGGCTTCTTTCGTCACGCCTGCCGTAACAGCACAGAGTTCACCCGCTGTCAGCGTGATGGCAAGGCATGCAAGAAAATGCAGCAGCTTGTCGTTAATTCTTGAAAGCATATCCAACATAACCATTATCCACAGTAAAAATAAATCCAACAACTACCGTCAAAAATGAAAAAGCAGGATATTTGATTGATGGAAGTAGCAGTGGTTGTGCCTCTGTTATTGGGATTCATCAGGGGGCCTTTCACTGAGACATTCCGATTCAACTGGTTCTTCAAATATACAATCCGGCCTGGAGTAGTTGACCTTGGAAGAAACAAGGTAGGGTCAAAGCTTATATCCGGTCCTCCATATATGATAATATCATCGGTATCACTGACCGTATAGCTCGGTGGGGCAGACATTATACTGCTGCCTAAATTGCGGACACCCGCAGCAAATCCGGAAGCCCGTAGTCTGCTTATTCTTACCGATTCACCGCTCCTGGCATTCAAATCTACATTACCCTGTGCTTCTATCGCGCAAGTATCATATCCGGCCTGGGCCATCACTTTTACACCGGTTGAATGGTCACCGTAGGCACTCAGACTAAGTGCCGTAATCCCATCTCCACGAATACCGCACATTGCCCCGGAAGAGACATTCACTTCAAAAAATTTCCCGCCATCCTTGCCTATCCTCAATGTCGCGGTCGGATTTTCCTTTTCGTTTTCAAGTCCTCTGTTGGTAATCTTGAATGCGCCGATATAACCTTCGGTTGCGGTAACACTGCCTGTAAACTCCCCGTCTGCGCCATCCAGATGCTTCACCTTCAGGTTATCCACGTCGATAAGGTCTGCATCTATCTTCCTGGCAAGCAAAAGCTGCGTACCCAGTAGCGGGTATTCCTGGATGAATTTCCAGGAAGTAGTGTCCGGGTTCTGGGCCACATCGTCGAACGGGTGCATCTCGCTGTTTCCGGCCACCGGATTCATCCACATGAATACAAACCCCTTGTCCTTATCCAGGAAATATTCCCCGTTCTTATACTTGAACGGCAGCGGTTTCCAGTCACCATCGACCGGGAACGGGGACGGATTCTGCCGAACAATGCTGGCCCTCTTCTGCGCAAGAAGGGTCTCGCGGGCACTATCACGGTACGCTTCCACAATCACGGAATCCGCATTGCCCCACTTGTCAGACGGAAGGTAGTATTCCCATTCGGACGATGCACCGGGGGAATCCGCCGTACCGAGGTCCTTGCCGGCCGACTGGACATGCAGCCGCCAGAATACATCCAGCAGGGCCGCATCAGCCCCGCTGCGGTGCAGGGCTTTCAGCTTCAGCGGCACCATCTGTACATTGTTACAGTCCACAGAGATGGCAGCCGGCTGGCACTCGATGTCAACGTATTCCACCGGGTCAGGCTCACGTACCGCCACGACACTCAAAACCGCCGTTACCATCATAGCTCAATGGGATTAGTGTTCGTTGCGATTACTCTGAATGTCTTGGCGCGTGCCGCATCCGTATAGGTCAGTGCGATGTCCTTGCCCTGGAACTTGTTACTGTCCTTTCCCGACAGTGTGAACGGATTGTTTTCACCATCGAATGTGGCGAAGTCCCAGCTTGCCACCGCCACTTCCTCTCCGGATTGGCGTTTATAGGCATACGGCGTCAGCGTTCCCGTTTCTCCCGGATATATTTGCCCGTCCGATGAAAGCCCCTTGACCTTGAATGCCGCCAGTATAGGGTCTGAGAGGTCGAACACGGTAATGAAGCCCTTTGCAATGACTTTCGCATTCTGCACAGCCTCACAACTTACCACCAGCGAACCGTCAATATCATTCGCGGCAATGTTCTGGGTTCCCTGAGTTCCGAGGTTGGCCTCTCCCGACGGCAGTTGCTTCTTCCATTGTAACGTGATATTGCCCAAATCGTTGATAAGGTCTCCACCGCTGTACAGCGATGCCTTCAACGTCAGCACTTCGGACGGATTGATTATCTGCGTACCCTTGTCTGAAGTGATGAATAACTCATACTGTTTACCCGATGATTCCTGAATGACAACATCCGTCGCAAGCTCGTTGAATGCGACCGTATGCCCGCCGATTTCAACTTGCCCGGAAACAGTTATGCGGTCATTGTCATATCCGGAAATGGGTACGAGGTTCTTCATGACGCGAAGTCCCGTCATGGGATAGGACTGCGAGTCCACACTTACATTGTATCCGGTTACGCGTTTGAACATGCCGACAAACTGTTCCGTAGTACACAGCCCGTCCTCCCCGAATGCAAGTTCGGTACCGTTGTACTTGAAAACAAGCCTGGAAGGGATGAGGATGCGCCCGCTGCTCACGTCACGTAACACGACAATGACAATAGGGCGTTTGTCCTCCGCCAACGCTTCAAAGTCCGGCGTATACTTGTCACTTCCCTTTGTCCATGCCTGGATAAGCGGACCATTGTCTACGCGTACATACCCGTTGACGGTTGTCCCGTTGCTCACCGCCACGATAGCCAGTGAAGCGGTCACTTGATTCTGATTCATCGCTGGCCTCCTTTCCTTTTTCCGTCAGTCTTTGCCCCGGCCGGCTGTTCCGGACCGGTCACACTGAAACCGGGGTCTATTTCCTCTTCCTCTTCGGGTGTCACGCTGAAACCGGGGTCGATGTCCTCTGAACCCTGCATCGCTTCCTGCTGTTTATCAATCAACTCCTTTAACTCACGTGCCGAACCGATGATGTCGATGTCAAGAAGAGTACCCACATTCCGCATCTCACTGATAGGAATGTACACCCTGCCGTCCGGAAGGGTATTCATTATCCCAAAGAATTTGCCTTCGAGCTTTGCCTTTTCTACAATTACGTACATATTGATTAAAGTTTAAAGTTGTTACTATTCATATACCGGACCCGTGGCAATGAATACCGTCTGTCCGTCAATCTGTGAGGAGATAACGGCACCTTCCTCATCGCCCATCAGGGACTCACCGATGAGAAGCCCCACTTCCGCCCACACCTGGAAGATATGTCCTGCCGGGAAACCCTTGTCCGCCGGAATGAACTCCAGCGTCCGCCCACCGGTTGCCAGCACCTTTTCCGGCTCGCCCGGCTTGGCACTCTGGCCTTTCCATGTGATGCGGAAAAGGTCATCGTACTCTGTACCGTACTCGCGGCGGTTGTCGAAGATGCGTACCTCATAGGCGCTCGGCTGCTTCATATCATCGGAAAGGGTAAAACCTTTTGTCTGGATAATTTCGCAATTTAAGGAAACGGCCATCTCCGTCTTTACTTCAATAACCTTTTCCAGCCGCCCGTCCGTAGGGGCCTGCGGTCTGCTACCCGCATACTCACACGCACGAACACGGAAGCTTGCACCGGTGACATATTTCGCCTGATACATCAGCTTTCTTGTATATACACCGTTCACATCATGGCAGACAATACCGGGGTCATCCGGTGTAACCGGGCGGTATGCTCCGTTTTCAAGAATGTCCCAGAAATATGCGGCATGTTCATCATCCACCGGTTCAGTGCCTGTATAGAGCTGCGGTTCTATCTCCCTGTCCCAATAGCCGGAACGGTCGGCCAGGCGAAGCGGGTCGGTCACCATCACGGAATCCCCCTTCAGACGCAGCGAATACGCCTTGTTGTCATAAAGGTGCGCATAGGACTTCACGCTCCGTTCACAGCGGACCTCGCGGTTCGTACGAGGGTCCGTGAATATCGCGATGCCGAAATACTCCACCGGCTTCTCCGGCGGCGTGTTCTTCCGGATGGTAAGCGCGTATTTGGGCACACCGCCGCTGCCGTCGGAAATGCTGTAATACTCACCCTCGACGATGCGGTTGGCCGACTTGTCACGGGGTGTGCCCTCGAACCACTCCACCCCCGTGAGTTCCATTTCACCGAATACCGTCTTCTCGTCGAATGCCGATACCTTCGGCACGATGACCAGCGGTGTCAGGGTCCGGTCGGGGCTGTATTCCCGCAGCTGCTTGTCATAGGTCTGCACGGGACTGCCCGACAGTACAATTATCTCTCCCTGGATGGAAAGGGGACTCACATAAATACGCCCCTGCTGTTTGTTACTCTTTATTCCCATAGTTATAATATGTCAAAACCAAATCTCTGTTCTATCTGCTGCATTTCCCCTTCAACCGGAATGAATACCCGGCATACGAAGGCAACGGACCTGCTTACAAAGCCGAAGTCTGAACCGACCCCGTGCTGGTTCCCGTTGTCGATATGGATGGCAAGCCTGTTGCCATCCACGTACTCTGGCGTCCAGAGGTTGTCCGCCGGAACATTGCCGCTGTCACGGAACCATTCCACTTCAGTGGCACCGTCCGCCATCACATCATCCGTTATATCCGTAGTTCCGAAATATATACGTCCGGACATTATCGTATCCACACCGCCTATGACGAATGCCTCCCCACCTGAAAGGGAGAGCTGGAGCGAATACCTGCTGTCGCCCTCAAGGAGTCCCCATGACGGGGAGTTCCATTTCGGTTCGTCGGTTGTCTTGTCCTTCAGACAGCCCCACTTGCAGCCAAGGTGGTAGACCGTATGCTGTTCCAGCAGGGTATATTCACTGCCGGAAGGTTTCGACAGTTCGTGCTGTACAAACCGGTAAGGAGCGCCGCTCTGGGCCGTTTCCAGCGACCAGGCGCCCCGGTCTACCTTGTTGGGAATGACATCACCGTTATGGTCGAGTTGGTAGAATTTCTCGGCAATGACCGTCTGTGCCATGACGCCTGTCTCATTCTCGGAAATCGGCAGCTTTTCAAGTGCCTTGGTACGGGGAAATCTGCCGATACTGATTGAGTAGTTGTAGTCCTCCAATATCGGCTTATACACGTTGGACAAAAACATGATGCGCCCCTCACGCGAAGAAATCATCCACGACTGCGCCCGTTCGTTGGAGCCGCCTGCTTCAGGAAGCGTACTGTTACCCCTGCGGGTTACGTTGTAACCGGCCAACGGCGGATAGTTCGTGCCTCCAGGTACTTCGCTGTCCGGATAGAGCACGACCGTTATGCTGTTCTCCTGCGCATTGGTGGTAAGAATACGCATCCAGCTTGTATAATAGTCGGAACCGCCCGTAAGCAGTGTATTAATGATGGAAAAGCAGACATCATTCTCCTGGAACTTCATGAAGTCGAAGTCCGTGCGTTTCTCTATTTTCAGACGGTAGGTATTTTCTCCCAAATCCTCCACGGATTCTATCTTGCCAATCTCGGTAAAGGAGTAGTCAGACTCCATTCCTTGAATCTGATTGATAATAAGGTCAAGCACTGACAGTGAACCGCGGACTTCCAACCGTTCTACCTGTGCCCGGCCATCAGGGAATATCCCTGCACCCTTGCCGGCAATCATACTGTCTACGAATTCGCCGAACCTTACCGGGTCCATGAAGGTTTTCGTACCGTATGCCGTGTCCGGATATAACCGGGAAAAGAAGTCATACAGACAGCGGCGTGCCGAATACAGGTTGTTGTCCGTCGGAAGGGTACGGTCGCCGGTCCTGATTATATCGGGAAGGGACGATGCGACATCACGGATATAGTTCTGCACCCCGGTTATGCCGTCCCGTATCTGTTCGAGCGTTCCGGAACTCAGGGCGTCGCTTATCTCCAGGTCCATCTTCGAGGGCAGGTTCACATTCCGGGTAATCTTCGTGATACGGCTGTCACGGGAGCCGGGATCCCGGAAAAAATTCCCGCTCCGGCATGCAG
>OGRM01001658.1_pt1 | contig 12901 bp, 9 predicted proteins | sample 1553491 | NCBI WGS metagenome assembly OGRM01 (sample SAMEA2580110, study PRJEB22360) | human gut metagenome | biome: human gut; feature: human-associated habitat; material: faeces | place: Denmark | collected 2008/2010
GGGGAGCCTGTGGTCACGGGAATCATCCCGACACCGGCAGTTGCCCTGCTCACGCGCCAATCCGACGTCGACTGCGGCATCGTCATCTCGGCAAGCCACAATCCGCCCGAGTACAACGGCATCAAGTTCTTCGACGCGGACGGCTACAAGCTGCCCGACGCGCTCGAAGACGAGCTGCAGGCGGTTGTCGAGGAGGTGCGCGGCGAGCAGGTTGCCACGCCCGAGCCGCCTGTCGTGCTCGAGGACGCTGCGCAGCGCTACATCGAGCACGCCGTCGACACGGTCCGCGCGAAGGGCGTCGACTTCTCGGGGCTCAAGGTGGCGCTCGACTGCGCGCACGGCGCGTCGTGCGCGACGACGCCGGCTGCCCTCGAGGAGCTGGGCGCCGAGGTGTTCGCCATCAACACCGAGCCAGATGGCGCGAACATCAACGTCGGGTGCGGCTCGACCCATCTCGAGCCCGTCGTCGAGCTGCTGAAGCAGACCGGCGCCGACATCGCGCTCGCGCATGACGGCGATGCCGACCGACTGCTCGCGGTGGCGCCGGACGGCACCGTCGTCGACGGCGACTACATTCTCGCGATCTGCGCCGAGGACATGAAGGGACGCGGCGCGCTCGCGGAGAACACCGTGGTCGGCACGGTCATGGCAAATCTCGGTTTCCAGCTTGCCATGAAGCGCGAGGGCATCGACGTCGTCACCACCAAGGTGGGCGACCGCTACGTCCTCGAGCAGATGCGCGCCCTGGGCGCCTGCATCGGCGGCGAGCAGTCGGGGCACATCATCTTCCTCGAGCACAACTCGACAGGAGACGGCCTGGTAACCGCTCTGCAGCTGCTCTCCGTCATCGCGACGACGGGCAAACCGGTCTCCGAGCTCATGCAGGTCATGGACAAGTTCCCGCAGGCGCTCGTCAACGTGCGCGTCGTCGACAAGGCGCTCTATGCCGGCAACGGCGCAATCGCCGCAGCCGAGCAGCGGGCAAGCGCCGAGCTCGGCGATGAGGGCAGGCTGCTCGTGCGCCCCAGCGGCACCGAGCCGCTCATCCGCGTCATGGTCGAGGCGCGCACGCAGGAGCAGGCAGACCAGATCGCCCAGCGCGTCGCGGACGTCGTCGCGGCAGAGATCGGCGCCTAGGGCTCTCGCTCGCGGCATTTTGAGGCGATATCGTGGCGCCCGCCTTGGACAAGGCGGGCGCCTTCGTGCATTCGCCCTGTTCAGCTGTGCCGTTCCCCAACTTGTGCGTTGGCAGATATAGATGCGTGGTTATAATTCGGTGTTCGTAAATCCGCGCACCGGCAGCTCTGCCTGCCCGTTGCGGTTTCTTTCATCGTAAGTAGTTGGGGACAAGTAGGGGAGAAGAAATGGCTTCGAACGAGTCTGCGAGCCCCGCCCGCGCATCGTGGTCGGGCAAATGGGCGTTTATCTTGGCCGGTGCGGCATCTGCCGTCGGCTTGGGAAACATGTGGCGTTTCCCGTATCTGGCGGCAAAGTTCGGCGGCGGCACGTTCTTGCTGACCTATCTCGTGCTCGTCGCGACCTTCGGCCTTTCCCTGCTGTTGCTCGAGACGGCGCTCGGCCGCCACACGCGCCAGTCCGTCATCGGCGCGTTCTCGCACTTCGGCAAGAAGTACATCTGGATCGGCATTCTGGCGGCGGTCGTCCCGTTCATCATCACGCCGTACTACTGCATCATCGGCGGCTGGGTCACCAAGTACAGGGTCGCCTACATCCCCAACGGGCCGGCTGCGCTCGCTGATGGAGGCACGTTCTTCACGGGCTTCATCTCCAGCAACGTCGAGAGCTACGTGTGGATGCTCATCTTCATGGCGCTCGTCTTCTTCGTCGTCGCGCTGGGCGTGCAGGGAGGCATCGAGAAGGCCAACCGCATCATGATGCCCGCGCTCATCGTCATGGCCGTCGCCATCGCCATCTTCACGATGACCATGCCGGGCGCTCTCGATGGCGTCGCCTACTACCTGGTCCCCGACTTCAGCAAGTTCAGCCCCGACCTGGTCATCAACGCGCTCGGCCAGATGTTCTACTCGCTGTCGCTTGCGATGGGCATCATGGTCACCTACGGCTCCTACATGCGCCGCAAGGACTCGCTACCCAACTCGGTCGCCAGCATCGCCGGCTTCGACTTCGGCGTCTCCTTCCTCGCCGGCCTCATGATCGTCCCCGCTGCCTACGTTGCCATGGGCTCTGCAGAGGCCGTCGCTGCAAAGGCCGGCCCCTCGCTCATGTTCATCACCCTGCCCGAGGTCTTCAACTCCATGAGCCCGACCATCGGCACCATCATCGGCTTCGTGTTCTTCCTGCTCGTGCTGTTTGCCGCCCTGACGAGCGCCATCAGCCTGACCGAGTCCCTTGTTTCGATCGTCGCCGACGGAACGGGCCTGTCGCGTCGCCTCTCGCTCATCATCTGCATGGTGTTCATCGTGGTCGTCGGCATCATCGTCAACGCGGGCTACAACGTGTTCTCGGCGGTGCAGCCGCTGGGCGAGGGCAGCACGATCCTCGACTTCTTCGACTTCGTCTCCAACTCCGTGCTCATGCCCATCGTGGCGATCCTCACCTGCATCTTCGTCGGCTGGATCGTCAAGCCCAAGGTGCTGGTGGACGAGGTCAAGGAGTCCAGCGAGTTCAAGGCGGAGAAGGCCTGGGTCGTCATGGTCAAGTACATCGCCCCGCTCCTCGTCGCCCTCATCCTCATCTCGAATATCCTGCCCTACATCGTGGGAGCGTAAACCCCGCAGGCAAGCTGCCCTGCAAACCGCACGACACGAGCGGAGCCGCCGATACCGTAATCGGCGGCTCCGCTTTTTGCATAGTATGGTCCGAGACGGGCGGTGGCGTGCGGCTCGTTTGTCGGGCGCTAGTCGCCCACGTAGGTGACGCTGCTCGCGTTGTTCTTGATGACGAGCTTGAGCTGCTCGATGTAGGCGCCCAGAAGCTCGCTTGCGGTGCGCTCCTTGTGCGTCAGGTACCCGACGGTCATCTTGACGTCGGTGTGAAGCGGGATCGAGACGATGCCCGACTGCATCTCGGGGGTGAGCACGCCCGTCGAAAGCGTGTAGCCCTCGAAGTCGGTGAGAAGGCTCGTCAGCGTCGCGCGGTCCGAATAACGGATGTTGCGCTTGTGCTGGATGTGGCGCAGCGGTTCTTCCGAGAAGTAAAACGAGTTGATCGTGCCCTGCTCGAAGGAATAGCGCGGATATTCTGCGAGATCTTCGGGCTCGATGAGCTCCCTGTCCGCCAGCGGGTGCTCCTCGCCCACGAAAACGTGGACCGGGGCGATGAACAGCGGGTGGAACTTGAGGCTGGCGTCTTTGAACGCCTGCCCGAGCACGCGCTCGTTGTTCTTGTCAGTGAACAGGATGCCGATATCGCTTCTGAAGTCCCTCACGTCTTCGATGATCTCGTTGGTGGGCGCCTCGCGGAGCACGAAGTCGTAGTCCTCGTCCTCGCAGCGCTCGACGGTGTTGATAAAAGCGCGCACGCAGAAGGCGTAGTGCTGGGTGGAGATGGCGAGCCTGCGGGTGCCCGACTCGTTGCCGGCAAACCTGTTTTCCAGCATGTCGGCCTGCTCGACGACCTGCCGCGCGTAGGCGAGCAGCTCCGTGCCCTCGTTCGTAAGCGTCACGCCGCGGTTCGAGCGCGTGAAGATGGTGATGTCGAACTCGTGCTCGAGCTCCTTCATGGCGATGGAGAGGTTGGACTGCGATGCGTAGATGTTGTATGCGGCGGCGCTGATGGAGCCCGCCTCTGCGATCGCGATGAGATATCGCAGCTGTTGAAGCGTCATGTACGATCCTGCTAACTACTTTGCCAATGGCCAAATGCTCGGAAAATTGCCCGATGTCGTTCAAGATAACGCAACAATTCAATAAAACGAATGAATCAGACATCTAAATAATCAATACATACGCATGAAAACAATGCATCGCTCCCAATCTTTTAAATGGCAGAGAAAAGTGCTGAAATACATCCAGCGCCCGACGAGGCGCTGTTTTTTGGTTACACAGCGGTTGGAAACAAGCGGTTAGGAGCCAGGTAATGGCCAAGAAGAACATCCCCTACGATCAGAAGTACTACGATCCCGAAATCGAGTGCGCTTCTCGCGAGGACATCGAGGCGCTGCAGCTCGAGCGCCTGAACGAAGAGCTCGCCTTCGCCTACGAGAACAGCCCGTACTACAAGCGCGCCTGGGACGAGGCGGGTCTCGAGCCCCATTGCGAGACGCTCGCCGACCTTCAGAAGTTCCCCTTCATCAACAAGCAGACCGAGCGCGACTGCCAAGGCGTCGGCTCCTTCTTCGGCGAGCTGTGCGCGGTTCCCGAAGACGACGTCGTCTACATGGCCACCTCCTCCGGCTCGACCGGCGTTCCCACGATGAGCCCGTTCAACCAGAAGGACTTCGACGACTTCATGGATGCCGAGTCCCGTCTGTTCTGGCAGGTCGGCATGCGCCCGAACGACCGCTACCTGCACGGCATGAACTTCGCGCTGTACGTCGGCGGCCCCTGCGTCATCGGCGCCCAGAACCTCGGCGCGCTGGGCATCTGGGTCGGCGCCGTGCCGTCCTCGCGCTTGCTGTGGGCCATGAAGCACTATCAGCCCACGCACATGTGGTCTTCGCCCTCGTACGCCTGGCTGCTCAGCCAAAAGGCAATCGAGCAGGGCTATGACCCCAAGAAGGATTTCCCCAACCTGCGCACGATCATCATTTCCGGTGAGCCCGGCGGCTCCATCGAGTCCACGCGCCATGCCATCGAGGAGGTCTGGGGCGCAGAGGTCTACGACTTCTTCGGCCTGTCCGACATATACGGCGCCTGCGCGGGCATGTGCGAGGAGAAAGACGGCCTGCACCTGATCGAGGACCAGATTCTCGTCGAGACCGTCGACCCTGTGACCGGCGAGGTGCTGCCCGACGGCGAGAAGGGCGAAATCGTCTACACCACGCTGCTCAAGCACGCGCGCCCCATGATCCGCTTCCGCTCCGGCGACATTGGCTGGGTCGACAAGACGCCGTGCCACTGCGGTCGCACTACGAGCCGTATCCACATCCTCGGCCGCAAGGACGAGATGTTCATCGTCAGCGCCGTCAACGTCTTCCCGTCCGACATCGAGGCCGTCGTCCGCAAGGACAAGGGTCTGACTGGCGAGTACAAGATCCGCGTGTACGACGAGAACTACACGACCAAGTACGAGGTCTCCGTCGAGCGCGCCGCGCACTCCGAAGAGCCCTTCGACGAGATTTCCAAGCGCGTCGAGGGCGCCCTCAAGGCGCATTGCGGCGTCCGTCCGGCAAAGGTCCTGGTCTTCGATACCGACAAGCTCGGCGCCTCTTCCGAGCACAAGGCAAAGCGCTTCATCGACGAGCGCACCTCCACCCAGGCTGCCGTCGCGGTGGAAAAGCAGTTTGAAGAGAAGGACAATAAGTAAGGTCGTCAGAACTAGGTAGCAAGGAAGAAGGATTCACATCATGGCAAAGAAGACGTTTGCTGTTTCTGGTCAGCACTACCTGTTCAGCGTGCAGGCATTCGCGAAGACCATCCTGTCCGCCGGCGGAGACGAGTACGACTACGCGCTGCGCGACCGCACGCTCAAAGGCGTCATTGCCGACGTCCAAAGCGGCGAAAGCGAGATCGGCGTCATCTGCGAGGGCACCCCGACCGCGCCCAAGATCGAAGCTGCGCTCGCGGAGGCGGGCCTCGAGTTCCACGCCCTCACGGAGTCTGCCCCCAAGGTGGCACTTCCCGCGGCAAGCCACCCGCTGGTAAACGCGAAGAGCCTTGTCATCGAAGACCTCGCGGATTACCCGTACGTGTACTTCGAGCAGGAAGACGACGCCCCGCTCGCGTTCTACGAGGAGGCGCTCTCCAACGTCGAGCGCGCCCGCAAGATCGCGACGACCGACCGCGCGTCGCTGTCCGAGCTCATCTGCGCGCTCAACGGCTACACCGTCACGAGCGGCATCCTCGTCGGCATCAGCGACGGCACGCTGCTCACCACGGTTCCGCTCGAGACCGACTTCGTCATCAAGCTCGGCTACGTTTCCAGGAAGGGCGAGGAGCTCGACGGCTTGGCCAAGAAGTTCGTCGATACGCTCTCGCGCAGCCTCGAGAGGTACGCGCGCCTGTAAGCCGCTTCATACAATCCAACCGCGGGGGCCTTCGTTACGAGCAGGTAGCGAAGGCCCTTGTTCTGTATGCCAATGGCGTACAATCTCTAGCCAACTGAAGGCTTTCGGACAGGAACAGTGTGCCATGACCGTACAACAAGAGAATCGCCAGGCGATCGTCGACTATCTCGAAGGCGGTTGCAAGGGCGGAGAGATGGGCAGCCTCGGCGTGGAGCTTGAGCAGTTCCTCGTCGACGAGGACGGGGACCCGATCGGCTACGACGAGAAGCACCGCCCGGGGGTGCGCGATATCCTGGAGAAGCTCTCCGAGTTCTACCCCAACGCCATGCGCACCGAGGCGGGCGACATCATGGGGTGCTCGCGCGCATCTGCCTCCATCACCATCGAGCCGGCCGCGCAGATCGAGATCAGCATCGCCCCGATGGCGAGCATCGCCGACATCGAAGACGAGTACGAGCACTTCGCGTTTCGCCTGCGCCAGATCACGAAGCCCTACGGCTACCAGCTCGTGCCGCTCGGCTACCAGCCCAAGCTCAAGGCCGCGGAGCTCCCGCTCATCCCCAAACCGCGCTACAGGTACATGAACGACTACTTCGCGTCGATTCCCGGCATGCACGGCGAGCGCATGATGCGCGGCTCGGCATCGCTGCAGGTCTCGGTCGACTACGCTGACGAGGCAGATGCCGTGCGCAAAGCCCGCATCGCCACGCTGCTCGGCCCCATCCTCTCGTTTCTGACCGACAACGTCCCCGTCTTCGAGGGGGCGCCCAACACCCAGCCGCTGCGGCGCCTGCAGATATGGCGCGAGGTCGACCCCGACCGCTGCGGGGTCATCCCGGGGCTGTTCGACGAGGGCTTCGGCTTCGGCGCCTACGCGGACTACCTGCTGTCCAAGCCGCCCATCTTCATCACGCGCCCCGACGAGCACGCCACGGGCACGATGACGGCGGCACAGGCCTACGGCGGTGCGCCCATGGGCAAAGACGACATCGAGCACCTGCTGGGCATGTTCTGGAACGACGTGCGCCTGAAGCGCTACGTGGAGATTCGCCAGGGAGATTCCATCCCGCTCGCGCCCGCGCTCGGCTACGTCGCCCTCATCAAGGGCATCTTCTACAGCGACACCAACCTCGACCTGCTCGAGGCCATCTTCGGCGTCGGCGCTGACGGCGTGTGGCATCAGGCCGAGGCAGACGTGGAAGACGCGATTGCCGCCATCGTCAAAGACGGGGGGGACGCGGTCGTGTACGGCAGGAGCGTGAGCGCTTGGGCCGACCTGCTGATGCAGCTTGCACCGGACGGACTGGGCACCGAGGTCGACTACCTCGAGGCCCTCAAGGATTTCAGGGGACTATAGAGACATGCCGTTTACAGACCAAGTACACATTCAGATCAAATCGGGCGATGGCGGCGCGGGCTGCACATCGTTCAGACGCGAGGCACATGTCCCCAAGGGTGGCCCCGACGGCGGCGACGGCGGCAAGGGCGGCGATATCGGCCTCGAGGCGGACAGCTCCATCTCTTCGCTCATCGACTATCGCTACAAGCATCACTTCAAGGCCGAGAAGGGGACGCATGGCCGCGGCAAGCGCATGCACGGCGCCGACGGCGCCGACATGATCCTCAAGGTTCCCTGCGGCACAGTGGTCCGCCTGCTCGACGAGCAGATGCAGCCGGTCGAGCAGATCGCCGACCTCACGCGCAACGGTGAGCGCGTCGTCGTGGCAAAGGGCGGCCGAGGCGGCAGGGGCAACACGCACTTCGTCACCCCGACGCGCCGCGCCCCGGCGTTTTCCGAGCTGGGCGAGCCCACCGAACCGCTGTGGATCGAGCTCGAGATGAAGCTCATGGCCGATGCGGCGCTCGTCGGAATGCCGTCTGTGGGCAAGAGCTCGCTGATCGCCTGCATGTCCGCCGCGCGTCCCAAGATTGCCGACTACCCGTTCACGACGCTGCAGCCCAACTTGGGCATGGTGCGCGCGGGCGACGACCTGAGCTTCGTCGTCGCCGACGTCCCCGGTCTCATCGAGGGCGCCGCCGAGGGCAAGGGCCTCGGGCACGAGTTCTTGCGTCACGTCGAGCGCACGGCGCTCATCTTGCACGTCGTCGACGTCACCGGGGGGCTCGAGGGCCGCGATCCGGTGCACGACTACGAGGTCATCAACCGCGAGCTCGAGCTCTATGCCGAAGACCTCGCCAAGCGCCCGCGCATCGTCGTCGCCAACAAGGTGGACATGCCCGGCGTCGAGGACAACCTCGCACGTCTCAAAGAGCGCGTCAGAAAGGACAGCGACGAGCTCAGCGAGAAGCTGCTCGACGAGGGCATCGACGAGCGCAACCCGATTCCGTTTTTCGCCGTTTCGGCGGCCACACGCGAGGGAGTCGAGCAGCTCATCAAGGCAACGGCGCAACGCGTCCACGACCTGCGCCTCGCCGCGGCAGACGAGCCGGTTCCCGAGTACGACCAGGTCTGGGAGCTCAAGCGCAAGCAGCGCGACGCGCGCATCACCGTCGTGCAGGAAGAGGCGCATGCTTGGCGCGTGAGCGGCAAGAACATCGAGCGCATGGTCATCCAGACCGAATGGAACAACGAGGAGGCCGTTGCCTTCCTGCAGCGCAGGTTGGAGCGTGCGGGCGTCGAGCGCGCGCTGGCGCGCGCAGGTGCGCAGTCGGGAGACGAGGTGCGTGTTATGGACATCGCGTTCGAGTACGAGCCTGCGGGCTGGGGCGACGAGGAGTTCGACAACGTCATCGACCACGACGAGTTCTAGCCGGCAAGGAGAAGGCAATCTCAAGATGAAACGCGTAGTGATCAAGATCGGGTCCTCGACGCTTGTCGACAGCGGCAAGGTGGACGCGGCGTTTATCGGCTCTCTGGCAGCGGACTGCGCCGCGCTCATCAAAGACGACGAGGTCCAGCCCATCATCGTCTCGTCGGGCTCCATCGCCCTCGGGCTCGACATCCTCGGCTTTGGCGGCGGCGAGCGCCCCAACGACATGCCCACGCTGCAGGCGGCGGCATCCGTCGGCCAGGTCGGGCTCATCAGGCAGTACCGCGACACCTTCGCCTTGTTCGGCGTCAACGTGGGGCAGGTGCTCATCACGCGCGCCACGACGGGCGAGCGCGAATCCTATCTCCATGCGCGCGACACCATCGAGCGTCTGCTCGAGCTCGTCTTCGCTGACCGGGGTGGCAACGGGCATCGCGACGGTCGCGTCCAGCTGCGCCTCCCCGTCGACGTCCTCGTCAGATGCGTCCCGCGCGGGCTCGCCGTCTTTGTCCGCAGCGTCAGGCTCGGGCTGGGAGTTCGCGGCGGAGCCGTCCGGGGTAGCCCCTTCGGCCGCGTTTTCAGCTTTGTGCTCCCACGGTTCCTGCGGCTCCTCTTCTACCTGGCCCGCGTCGATTGTGGGCATGGCCTGCGTCTTGGGGGCGAACGGGTCAAAGCCCTCGTCACCCGGCTCGAGTCCGGCGCCCTGCTCTTCGACACCGCCCGCCACCGCGGACAGATTGGGGATGAAGCCCGTGTCGAGGATGCCCGGCATGCGCGAATCGAGGCGGTCCTTCAGGCTCATCGCAATCTCGTAATCGTGGCTCGCCATGGGCGAGAGCTGGTAGTTGCCGCCCGACATGGCCTGTTCGAAGGCGTTGATCGCCTTTTGCACGCGGCCTTCGGCCATGTAGGCCTGGCCGAGGTTGGCAAGCGCCTTGGCCTTTGCCCTATCGTCCAGGTCGAACTCGAGCGCGGTCTCGTAGCTGGTAATCGCATCGGCAGAACGCCCCAGCTCCATAAAGCAGACGCCCAGGTTGACGAGCGCCTTTGCCGGAGCGGGGTTGGCCGGATCGAGCGCGGCCTCGCGGTAGGCGGCACCCGCCTCGGTCATGTTGCCGAGTTTGAGCTGCGCGGCGCCGATGCCGGAGTACGCCTTGTACGGCGTCGTGTAGATGGGGTACGTGAGCGCGCGGCTAAAGGCCACGAGTGCGTTCTCGTAGTCTTTCGAGCCCAGCAGCGCGGTGCCGAGGTTGACGTACAGCGACGGCTTGCGCTTTTCGGGGCTGCCGGAAAGCGCGCGCTGATAGAACGTGGCGGCGGCGTACGGGTCGCCGCCTTTCACGTAGCAGTTGCCAATGAGGTGGTAGAACTTGCTCAAATCGGCAGGAGAGAGGGTTTCGGTGTCTTGCGCGCAAGCAGAGAAGCCCTCGAGGGCGGTCTTGTAATCACCCTGCGCGTAGGCCTCCTGAGCTTGTTTGAAAACAGCTGCGTTCATAGTGTGGTTTCTCCTATCGACACCAAGTGCAGTGCAGTAGCGCGCTAGTCGTTGGCGTTCTCGATCGTGATGCTCTCGATGAGGCTGCCGGCGCGGAGCTTGGCGATGACGTCGAGACCCTCGATCGTGTCGCCGAACACGGTGTAGTCACCGTCGAGGAACGGCTGGGGGCCAAGGCAGAAGTAGAACTGGCTGCCCGCGGAGTCGGGCATGGAGCTGCGCGCCATGGCAAGCGTGCCGTCTTTGTGCTCGTTGTGCGGGTTGGTCTTCCACTCGCCCTTGATGGAGTAGCCGGGGCCGCCGGTGCCGGGCTTGCCGTTGGGGCCGTAGCCGCCGCGTGCGACCTCTGCCGGGGTCATGTCGCGGGTGTTGGGGCAGCCGCCCTGGATGACGAAGCCGGGAACGTAGCGGTGGAACTTGAGGCCGTCGTAGAAGCCCTTCTGGGCGAGCTCGACGAAGTTGCCGACGTGGATGGGGGCGTCTTGCCCGTGCAGCTGCACGCGGATGGTGCCCTCGTCGGTGACGATTACGGCGACCTCGTTTCCGTTCGGTTTATATTCTGGCGTGTAGAGTGCCATGATTCGCTGACCTCCATGTGAAGTGCTCTGTGCACCTCGTTGGTAGACATAAGTGCTGTAATTCTAGCAGTGCTTGAACATCTTCGCACGTGGCGCTGGTAGCGTGGCCCTTTTGCGCCGCCCAATCGCCCCTCAAGGCCCAAAAGGGGACAGTCCCCTATTTGCAAGCCCTGTCCCCTATTTGCAGTTTTACGGGGCTATTGTTTTCGGAAAAATTGGAGCATAATCTACCGAATTAGTTCCAATATGCTCTGGAGAGGAGTTTTCTGTGCAAGTCATCGACACGCAGGTGTACAAGTTCTCGAAGGACAACGAGCCTTGCTACACCGCAAAGCCAGGCGAGCTCATGCTGTTCAAGACGCTCGACTGCTTCTCGAACAAGATCACGGACGAGTCCATCACCATGGCCGACCTCGACTACGGCTACAACATCGCCAACCCCGCGGCTGGCCCTGTCTACATCGAGGGAGCCGAGCCCGGTGATGTGCTCATCGTCGATATCCTGGACCTGCAGGTCGCCGACGAGGGTACCATCGCGACCGACGACCACTGCGGGCCGCTGTTCGAGACCACGGGATACCGCACGAAGAAGGTCCCCGTCAAAGACGGGTTCGCGACCTTCAACCAGGTCAAGTTCCCCATCAAACCCATGATCGGCGTCATCGGCACGGCGCCGTCCGGCGACGACGTCATCGACGGCTACGTGGGGAGCCACGGCGGCAACATGGACAACAAGCTCATCGGCAAGGGCGCGCGCCTGTACTTCCCAGTCCGCGTAGCCGGCGCGCTGCTGCAGATGGGCGACGTGCACGCCGCGATGGGCGACTCCGAGCTGTGCGGCACGGGCATCGAGATCCCCGCGGAAATCACCGTGCGCACCTCGCTCATCAAGGGCTTCGAGCTCAACTGGCCCGTGCTCGAGACCGCCGACAAGTGGTACGTCAACGCGTGCGCGCAGGAGTTTGACGAGGCGCTCATGAACGCCAGCAAGGAGATGCAGCGCCTGCTGTCCAACCGCACCGGCTGGGACCTCGAGGAGACCTACATGTTCATGTCGGTCCAAAGCGACGTCGAGCTCAACCAGGCATGCAAGCCGTGCGAAGTGCAGCTGAGCCTGCGCATCGGCACGCCCAAGCTGCCCGGCATCGAACGGCTCGTCGGCTAGCTGCAAACTGCAAATTGGGGACAGTCCCCAATTTGCAGGGCCTGTCCCTAAATTGCAGTTTCGAACCATCTAACAAGGAGGAATTCGCGTGTCCGAACAAAAGGCGCCGAACACAAACTCGGGTGAGAGGCTCGAGGAATTCGGCTACAAGCAGGAACTCAACCGCCAACTCGGCCTGAAAGACGTCGTGCTCTACGGTGTGCTGTTCATGGTCATCATCGCGCCGCAGTCCATTTGGGGCCTGGTCAGCCAGCAGTCCATGGGCATGTCGACGCTCGTCTACATCATCGGCTTCATCGCCATCAGCTTCACGGCGCTCAGCTACGTGCGCATGTCGGCGCGCTTCCCCATCGCCGGCTCCGTGTACTCGTACGTGCAGCGCGGCATCAACCCGCACGTCGGCTTTATCTCCGGCTGGCTCATCTTGCTCGATTACGTCATCACGCCGGCGCTGCTCTACGTCATGGTCGCCAACTGGGGCACGATGCTCATCCCGGAAAGCCCCTGGTTCTTGTGGATCTTGGCATTCGTCGCGTTCAACACCTTCGTCACCATCCGCGGCGTCTCGATGACCAAGGGCCTCGACTTCGTCATCTTCGCGATTGAGATCCTGGCCGTCATCGCTTTCGTCTACCTGGCGAGCAAGTACGTGCTCGGCGGGGGCGGCACCGGCGCGTTTGTCATCGACCCGCTGTGGCAGCCCGGCAAGGTCGACGCGCACTTCGTGGCCGCCGGCATCTCCAT
>OGRM01001659.1_pt1 | contig 12891 bp, 6 predicted proteins | sample 1553491 | NCBI WGS metagenome assembly OGRM01 (sample SAMEA2580110, study PRJEB22360) | human gut metagenome | biome: human gut; feature: human-associated habitat; material: faeces | place: Denmark | collected 2008/2010
GGATCTGGTGCCGTGAGGCGTGTAGGTTCGAGTCCTATCATCCGCACCAAAAATAAACTATAAGCCTTCAAGATACTATCTTGGAGGCTTTTTAATTAGTTAAACATGAATAAACATCAACTTTGCTGCATCGGTCACATCACATTAGACAAAGTAGTCACTCCTCAAAACACTGTCTACATGCCGGGAGGAACAGCTTTTTATTGCTCACATGCCATCCGCCATTTTAATGATATCGATTATGCGCTGGTAACGGCAGTAGGTGCCACTGAAATGAAAGTTGTAGAGCAGCTGCGCAAAGTGGGTATTAACGTAACTGCCTTACCGAGCAAACACTCCGTATACTTCGAGAACATCTATGGAGCCAATCCGGACGACCGTACCCAACGGGTATTAGCGAAAGCCGATCCGTTCACAGCCAGTCAGTTGAAAGAGATAGATGCGCAAATCTACCATCTCGGCTCTCTGCTGGCTGACGACTTCTCATTGGAAGTAATCAAAGAACTATCTCAAAAAGGGTTGATTGCAGTAGACTCACAAGGCTATTTACGTGAAGTGCGTGACACCCACGTCTATCCGGTGGACTGGACAGATAAGAGAGAAGCCTTGCAATATATTCATTTCCTCAAAGTCAACGAGCATGAAATGGAAGTACTGACCGGTCTTTCCGACCCGCATGAAGCTGCCCGCCAATTATATGAATGGGGAGTGAAAGAAGTATTAGTCACATTAGGCGGCATGGGCTCACTTATCTTCGACGGAAAAGACTTCTATCGTATTCCGGCTTATAAGCCCAGAGAAGTGGTAGACGCAACGGGATGTGGAGACACGTATACCATCGGCTATTTATATCAACGGGTATCAGGTGCCGGCATCGAAGAAGCCGGTCGTTTTGCAGCCGCCATGTCTACATTAAAAATAGAGAAATCAGGTCCTTTCAATGGCAGCAAAGAAGACGTCATTCAATGTATGACCACTGCGGAACAAATGTTTTAAAACAGGAAAGGCATGAACCACACCGGTTCATGTCTGAACTTTTTCAACAGTCTCCTCACCCTTTTGTGTTAAAAACAAGCATCCTCTCTTTTTTCCCAAATCTTTTTTGAATTTCGTTTGTTTCCTTTGTTACTCTCGCCAAAAGACGGCAGAAAAAAGACTTCAACCTAAATAATAACAAATGGAAAAATTTAATGCAATGAGGACTAGACTTTTACAACATCTTCAGAAAAAAGCCATCAGGTCAAAGAGCATCATGACGCTTGTTTGCCTGCTACTGGCCTCTGCATCAGCCTTTGCACAGACAAAGACGGTGACAGGAACAGTGACGGATGCTGCCAATGAACCATTGATCGGTGCATCGGTACTCGTACAAGGAACTTCCACCGGAACCATCACGGATATGGACGGTAAATATTCAATCTCTGTCACTCCGGAGGACGTACTGGCATTTTCATACGTGGGGATGACTTCGCAAACCATTAAAGTGGGGACACAGAACGTCATCAATGTCACTTTAAAAGAAGATTCACAAGTACTAGCCGAAACAGTCGTTATCGGATACGGTAGTGCAAAGAAAAGAGACTTGACAGGTTCTATCACCAATATCAAAGGAGAAGAGTTAGCCAACAAACCGGCAATGAATCCGCTGTCTTCCCTGCAGGGAAAGGTAGCAGGTGTGCAGATTGTCAACTCCGGCCGGGCCGGATCTGATCCGGAAATACGTATTCGCGGAACAAACTCCATCAACGGATATAAACCGCTGTACATTGTCGACGGATTATTCAATGACAACATCAATTTCCTGAATCCGGAGGACATCGAATCTATGGAAATCCTGAAAGACCCGTCATCTCTGGCTATCTTCGGTGTTCGCGGTGCGAATGGTGTCATCATCATTACCACAAAGAAAGCCAAAGAGGGGCAGACGCTGGTCAATATCAATACTTCTTTCGGTTTCAAGAAAGTGGTGGATAAAGTGAAACTGGTGAATGGTTCACAATTCAAGGAACTATATAACGAACAGCTCGCCAATCAAGGAGACGATCCTTTCGATTATACCGGCTGGGATGCCAATACCGACTGGCAAGACGAAATTTTCCAGACTGCTTTCATTACAAACAATAACATCAGTATTACAGGGGCTTCGCCCAAACACAGTTTCTATCTGGGCGTAGGCTACTCTTACGAACAAGGCAACATCGAGCATGAGAAATTCAGCAAGGTAACCATCAACGCAAGTAATGATTATAAGATTACGGACTTTTTAAAAGTCGGTTTCCAATTCAACGGAGCACGTATGCTTCCTGCCGATTCCAAACAGGTGTTGAATGCCCTACGTGCAACTCCTATCGCTCCGGTGTATAATAACGAATACGGATTATATACGGCTCTGCCCGAATTCCAGAAAGCGCAGATTAGCAACCCGATGGTAGACGTCGAATTGAAAGCGAATACTACCAAAGCGGAGAACTACCGGGCATCCGGTAATATTTATGGTGAAGTAGACTTCCTGAAACATTTCACGTTCAAAGCAATGTTCTCCATGGATTATGCGTCGAACAACGGACGGACGTATACACCGATCGTAAAAGTATACGATGCCGCTGTCAACGGAGGGATCTCTACTTTGGGAACAGGCAAGACCGAGGTCAGCCAGTTTAAAGAGAATGAAACCAAAGTTCAGAGCGACTACCTGTTGACATACACCAACAGCTTTGATAATGGAAATCATAACCTGACAGCTACCGCCGGTTTTACTACCTATTATAATTCGTTGAGCCGATTGGACGGAGCACGCAAGCAGGGGGTCGGACTGGTTATTCCGGATGATCCGGACAAATGGTTTGTCAGCATCGGCGATGCGGCTACCGCTACCAATGGAAGTACTCAATGGGAACGCAGTACATTATCCGTACTTGCACGTGTGATCTACAACTATAAAGGTAAATACTTGTTCAACGGTTCTTTCCGCCGGGATGGTTCTTCCGCTTTCTCCTACACAGGCAATGAATGGCAGAACTTCTTCTCACTGGGTGGAGGTTGGTTGATGTCCGAAGAAGAATTTATGAAAGACATCAAATGGCTGGATATGTTGAAAATCAAAGCATCTTACGGTACGTTAGGAAACCAGAACCTGGATAAAGCCTATCCTGCCGAACCCTTATTGACCAATGCTTATTCGGCCGTATTCGGTAAACCGTCCATCATTTATCCCGGATACCAGCTTGCCTATCTTCCTAATCCTAACCTGCGTTGGGAAAAAGTAGAAGCCTGGGAAGCCGGATTTGAAACGAACCTGCTTCGCAACCGCTTGCATTTCGAAGGTGTGTATTATATGAAGAATACTAAAGATTTGCTTGCTGAAGTTCCCGGAATCTCCGGAACAATGCCCGGTATCGGTAACTTGGGACAGATTCAGAATAAAGGTGTGGAAATGGCAATCACCTGGCGCGACCAGATCGGCGAATGGGGGTATTCCGTCAGTGCCAACCTTACCACAATCAAGAATAAAGTAAAAAGCCTTGTTCAGGACGGTTATTCCATCATTGCCGGAGATAAGCAGCAAAGTTACACAATGGCAGGTTATCCTATCGGATATTTCTATGGTTATAAAGTGGCAGGCGTTTATCAGTCACAAGCAGATATTGACGCATCACCCAAAAATACACTGGCTACCGTTACCCCCGGTGACCTGAAATTCGCCGATGTGAACGGTGACGGAGAAATCACCCCGGAAGACCGTACCATGATAGGCAACCCGACTCCAAAGGTCACTTACGGTTTTTCTCTCGGAGTAGACTACAAGAATTGGTCGTTAGGCATCGACATGATGGGACAAGGCGGAAACAAGATTTTCCGTACATGGGATAACTACAATTTTGCCCAGTTCAACTACCTGGAACAACGCTTGGACCGCTGGCACGGAGAAGGTACGTCCAACACCCAACCGTTGCTGAACACCAAACATTCCATCAACAACCTCAACTCTGACTATTACATTGAGGACGGCAAATTCTTCCGTATCCGTAATGTACAGTTAGCGTATACGTTCGACAAGAGCTTAATTTCCAAAATACGTCTGCAAGCTCTGAAAGTCTATGTCAACATACAGAACCTGAAGACATGGAAACATAATACCGGATATACTCCCGAACTCGGAGGAACTGCCACCGCATTCGGAGTAGATAACGGTAGTTATCCTGTACCTGCGGTCTACACCTTCGGCATTAACCTAACATTCTAGTGACAAGGTGCCACTGCCAGTTTTCCATGCGGAACACAACTTTAATCTTTAAAACTATCATTATATGAAACTGAATAAATATATATTTGCAGCCCTTATTACTTCAACTACATTATTTCTAGGTAGCTGTAGTGACTTTCTGGATCGTAGTCCGCAAGGACAGTTCACGGAAGATGATAATCCGAACGCTCTGGTCAACGGTAAGATTTATAATGTCTATACGATGATGCGTAACTATAATGTGACAGCCGGCCCTCCTGCTTTTGCCATCCACTGTTTCCGTTCGGAAGATTCGGAAAAAGGAAGTATTGCCAGCGATGGCTCTGATGTAGCCGAAATGTATGATGATTTTGTGTATACACCGACCAACGGCCTACTGGGTGCTTATTGGGGACAGAATTATGCCATCATCTACCAATGTAATGAGATTCTTGATGCCATTGCAGAAAAAGAAACAGCCGGACAAACAGAAACTGAAGACATCATCAATAAGGGAGAGGCCTCTTTCTTCCGCGCTTATTGCTACTTCAATCTGGTAAGAGCTTTCGGCGAAGTTCCTTTGGTGACTTATAAAATCAACGATGCTTCGGAAGCCAATATCCCGAAGACAAGTGCTGATAAAATCTATGAGCAAATCGACAAGGACCTGAAAACAGCAGAAGAGTCATTGCCGGAAACATGGAGTAGCGAATACACCGGACGACTGACTTGGGGAGCTGCCCGTTCCTTACACGCGCGTACTTATATGATGCGCAACGACTGGAACAATATGTACACAGCCTCCACCGACGTCATCAAAAAGGGGCTCTACAACTTAAAGACTCCGTATAATGAGATTTTCACGGATGATGGTGAAAATAACGGAGGTTCCATATTCGAGTTGCAATGTACAGCCACTGCCGCCCTTCCTCAAAGCGATGTTATCGGTAGCCAGTTCTGTGAAGTACAGGGTGTGCGCGGAGCAGGTCAATGGGACTTGGGCTGGGGATGGCACATGGCAACAGAATATATGGCGCAAGCCTACGAACAGGGTGATCCACGCAAAAACTCTACCCTACTCTACTTCCGCCACTCGGACAGCGAGCCTATCACTCCGGAAAACACCAACGAGCCATACGGCGAATCTCCGGTCTCTCCGGCAATGGGTGCTTACTTTAACAAGAAAGCCTATACCGACCCGGCTTTGCGTAAAGAATATACCAACAAAGGATTCTGGGTAAACATTCGTCTGATCCGCTACGCAGATGTACTGCTGATGGGAGCCGAATCAGCTAATGAAAAAGGTATTCCGGGTGAAGCAATCGACTATTTGGAACAAGTACGCGCACGCGCCAGAGGCACCAATAGCAATATATTGCCTAAAGTGACGACTACCGATCAGGGAGAATTGCGTGAGGCCATCCGCCACGAACGCCGTGTGGAATTAGGGTTGGAATTCGACCGTTTCTATGACCTCGTTCGTTGGGGCATTGCAAAAGAAGTGTTGCACGCAGCCGGTAAAACCAATTATCAGGACAAAAACGCACTGCTTCCACTGCCGCAGACAGAGATCGACAAGTCTAAGGGAGTGTTAGTACAGAACCCCGACTACCAATAAGAAAGTTCCTCGGTGCCGAACATTCAACGCATCAGGAGGACTTTATATGAATAGAGATAAAAGTAACTATAATAATATGATATACAAAAAGTTAAGTCTATCCGTCCTGTTGTTTGCCGCAGGTTTTCTAACCGCGTCGGCACAAAAGTCGCCACAGGATATGGATCGTTTCATCGACGTATTGATGAATAAAATGACGCTGGAAGAAAAAATAGGACAGTTAAATCTTCCTGTCACCGGAGAGATCACTACGGGACAGGCTAAAAGCAGCGACATCGCCGCAAAAATCAAGAAAGGCGAAGTGGGAGGATTGTTCAATCTGAAAGGAGTAGAGAAAATACGTGAAGTACAGAAACAAGCTGTGGAAGATTCACGGCTGGGTATTCCGTTATTGTTCGGGATGGACGTTATTCACGGATACGAAACGATGTTCCCTATCCCGCTCGGTTTGTCTTGCACCTGGGACATGACAGCCATTGAAGAGTCTGCCCGCATTGCAGCCGTAGAGGCAAGTGCTGATGGAATCTCATGGACTTTCAGCCCGATGGTGGATATTTCACGCGACCCTCGTTGGGGACGCGTATCCGAAGGTAGTGGCGAAGACCCGTTTCTCGGTGCCATGATTGCCGAAGCAATGGTGCGCGGCTATCAGGGGAAAAACATGGAACGGAATGACGAAATCATGGCCTGCGTAAAACACTTTGCGCTATATGGGGCAGGTGAAGCCGGCCGCGACTATAACACCGTGGATATGAGCCGCCAACGAATGTTCAATGATTATATGCTACCGTATGAAGCAGCCGTTGAAGCGGGTGTAGGCAGCGTGATGGCTTCTTTTAATGAAGTAGACGGTATTCCGGCCACTGCCAATAAATGGCTGATGACGGATATTCTCCGCGGACAGTGGGGATTCAACGGTTTTGTGGTAACTGATTATACCGGCATTTCAGAAATGATCGACCATGGTATCGGTGATCTTCAGACAGTATCCGCCCGTGCCATCAACGCCGGAGTGGATATGGATATGGTAAGCGAGGGTTTTGTAGGGACACTGAAGAAATCCGTTCAGGAAGGAAAAGTCTCTATGGAAACATTGAATACGGCTTGCCGTCGTATTCTGGAAGCCAAATATAAACTGGGATTGTTTGATAATCCTTATAAATATTGCGATCCGAAACGTCCGGCACGCGACATCTTTACCAAAGCCCATCGTGATGCAGCCCGCAGAATTGCAGCAGAAAGTTTCGTTCTTCTGAAGAATGACAGTCCCGACGGTAATCCGAACGGAAATCCGTTGTTGCCTTTCAACCCTAAAGGAAATATTGCAGTAATCGGTCCGTTGGCAAACAGCCGTAGCAATATGCCGGGTACATGGAGCGTAGCAGCTGTGCTCGACCGTTGCCCTTCTTTGGTAGAAGGATTGAAAGAGATGACAGCCGGAAAAGCGAATATCATGTACGCTAAAGGAAGCAACCTGATTAGTGATGCAAGTTACGAAGAACGGGCAACGATGTTCGGCCGTTCCCTGAACCGTGACAACCGCACCGACCAGCAGTTGTTGGACGAAGCATTGAACGTAGCCCGTCGGTCGGATATCATCATCGCAGCGCTAGGCGAATCTTCTGAAATGAGCGGTGAAAGCAGCAGTCGTACAGACTTGAATATTCCCGACGTACAACAGAATCTGTTGAAAGAACTTTTAAAGACAGGCAAACCGGTGGTACTGGTGTTATTCACCGGACGTCCGCTTACGCTGAACTGGGAACAGGAGCATGTGCCTGCCATTCTAAATGTATGGTTCGGAGGTAGTGAAGCCGCTTACGCCATTGGTGACGCCCTCTTCGGTTACGTCAATCCGGGTGGTAAACTGACTATGACTTTCCCGAAGAATGTCGGCCAGATACCTCTTTATTATGCGCACAAAAATACCGGACGCCCATTGAAAGATGGCAAATGGTTCGAGAAATTCCGCAGCAACTATCTCGATGTGGATAATGATCCGCTTTATCCGTTCGGTTACGGCCTTTCTTATACGACGTTCTCTTACAGTGACATCGACTTGAGTCATTCTTCCATGGACATGAACGGTTCGTTGACCGCGGCAGTGGAGGTTACCAATACCGGAACATGGCCCGGCTCGGAAGTGGTACAGCTTTATATCCGCGACGTTGTGGGTAGCAGTACCCGTCCCGTCAAAGAGTTGAAAGGTTTCCAAAAGATATTCCTGGAACCGGGTGAAATGAAGATTGTCCGTTTCAAGATTGCTCCGGAAATGCTTCGATACTATAATTATGACTTGCAACTGGTTGCCGAACCGGGCGACTTTGAAGTGATGATCGGTACGAACAGCCGTGATGTGAAAACCGCGAAGTTCACGTTAAACTAAACTTTTATCACCTTGATTATGAACGATAAATATAAAAGAATAATAGAAATGAGTGCACTTCCGCTCATGTTACTATTTCTATCCGCCGTTGCCCTGACTTTCCAGAGCTGTAAAGGGAAAAGCAAAAGCAACAACCTTTCCGCAGCCACCGACTCGTTATCGGACGACGCCCTGATGGATACCGTCCAGCGACGGACTTTCCTTTATTTCTGGGAAGGTGCAGAACCCAACAGCGGTCTTGCCCCCGAACGTTATCACGTAGACGGCGTATATCCGCAGAATGATGCCAATGTAGTCACTTCCGGCGGCAGCGGCTTCGGCATCATGGCTATCCTTGCGGGAATCGACCGCGGTTACGTCACCCGCGAAGAGGGACTGGCACGAATGGAACGCATCGTTTCTTTCCTCGAAAAGGCAGACCGTTTCCATGGAGCCTACCCTCATTGGTGGTATGGTGATACGGGCAAAGTGAAACCATTCGGCCAGAAAGATAATGGTGGCGATCTGGTAGAGACCGCTTTCCTCATCCAAGGACTATTGGCCGTACACCAATATTATGTCAACGGAAACGAGAAAGAGAAAGCCCTCGCCCAACGGATCGACCAGATTTGGCGGGATGTCGACTGGAACTGGTATCGGCAAGGCGGGCAAAACGTTCTTTACTGGCATTGGAGTCCGACGTATGGCTGGGAAATGAATTTCCCTGTACACGGCTACAACGAATGTATGATTATGTATATTCTTGCCGCCGCTTCTCCTACCCATGGGGTACCTGCGGCTGTCTATCATGACGGTTGGGCACAGAACGGAGCCATCGTTTCTCCGCATAAAGTGGAAGGAATCGAGTTGCACCTCCGCTATCAGGGCACCGAAGCCGGACCGCTTTTCTGGGCTCAATACTCTTTCCTCGGACTTGACCCGGTGGGACTGAAAGATGAATACTGCCCCAGCTACTTCCACGAAATGCGCAACCTGACACTGGTGAACCGTGCTTACTGCATCCGCAACCCTAAACATTACAAAGGTTTCGGACCGGATTGTTGGGGACTGACCGCCAGCTACTCCGTCGATGGATATGCGGCTCATTCGCCCAATGAGCAGGAGGACAAAGGAGTAATCTCCCCTACCGCCGCGCTTTCATCCATTGTCTATACACCGGAATATTCCATGCAAGTGATGCGCCATCTATATAGTATGAGAGATAAAGTGTTCGGTCCTTTCGGATTCTACGATGCTTTCAGCGAAACGGACAATTGGTATCCGCAACGTTATCTGGCTATCGACCAGGGTCCTATTGCTGTCATGATCGAAAACTACCGGAGCGGATTATTGTGGAAACTCTTCATGAGCCATCCCGACGTACAGGCCGGATTAACCAAACTTGGTTTTAACACCAACAAGCAAGACGTGAGACAGAAATAAGAGGGAATCTCGGTGTGCGGAAGTGGTCTACTGGGCACCTCCACCACCGGTGTTTCCACCTCCTCCTCCGCCGCCACCTTTCACATCGTCATTGTCAATGCTTCGTGCGGCTTTCTTCACACTGGCTTTCAACTCTCCAAGCCGATAGCTAATACTGAAACCGTAATACCGGCTCGGATATTTGCTCGAACTCTTCGAAATAAAGTTAGCTCCTTCTGTGTGATTATTGTAAGTTCTGTATTTCTCCAGAACATTGCTGCAATAAATATTCAAAGAAAGACGTTCTTCTTTCAAGAAAGAACGGCTCAATCCCAAACTATAATAACTATATCCTGAACCTTTTCCCTGCAAACTGATTCGGGGTGTGCTACCTCCGCCGTTCAGACTCAAACGTACTTTTCCCGGTAAGGTCTGCTGAATTCCTCCATAAGCAGAAGCATTCCATCCATAATTGTGCAGCTCTTGGGCAGGACTCCGCAAATCGCTATAATTGCCACGTCCATTGACGTAAATTCTCGTTTTAGGAGAAGCGTTCCAGTTCAAATAAAAGTTCAATCCTGTTTCCCGGCTCTTTCCGATATTACCGTATGTGCTATACAGTGCACCGTAGGGAGCTTTATGCCCACCTTCAAAGATTTCTCCGTCTTTATCAGTAATCAAGCGACTGATTCTTTCAATTCCATTGTTATTGAAAGAATGACGCAAAGAAAGATTGATGTTGAACTTGGACGTAAAACTGCTGTAAGACAAGTCGAACGAATGACTTTTCTCACTCTTCAAGTTCGGATTTCCCTGATTAATAAACATCGGATTCTGATTATCGAAATAAGGATTCAAATTCCAGATTCCTGGACGCCAGATGCGCATATTATATCCACCACGCAAATTCTGCGTCTTTCCAAGCTTGATACCTAACGAAACGGAAGGTACCAGATCGCTGAAATTCGCATTGAAATCCTCTCCCGGACCTACAATATACTTTACCCGCTGCACAGTTTGTTCATAGCGAAATCCCGGTTTGAATGTAAGCCCCTTATATTTCAGTGTATATCCGGCATAAGCCGAAATAATATGGTTCAGATGCCGATACTCGCTACTACGGTCATCAGTATATACATAATCCCCACTTCCTCCTTCGGCCTCATAAAACTTGTTATCACTGGAATTACGACGGAAAATATACTTGGCACCCGTTTCAATCGTGTGCAATTTTCCAATCGGAGTCGTGAAGTCCACCTGGAAAGTCTGTTCCATCGTATTCGTTTTACCATCCGAATGGAAGTTCTTCAACAACAGATTATCTATGATATCCTGCCTGTCTGCTTCCGGTTCAATATTCAAGTAGGTATTATATGAATCATTTGTTTGAGGCTGTGAGTTTATTTTATAAGAGAAGGTAATCATTCGCTCCTTGTTCTTCTTCGAGGTACGTTGGTAATCTACATTACCATTAATGGAGTACCAAGAGCCTTTTCCATGATTATCCGTATTATACCGATAGGCAAAACTCTGATGGTCGGATCCATACATGATGGTACTTCCGTCACTATTACCCCCGCCATACATTCCAAAAGCCATAGTCAGCAATCGTAACGTGTCGATCTCGTAACTGGCCTCCAGATTACCATATTGAAAATTTCCTTTCGACTTGGAACTGCTTTCCGATTCCAGATATTTCTCATCGACCGACTCATAATTCTCCCGATAACTGTCGGAATAGCTACGTGGGCTGTTGTTATAATTATAGTTGTAATTGGCGGAGAGGGTCAGTTTTCCTTGTTTTATCATGGCATAGCTACCCGCACCCACCCCGTTATTATTGGCATTTCCTCTAAAAGTAGCCGTATATCCTTCAAATCCGCTACCCACCGTAACAATATTCAGAATACCTCCAATCCCCTCCGCATCATATTTAGCGCCCGGTGAAGTAATGACCTCAATATACTTGATTGTATTTGCCGGCATACTTTTCAACACCTCTTTCGGATTGTTACTCATCATATTGTTAGGTTTCCCATTCACGTGTATCTTGAAACTGCTGCTACCGTTTACCTGCACATTATCCTCTCCATCCACCGTTACCAGAGGAACTTTCCGAAGCATTTCCAATATACTGTTCGATTTTGAATCCGGATCATCTTCAATGTTGTATTCAATCTTATCCACATCCACTTTAACCAAAGGCTTTTGTGCGACGATTTCCACACCTTTCAACACATTGTTAGCCTCCGAAGAGTATAAAGTCCCCAAGTCAACCACTCTCACCGATGGTTTTAAAGCAAATTCTTTCACGATAGGAGATTTGCCAATAGAGGAAATCGTAATAACATACTCACCCGAAGCCACATTCAGTTTTTCCTGAAAGTGTCCGTTAGCTCCGGTCACCGCCATTTTCACGGTCTTATTCGGGGCACTCTTCTTTGTAATCCTGATTGTTGCATACGGTTCTCCTTCCTGAGTTAAGGAATCTAATAGTATCCCTTTAACAGTAAAAGAAAGAGGAGCGGATTTCTGTGCCCATCCCACCGCAGATGTAACGAACATGAATAGTAATAGTAGCAATAGTCTGTGTTTCATGACTAGAATTATTTAGTTTTTTATTAATCTTCCATAGCTCTCCATTCTCCGATTGTCCCTGTTGCACTATCAAAATTAACTCCTACCTTCATCACTTTCCTGTGATCCGGTTGATATGGGATAGCATACCCTTTACTGTTTATTTGTTTTAAAGCCTCTTCCGGAGTACCGTCCACCTTAAATTCAAAAACATAAATGGCATCTTACATCTTTAATTCCGTCTTATCTACATAGACATTATTATTATTGCGTAACTGCTCAAAGTTTTGTATTCCTATCGGATATATTCTGAAAGTATTATCCATGCCTGTCTTTATTAAAGTGAATCACAGGCAAATATAGGTATTTACAGACAGACCGCAAACAGTAGATAAAAAATAAATGCACAGATTCGAAATAACATCAAGTTATTCAAATCTATGCATTTACATTGCAATATACGACAATAAAATTAACGTATCTCTTTCAAAAAATAAATCAATACGGGGAAATGATCACTATATCCGTTAATAAAAGTATTACTGGAGAATGTGCGCCACGGATATCCTTTACGTTTTCCCTCCTGTGTCGTCAAGAAATCACGATTAAATATTTCCGCTTTCCAAAATTTTAGAGTCGATCGGTCTTTACCCAAAAGATTACCTGAAATAATCAACTGGTCAAACA
>OGRM01001660.1_pt1 | contig 12890 bp, 13 predicted proteins | sample 1553491 | NCBI WGS metagenome assembly OGRM01 (sample SAMEA2580110, study PRJEB22360) | human gut metagenome | biome: human gut; feature: human-associated habitat; material: faeces | place: Denmark | collected 2008/2010
AAGCGATTGGTGGGCGTTGACGGATTCGAACCGCCGACCCTCTGCTTGTAAGAACTTCTCGCTGACTTCCTGCGGACGAACGACGTTGCCCTTGGACTTGGACATCTTCTCGCCCTTTTCGTCCACGACGAAGCCGTGGGTGAGAAGCATCTTGTACGGCGCGCGGCCGTCGATCATCGTGCCCGTGAGGAGCGAGGAGTGGAACCAGCCGCGGTGCTGGTCGGAGCCCTCCAGGTAGAGGTCGGCCGGCCAGGCGAGTTCGTCGGCATGGCTGCCGCGCATCACGGTGGAGTGCGTGACGCCGGAGTCGAACCACACGTCGAGAATGTCGTCTTCCTTTTCCCAGTGCTGGCCGCCGCAGTGGGGGCACTTGAGGCCTTCGGGCACGATCTCTTCCAGGGGCGCTTCATACCAGTAGTCGCAGCCCGTGGGGTGCTTGGCGAAGCGGTCGGCCATCTCGTGCATCCACTTGGCGTCGTTCCAGGCTTCGCCGCAGTCCTTGCAGAGCAGGGCCATGATGGGCACGCCCCACTGACGCTGGCGCGAGATGCACCAGTCGGGACGGGACTCGATCATGTTGTAGATGCGGTCGCGGCCCCAGGCGGGGATCCACTGCACCTTGGTGTCGATGGCGTTGAGGGCCTTCTTGCGCAGGTCGTTCTTTTCCATGCTGATGAACCACTGGGTGGTGGCACGGAAGATGACCGGCTGCTTGCAGCGCCAGCAATGCGGGTAGCTGTGGCTGATGTCCTCGTGCAGCAGCAGCATGCCGCGTTCGCGCAGCCACTCGATGATATGCGGGTTGGCCTCGTTGACCTCCATGCCGCCCCAGGGGCCGCCGGTTCCGATGGCATCGCCTTGGTAGAAGCACCCGTTGTCGTCGACGGGCATGACCAGCGGCACGCCGAACTTTAGGCCGGCATTGTAGTCGTCGACGCCATGGCCGGGTGCGGCGTGGACGATGCCGGTGCCGTCTTCGAGCGTGACGTAGTCGGCGTAGATGAACTGGCCGGTCTCGCCCTGATCGCCGAAGATCGGCTGCTTGTACATGTTGCCGACGAGCTGCTCGCCCGTGCGCTTCCAGACCTCGCCGGATGCGTCACGTACGAGCTCGTAGTCCCAGCCGAACTTGGCGCAGCATTTCTCGGCCAGTGCCTCGGCAAAGATCGTGGGGCGTCCGTCGTGCATGACGGCGACGTAATCTGCCTCGGGATGCAAGATGACCGCTTCGTCGGCGGGAAGCGTCCACGGCGTGGTGGTCCAGATCGCGACGTCGACCGCGCCCTCGTAGGCCTCGAGGCCCTCGGGGGTCGTCGTCAGCTCGAAGCGGACAAAGATCGCGGGGCTGACCTCGTCGGAGTATTCGATTTCCGCCTCGGCGAGCGCCGTGTGGCAGTGCGAGCACCAGTGAATCGGCTTGCGGCCGCGATAGATTGCGCCCGCGAGGTACATCTTCTTGAAGACCTCGATGTTGCCCGCCTCGTATTCGGGGAGATAGGTCAGGTACGGGTCGAACCACTCGCCCGTCACGCCAAGGCGCATGAAGCCCTTGCGCTGCCCGTCGAGCTGCTTGGTGGCGTAGTCACGGCAGATCTTGCGGAAGGTGGGCGTGTCGATCTTGGCCATCTTCTCCTTGCCGAGCTGCTCTTCGACCTTGTTCTCGATGGGCAGGCCGTGGCAGTCCCATCCGGGAACGTACGGCGCGTAGTAGCCCTGCATGGACTTGTACTTGACGATGACGTCCTTCAAGACCTTGTTGAGCGCGTGCCCGATGTGGATGGGGCCGTTGGCATACGGCGGGCCATCGTGCAAGACGTAGGTATCGTGGCCCTCGTTCTTCTTGAGGACCTCGTGGTAGAGGTCCATCTCGCCCCACTTCTTGAGTCGCTCGGGCTCGTGCTGCGGCAGCCCCGCCTTCATCTTGAAGCTGGTCTTGGGCAGGTTCATCGTGTGCTTGTAGTTGGGTGTTTCAGACATGGTGCTCTTTCTCGCGTAACAAGTTGTATCCAAGCAGGTACGGCGCGCGCACGTGCGCGGGCGTCGCTTCCCCCGAGTTCAGCCGTACCCTCAGTTCATGCTCTTCTCGAGGTGCTTGGCAATGTGCTCGTTCAACGTCTCGGAAAGGTTGGCAAGAGCACTCGTCGGCATGATGACGCGCGAGACGAGGTGTGCCGGAAGTTCGTTGCCCTTCTTGTTGGCATGGTCGACGTAGAGGAAGTCGATGCGCGACTCCGCGTTGACCGTGCTCACGATGGACGCGTTCGCGTAGACGCCGCACGCGCGCTCGGGCGTGGCCTCGACGCGAAACTGCACTTGGTTTTCATTCTTCTCTGGCATGCTCATGTCCTTTCTAGACATACGTGGCTAGAGATTGTACCGCAAGCGCGTCGGTATAGGGGAATTCAGTCGAGCAGGCGTCGCGCATAATCGGGCAACCCCGGCAAGGCCGCCCCCCCCGCCGCCGCCCGCCTCGAGCAGCCGTCCGAGCATCTGCCCGATCCCCGGACCCTCGGCAAGGCCGAGCTCCATGAGGTCTGCTCCGCCTACCGCGAGGTTTTTCACGCCGAACACGGGAGCCGCGGCGAGTTGCTCTTCCATGAGCGCTTCCGCCTTGGCGAAGGCGACGTTGAGCGGGGAGTCCTCGGGCTGCTCGCGCCCGAGCCCCACCTTGTCGCAGCGTCGCACGGCAAAGAGCTCCTGCGACAGCTCGGGGCCGTGCTTGAGCAGGAAGCGCCGCATGGACCTGGGCGTGTCGGGAATCGTGAACATGTGCCAGCGCACGATGGAGGTGACCTCGTCTGTCGCGGCGCGCGAGAGCCTGAGGCGTCTGCAGACGCCGCGCGCGATGGGCTCCCCCACCTTCTCGTGCCCGTACATGTGCCCGCGGCCGCTCTCGTCGATGGTGAGGCAGTGCGGCTTGCCGATGTCGTGAAGCAGGAGCCCGAGGCGCATCGGCGCCGAGGCATCGGGCTTTGCGGCGGCCAGCGCGTGCAGCGTGTGCTCCCACACGTCGTAGGCGTGGAAGGGGTTGTGCTGGTCGAAGTCGAACTCGGGCTCGAGCTCGGGAATCGGCACGGCAATGACGTCTCGGTATTCCCGCAGAATGCGCACGGCATCGGGGCCGCACAGCAGCTTGGCGAGCTCTGCCCAGATGCGCTCAGCGGACACGCGCTCGAGCAGGAGGCGGTCTGCGTGCATGGCCGCAGCGGTCTTGGGCTCGATGGCAAACCCGAGCACGCTCGAAAAGCGCATGCCGCGCAAGATGCGCAGCGCGTCTTCGTCGAAGCGCGTGTGGGGGTCGCCCACCGCGCGCAGCACGCGCCGCGACAGGTCGTCTTGGCCGCCGTGCAAATCGACGATGCCGGTCTTGGGATTGTAGGCCATGGCGTTGACCGTGAAGTCGCGTCGGGCGAGGTCGCCGTCGATGTGCTCGAGCAGCTCGACCGAATCCGGGTGGCGCCCGTCCGAATACGGGCCGTCCGCGCGAAACGTCGTGGTCTCGAACGACTCGTGCTCGACGCGCACCGTCACCGTGCCGTATTTGACGCCCGTCGCAAGTGGTGAGCCCGGCATCTGCCATGACCTGCTCGATCTGCGCGGGGCGGGCAGACGTCGTGATGTCCCAGTCGTTGGGAGTGCGCCCCATGATCGCGTCTCGCACGCAGCCGCCCACGACGAACGCCTCGAAGCCCGCGGCCTCGAGCAGGTCGATGATGTGCTGTGCCTTATGTGGAACCTCAATCTCGTTCATGGTGCCATTGTAGCGCGCAGGCGCGTCCGCGGCCCCGATGTGGCACAGGCGGCGGAAAGCGACAAGCCCCGCCAGACGCTCGATGTCGGTCACGTCCCTGCCGTACTCGATGAAGACCCTCCTGCCGTTCCAGGTGGCATAGCGCGCCTTGAGCTGGAACACGTGGTCGCCGTCGTCCACTTCGACGGTCTTTTCCGCCTCGTCGCCCATCTGGTTCATCGGGCAATGGCCGCAGGGGCCGTCGGCTCCGAGCATGTACTCGTAGCAGCGTTTGCCCTGGTAGGGCAGCTCGGGATGGCCCGAGACCATGCGCGTGAGCTCGTTGGCGAACGCCATCGTGTAGTCTTCTGGGTGGCACACCTGGATGAACTGCCCCGAGTGGTCGATCAGGTCGACCAGGTTGAAGAGGTCGACCTCGAGCTGCGCGCGTCTCGACGCCCTCTGCGACCGTCTTCATGTCGATGCGGTGGCACATCTCGATTGTCGAGGCGATTACGGCACGCACCGTCGTCTTGTCCTCGATCTCGTCGACGAAAGACTTGCCGGTCTTCACGACGTCGAACGGGTAGCTGCCGACCATGCCAAGCGACGAGTATCCGCTGCCAAAATCGTCCAGCAGGACCTTCGCGCCCGTATCGCGGATCTGCTCGAGCAGCTTGTGCAACTCGTCGTCGGTGCGCGGGCCAAAGACGTGGTTGGCAACCGGGCAAGGCGGACAGGGCTCGTCGAGACCCATAAGGCGCCTGTGGCATTTCTCGCCAACCTCGAGCTGGGGGCACAGCCCCGTTATCGTGTCGTTGAAGCTGACGATGGCGTAGTCTTCGTCGATGACGTAAGCGCCAGACGGAGTATCGCTCATGAGCCGTGCCTCCGCAGTGCCGCACATTGCCTTTCGTAACGGAAGAACTTTAGCAGCCATCTAAAAATCAGGCGGCATTGAAATCTGCGAAGCCCGCCACGAGGTCGCCTCGGGCGACGGAGGCGCCACGCGCAGGAACGCGCGGATGGCGCCTGCGAGCGCGAGAAGGGCGCCCCGCTGCCAGACGCCCCCCTTACGCGCGGCGCCATTTGGTGAGGCGGTACTCCAGAATCTCGAACGCCTCGTAGATGACGACGCCGAGCCCCGCCATGGCGATGATGCCGGCGAACATCTGCTCGTATTCCAGCAGCGACCACGTGTGCATGATGTAGTAGCCCAGCCCGCTGGAACCCGCCATGCTCTCGGCGATGAACAGCACGGCAACGGCGGTCCCCGTCGTGATGCGCAACGCCGTGAACAGGTCGGGCAGCGATGCGGGCAAGACCACCTCGCGCAGAATCTGGCCCTTCGTGGCGCCGAGCGAACGCAGCGAGACGACCGCGCCCTGCGGGACGTTCTTGGCAGCATCGCGCATCGTGACAACCATCTGGAAGAAGATGGCGATGGAGATCAAGATCACCTTGGCCTGGCCGCCCAGCCCGAACAAGATGAACAGCACGGGCAGAAAGACGATCTTGGGGACGGGATACAAGACGTAGAGCACCGGGCCGAAGATCTGATCGCCCCTTCTCGAGCGCCCGATCCACAGGCCGGCGGGCACGCCGAGAACGGTGCCGATGAGCATGGAGAGCGCAATGCGCCCCAGGCTCGTCCAGAACTCGGGCATGATGCAGGCGAAGTTGTCCACGAGGGCGGGCCAGGTCGCGTCGGGCGTGGGCAGCGCCGGCGAGCCGATGGCGAGCGCCAGCACCCACCACAGCGCGACGACGAAGACGGTACCCCACAGGTACCCCACGAGCTTACGCATGCGATGCCCCCTCGGCCGCCTCCACGGCGGCGCGCAGCTTCTTGCGGATATCGGTGCAGCGCTCGAAGAACGCGTCGCTCCCACGGTAATCGTCGGATCCCACGTCGGGGTTGTCGACGACGGCGATGACGCGGCCGGGGCGCGGCGTGAGCACGAGGATGCGCTGCCCGAGAAACACGGCCTCCTCGATGGAGTGCGTGACGAGGATCTGGGCATAGCCCTGCGCCTGCCACAGCGCGAGCAAGGTGTCCTGCAGCTGCTCGCGCAGCAGCGCGTCCAAGGCCGAAAGCGGCTCGTCCATGAGCAGCAGGTCGACGTCGAGCGCGAGCGAGCGCGCGAGCGCGAGGCGCTGTCGCATGCCACCCGAAAGACCACTCGGGTAGGCCTGGGCGAAGTCCTGCAGGCCGACGAGCCCGAGGGCCCGCTCGGCACGCTGCCTGCGCTCCGCCTTGCCCACGCCGTGAATCTTCAGGCCGAGTTCGGCGTTGTCGCGGACGGTCTTCCAAGGAAGCAGCCCGAAGTCCTGCAGAATGAGCGACGTGTCCTGGCGCGGCGCGGTGATGGGCGCGCCGTCGATGGTGACCTTGCCGCTCGTGGGCTGCAGCAGGCCCGCTGCCATCTGCAGCGTGCTCGACTTGCCGCACCCGGACGGCCCGATGATCGCGACGGACTCGCCTTTCGCGACCGAGAAGCTCAGCCCGTCGAGCGCGAGCGTTCCCTTTCCGCCTTCAGACGAGTAGCGCATCGTGATGTCATCGAAGTGCAGACGTTGCACGGAAATGCCCCACCCTATGCCGGCACGTAGCCGACGTGCAGGGCAGCTGCCCCGAGCATGAACGGGCGCACGCTCACGTACGCGAGGCCGACCTTCTCGAACAGCGCCTTGAGCTGGTCTTTGCGCAGGAACTCCTGCGTCGACTCGTACAGCCACTCGTACTGGTCGTGGTGGGAGAAACCACCGCCCAGAAACGTCATGATGTTCTTGTAGTAGAACTGGTAAAACGGGTCGATGAGCTTCGAGTCGGGGACGGACGCATCAAGGCACGCCACGACGCCGCCGGGCTTGACGACGCGCATCATCTCGCCCACGGCCTGCTCGTAGTCGGGCGTGTTGCGCAGCCCGAAGCTGATGACGGCGGAGTCGAACGTGTCGTCGTCGAACGGCAGGCTCATGGCGTTGCCCTCGACGAGCATCACGTTTTGCAGGTCCTGCGTGCGGTGCCGCGCGACGTCGAGCATCTGCGCGGAGAAGTCGAGGCCCGTGACGAAGATGTTCGGGTGATTGCGCGCGATGCGCTCGGTGATGTCTCCCGTGCCGCAGCAGACGTCGAGCACCAGACTGGCGCCCGCATCCGGGTGCGAGCAGGTGGAGACGGCGACGTCTTCGAGCGCCTGCTTCCACAGGCGGTGCATACCGAGCGAGATACGGTCGTTCGCGGAGTCGTACTGCTGGGCAATCGACTCGAAGACGCCGTGTACGTGTTCTTTGGCCATTGGCTCCTCTTTCTTTCGCTTACAGCTGGCTCGGGTGCTTCTCGAAGAAATCAAAGCGCGGCGGCACCTCTTTGAGGGTGAACCAGCCGGATTGTCTCTCGGCATCCTCTGCCCAGGAATCGATCGGCTCGAAGATGTGCGTCCAGCTGAAGAACCCCGCGTGCCCCTCTTTCGAGCCGTGATCGGCGATGTCGAGGTACTCGTAGATGAGCTCGGTGCCGTGGGGCACGATCGGGTGCATGAGCACGCAGGCGATGCGCAGGTAGTGGAACGCGTCGCGCAAGACGGAGACGATGTCTTGTTCGGGGTTGTCGCCGTTCAGGACAGCGCGGCTCGCCGAGCTCCACCACTTGTTGATGCCGCGCAGGAACTCGTCCATCTGCGCCATGGCGGCCCAGATCTCGAAGCGGTGCATGTGCTGCTCGAACTCGAGGACGGCAGCTTCGCACGCCTGGGAGACTTCCTCGCTGGGGCCACCGAGCGGCGCCTTGCCGTCGGTCCACTTCTGCGCCGTGTAGAAGCACGAGCGCGCGATGCGGTTGAAGATGTTCGTGAGCAGCGCGCCCTCCTTGAGGGCGGGGTCGGGCGACTTCTCGCTGGCATTGGGGTCGAACGGCTTGGGCGAGAAGCTCGCGGACTTCAGGCCCAGCCCGAGCGCCGCCCAGTGCGCGCGCAGCTGCTCGACGGTGTAGTAGTCGAGCAGCTCGTCTGCAAGCGGCGGCTTGACCTTGCCCGACGACGAGGCCTTCTTGCCCATGAACAGAATGTGGTGGTTGGGGACGAGCGTCGTCTGACGCAGCTCGTCGCCCGTGCCCTCGGCGTGCGGATCGGGGCCCTGCGTGGCAGACCACAGCGCCGTCTGAGCGACGCCGTAGAAGTAGATGTTGTCCTGCCCGATGAACTGGTAGACCTGTGCATCGTCAGAGCACCACCAGTCCTTCCACTCCTCCCTGTCGCGCCCGCGGTTGACGAGCACCGCCTCGGAAAACGAGATGGGTGCCCACAACGACTCCGGCCAGCACCAGACGGTGTGCGGCTCCTCGCCCTCGAGCTGCGGGGCGGCGACGCCCCATTCGATGTTGCCCGTCAGGCGGAACGGGACGAGCGCCTTGCCCGTGCGGAACTTGGCGACACCCGCCTCGGTCAGGATGCGCTTTGCCTCGTCGCGCTCGTCGATGTTGTCGAACTCGAGCGTGAACGACGCCTTGCCCTTCTCGACGGGATAGTAGGTGTGCTTGGGCAGTTGGCCCTCGACCGTGCGGTAGGCGTCCTCGAACTCCTGCTTGACGTAGATGACCGGCGGCACGAGGAACTCGCGCACCGTGCTGACGGTGACGTCGCGCGTCGTGTCACGCCCTTCGATGTTGTCGAAGTGCTCGGCGATGAGCTCGCGCATCTGCGGCAGCTTGAAGTACCAGTTGGTGACGGGGCGCAGCTCGGGGGTCTCGCCCGTGAGCGTGGACTTGGGGCCGATGAGGTCTTCGGGCATGAACTGGTGGCCGAGGTCGCACTCATCGGCATAGGCCTTCTCGGACTTGCAGCCCTGCACGGGGCAGTGCCCCAGCACCTGCCTGCCGTTCAGGAAGGTATTGGCCGTCACGTCGAAGAACTGCGGGGTCGAGCGCTTCTCGAGCCAGCCCTCCTCGTACAGGCGACGGATGAACTTGTCCGTGACCTCGGCGTGGATCTTTCCGCACAAGCCGATCTCGGACCCCTCGAACACGTCGAGGCTGATGTCATAGGCGTCCAAGACGTCCTTTTGGCGCTCGTGGTTGCGCATCACGTACTCGGAGATGGTGCCGTCGAACTCCCCCGCCTCGACGAGCTTGCGGTAGCCCTCGTTGATGGGCGAGCCGTAGCAGTCGGTTCCGCTGACGAAGATGACGTTTTCGCCGCCCAGGCGGTCGCGCAGGAAGCGCGCGGTGATGTCGGCGGGCACGAACACGCCCGCGACGTGGCCGAAGTGGAGTCCCTTGTTGCCATAGGGCATGCCTGCGGTCACGATCGCGCGTTTGGGGAAATGGGGACGCTCTTGCAAGGTTGCTGCCTTTCTAGATAATGCCAAGCGAGGGCGGACTCATCCGCCCTCGTGTCGTTTTTTCTGGTCGATTATAGCCCGAATGCTAGCTCGGAGCGTTTGCACGGTAGTACGAATTGCCCACCTGCTCGAGCGCTCCGAAAAAGCCACCCGTGAGCACGTCGAGCTCGGATGCGTCGAGCGTCTCGAGCTTCCAGGCGCCGCCCGTGCGCACGAGCCCGAGCTCGACGGTGGCGGACTGGTCCTTCTCGCCCAGCTGCTGCGCGTGCTCGTCGGCCACGTCCACGAACAGGCGCGCCTGGTTTTGGTTGCTCACCGCACCGGTATAGCGCGCATCGGCGAGCGTGCGCGCGAGGTAGTCGTCCATGCAGTCGTTGAAGTACGCGTCGAGGTCGCGCGTCTTGACGGAAACCTGCACGGTCGCGCTGTCGCCATCGACCTGCGCCTGGCCGACCTCGTAGTCGAAGTCCACGAGCCGCGCCAAAAACGCTTCGTAGGACTTCTGGTGCGAGGCGTCGAGCTCCGAGGGCACCGTCGTGGAGCTCTCGAGGCCGATCGCGCCAGCCAGCGCCGTGTTGACGCTGCGGTCGAGCTCGTCGGGACTTCCCGCATAACACGCGGCAAACGCGGACCTGTCGTGCGAGACGACCGCATGAAGGGCCGTGGACGCCGTTGCCTCGGGGGTCGCGTTTGCCATCCGCACGCCGGCGCGGACGCACAGTGCGACGGCGATGACGACGAGCACTGCCGCGAGAACGCCCAGCACTACCGCCCCCATGCGCATGGCCTTGGCGGCAAACCCGGTCTTTTTCGCGATGTCGGCAAAGTCGGGCAGCTCCTGGGGCTTGAGCTCGTCGCCGCTCGGGAGCTCCGAGAGCTTCGCGATGGCCTGTTCTACCTTGTCTCTTGCCTCGGACATGGCTGCCTCTATTTCATGCGCGCGTTGAGCTCGCCCGCGAGCTCGTCGGGCGTGATGCCGTAGCGCTCCGCCACGACGAGCAGATGGTAGAGCAAGTCACCCATCTCGTAGCGGATATGGTCATGGTCGTCGTCTTTCGCGGCCATGACGACCTCGCCCGCCTCCTCGACGACCTTGCCGAGGCACTTGTCCTCCTCAGACGTGAGCAGAAGCGCCGTGTAGCTCTCGGAGCTGTCGTGGTCCCACCTGCCGTGGATCGTGTCGGCCAGCGCGTTAAGCGTCTCTCCCAGGTTGCCGTCGGTGACGTTGGGTGTTCTCTCCCCCATGTTGCTACTCCTCAGTCAAGCGTGCGGAAAAAGCACGTCGTGTTGCCCGTATGGCACGCCGGCCCCTCCGCGTCCACCTTGGCGAGCAGCGTGTCTCCATCGCAATCGTAGTACAGTTGCTTGACGTGTTGCACGTTTCCCGAGGTAGCGCCCTTGTTCCAGAGTTCCTGGCGCGAGCGCGACCAAAACCACGTCGTGCCCGTCTGCTTGGTGAGCTCGATGCTCTCGGCGTTCATCCAGGCGACCATCAACACGTCGCCCGTATCGTACTGCTGTACCACGCAGGGGATAAGCCCCCTATCGTCAAATTTCAGCTGGGTTTCAGACAACTGCGCGTCCTTCCTCGCGTGCGGTCCGGGCAACGGGCGCCTACAGGCGCACCGGGATGCCCTGGGATGCCATGTACTCCTTGACCTGCCTGATGGTGAACGTGCCGAAGTGGAACACGCTCGCGGCGAGCACGGCATCTGCCTCGCCCTCGATGATGCCCTCGGCGAAGTGCTCGAGGGTGCCGACACCGCCCGAGGCGATCACGGGAATGTCGACCGCACGTGCCACCGCGCGGGTGAGCGCGAGGTCGAAGCCCTCCTTCGAGCCGTCGCGGTCCATGCTCGTGAGCAAGATCTCTCCCGCCCCGCGCTTTGCCGCCTCGACGGCCCACGCCACGGCGTCGATGCCCGTGTCCTTGCGGCCACCGTGGATGTAGGCGGTCCACTTGTCCGCGCCACCCGCCACGCGCTTGGCGTCGATCGCCACGAGCACCGCCTGGCTGCCGAAAGCACGCGCGCCTTGCGTGATGAGCGTCGGGTCCGCGATGGCGGCGGAGTTGAGCGAGACCTTGTCGGCACCCGCGGCGATCATCTGGCGCATGTCCGCGACCGTCCTGAAGCCACCGCCTACGGCGTAGGGGATGTGGACCTGCTCGCTTGCGCGCGACGCCATTTCCACGGTCGTCTTGCGGCCGTCGCTCGTCGCCGTGATGTCGAGGAACACGACCTCGTCGGCGCCCTGCGCGTCATAGGCGTTGGCAAGTTCGACCGGGTCACCCGCATCGCGCAGGTTCACGAAGTTCACGCCCTTCACGACGCGCCCGTCTTTCACGTCCAGGCACGGTATCACGCGTTTCGTCAGCATCTACTCGCCTTTCGCTTCCGTGGCCTGCCTGCACACGCGCACGCCCTCTTCGACGCTGAAGGCGCCCTCGTAGATGGCGCGTCCGGTGATGACGCCGTCGATGCCGGGCACCGGCAACGCCCCGAGCGCGCGCAGGTCATCGAGCGTGGCGATGCCACCCGACGCGGTGATGGGGAAACCCGCCGCCTGGGCCAGGCGCCCGTAGGCGGCCGCGTCGACGCCCGTCTGCATGCCATCGCGCGAGATGTCGGTGTAGATGAGCTCGTGGATGCCGAAGTCCTTGAGCTCGGCGACGAGGTCGGCCGCCGGCGTACCCGTGCCCTCGCGCCACCCCTCGATCGCGACCATGCCGTCTTTGGCGTCGATGCCGGCCACGATGCAGTCGGAGTACTGCTTTGCCGCCTCGCGGGCGAACTCGGGGTTGGTGACGAGCGTCGAGCCCAGCACGAGGCGCGTGGCGCCCGAGTCGAGGTAGCGCTCGAGCGTCTCCATCGTGCGGATGCCGCCGCCGACCTCCACGGTCATCTGCGTCTGGCAGGCGATCTTGGAAATGACGTTCATGTTGGTGGGCGTACCGTCGCGCGCGCCGTCCAGATCGACGATGTGGACGCGCTCGGCACCGGCCGCCTCGAATTCCTTGACCTTCTCCACGGGGTCATCGCTGTAGACGGTGACCTGGGTGTAGTCGCCTTTTGCGAGACGGACCACCTTGCCGCCGAGGATGTCGATTGCGGGCACGAGAATCATGTATGCCCCTCCTTCGTGATAGATAGGACCTGCCAGGCGCGCGCTAGTACGCGTCTGACCAGCGTCCCGCGTACATCGGATCTGGATTGGTGCCGAAATCCCCGGTCGCCGCCGAGATGCGCGTGCCGAAGATGGAGACCTCGCCCAGGCTCGTCTGCGCCTTCGCGTCGAGTGAATTGCCCCAGGTGTCTCCCGTCGCCTCGACGTGCACCGTCCCGAGCTCGTCAGATAGCGCGACATCGCCCTCGAAGGCGACCTTCGTGCCATCATCCGTGCCCGTCGCATCGAACGTTCCGATGTTCTCGACGTCGAAGTGGATGGAAAGCGCGTCGCCATCTGACTTGAGCGAGACCGTCCCGCGTCCATAGCGCTTGGGACCTTGGACGACGACATCGTAGGAACCGTTGATCATGGTCTTTCGAACCCCCTTGTGGCTAGCCGAAGCTCTCGACGATCGTGCCGAAGTTGCTGAGCACCCTAAGGCCGAGCGCGGAGGACTTCTCCGGATGAAACTGAACGCCGAACACGAGCCCGTGCGCGACTGCCGAGTCGAAGGGGCGCGCGTGCGTGGTAGTGGCGATGACGTCGTCCGCGCTATCGGCGACGACGTTGTAGGAATGCGTGAAGTAGAAGTGGCTGTGGTCGGGCACGCCCGCGAACAGCGGGACGGGGCTTGCCGTCTGGCCGTCGATCT
>OGRM01001667.1_pt1 | contig 12836 bp, 9 predicted proteins | sample 1553491 | NCBI WGS metagenome assembly OGRM01 (sample SAMEA2580110, study PRJEB22360) | human gut metagenome | biome: human gut; feature: human-associated habitat; material: faeces | place: Denmark | collected 2008/2010
GGTCCAATGTGAAAACATTATTAATTCCAATAAATTTGTTGTTTTTATTTCAAATCAAAAAGAAAAGAGTAGAATGAATCATCTCATTCTACCCCTAAATATCATTTTTCAATCAAATCCTCTATCTTACAGCCAAACACTTTAGAAATACGATACAACTTATCTACACTCGCCTTATTAATGTCCTTATTTCTTTGTTCATATAATTGTATTGAACGAAGACTTACACCAGAAAGATCGGATAATTCTTGTTGCGTATAACCATAAGTAGTTCGAATACGCTTTAAGTTTGTTTCCACATAATACTCTTTCATTTTCGAATCCACAATATCTACAAACTTAGAAATATCCGCCTCATGAAGTGTATAATACATTCTTTTTAAATCTTCAAAACTTAAAACACGAAATATCTCTTTAAAACTTCTGTCTGAATACCACTGATAATAGGCAACAGCCCATCCAATCCAATACTCACATGAACGACTATAATTTACTTCAGGTTCAACATCCAACTCTTTTTGCATGGTTACAAACACAATTTCATGTACAAGCTCGATACCACTTTTACCCGCCACACAGGCAGGCTCTCCATTTTCAATACGTTTACTCATAGAACTTACAATAAACATCTTCACAAAATCATCACCTGAAATATGACAAGTATTGATGGCATAATCAAAGGCATCCCCTAACATTGTTTGTGCATTATTTACATATATTTCTTGGTATGCGTGGATCATCATTTTTAATGCCCCCTCTAATAATATCCTGGATAAACAATCCATCCATTTCTTGATCAAGCATTTTCAAATAATATTGATTCGCTTCATCATTTCTTACTTTACGAAAATCATAATATTGATTCTTATCTGCAGTTTCATATCCTTCAAACTTTAAATTTGAAAACGCAAACTGCGACTTAATGACAATTTGTTCTCCCAATTTACCCAATCTCATAGCTTGTGCGAGCTGCTCAACTGAAATTGTATTATTCAAGAAACTTTCTGCATAATCAAAATAAGAATCATCCGCACGATAGCCTATAATTAAGTCATATGCGTTCACATTGATACTAAAATGATCAATCAAATATTGTTTTGCCCTTCTAGCCACTGGCGTTTTAATTGAAAAAAGACGATGTTCCACCAATATCGCAATCCAATTTAAAATCGTATAATCCGAACTATTTAGATTCAAAATTTTCAAATACTCTGTATCTAAAGTATACTTATTAGAATAACCATCATTTAAAGATGATACTGCCCATTCTTTTGCCAAATCATTACTCTGTGTACAATAAAATCCCAACCCAAAATCATTATTCTTTTTACCAGCACCAAATACAGGATTCTCTATTATTTTTTCAGATCCATGATACAAAATTATTTCTTTCTCCATTAGTATTCGTCTCCTTTTAATCAATTATATCACTGTAGCGATAGTATGAAAACAAAAGAAACGCAATTGCAACACTTATTTTTTGTGAATTCTTCTAATTCAAAATCACCAATCACTCTAATCCTTATTGAATCAGAAAAAAGAAATTGGAAGAAATAATTCCATTGACACATATTACAAATTTGTTATAATTTGGTTAATCGTAGTCTTCGCACCTCTTAGCAATGTGGCACAGAAGGCTCTTTTTTTTTCGGATAATGTATGAATAATTTATACCCCTAATTGTACAAGCATATTTTACTATTCACTCATCCAGAATTGCATAGTTTCTCTTGTATTTTCTTAAAAGAATGATATATTACATATGACGAAGGTCGTCATCAGACGGCAAACTAGCGAATCACTATCGTAACCAATCGATAGGGCTCGCTTTTTATTTACAATGATTATGTATGGTTTTCTTTTATAGTTTGAAATATAAACTTATTTAAAGCAGAAGAAAAAGAAAGGAAAAAAATAATATAACAATCAAAAATTTTAAACCAATGAAATGTCCAATATGTCACAAATATTATTTTGTGGTCGAAAGAATATCAATTTATTTTGCCTTTCTTCCGAAAAACATCACTTTTATTCGGAACTATGTCGATTTTTTTCAGAAGAATATTCGGAAGAATATCAATTTATAATGATATTCTTCTTTTTAAAGAAACAAAAAAAGGTGCCATTAAGCACCAAGTTTTGTGAATTAGAATAATAATTGTAATCCCATCACAATGACCCACATATAAGCACAAGTCTTAGGAATCATCAATAAACCAATCTTGGGTTTTGTCTTAGACCACAATGTAACTGGGATGTAGCAACCAAAAGAAATAATGATGGCTGCAACCATACGGTTCATATGCAAATCGTACATATTTCCTGAAATGGCATAAAGAAGAATCACACCAATTCCAGTTACGGCAAACACAGCATTACGAATCACAGAAAGCTTCCTATTTCCTTCTTCGGAAGTCCAGTTGTTTTGTGGTAAGAAACATACGACGATACGAATAATAGCTGAAATCCAAATCATAGTCTCAACCAAAAGTGGAGCTTGTAATGTTGGGAATGTTAATTTCCAGATAAACAATAAAATAATATAGAATACGGTCATTGTGATTGAAGATACCTGCAATCCAATTCCAAGCTGTCTTTTAATTTTATCATTAGTATCATACAAAGCCCTTTTAATACGAGGAACCAAGTGGAATGCGTCTCCACCACACAACGTTAATGTTAATACACCATATAATATGAACAATGGATTTCCTTTCGAATATACAAAGAATAAGATTCCAGCAATTAAGTCAAAAATCAAGTAACAAGCATCAAAAATTGCTTCCATTAAATCAGGAATTTTTTTCATTTGAAATCATCCTTTCTGCATTGTCATACACCTTTTGAAATACACTCATAAACACTTTGATCTCTTCTTCACTAAGACCTTCAAACATATCTTGTGCAAACTCCTTTTGCACCCATATTCCATCTTCAATTACTTCATTGGCTAATTGTAGTAAATGAATAGTTACATGCTTTTTATTATCTTTGTCGACTCTTCGCTCAATAAAACCACGATCTTCTAATACTTTAAGTGAAGTCGAAACATGAGACTTTGTAGACTTACGAATACGAACAATGTCCGCAGCCGTATTGTACGCAGGATTGTTGTAAATAAACATTAATATGTCATACTCCAACTGTCTTAACTGATATTTTTCGCAAACTCCAGAAACCTTCATCTCATAATATCTCGTTATCGTTTTATGTTCATCCCAAAAGTGCATATGCGCCCTCCTCATCGTTCTATTTAGAACATTTTCGTTCTATAGCTACTCTATAGGTTTGTCAACAACTTTTTATTGACACTTTTTATGTAAAAATACTATGCTAACTATAAGGGAAGGAATCCAAATATGCATACACAAAAATCTAACTTTCAAACCATGAAATACTTCTTTTACATCTTAATGATTGCGATTTTAGGATGGTTTTGTTTCATGCAATTATTTGGTGCTAACGAACAAAACTATAACAACCCGTCCAAATCTATAATCTATTCCGGTTCCTTTTACTGGAATAAAGAGGATGGTACGAAACAAAAAATAAAGGTTCCCGGAACCTATGAAGTAAAACCAGGCCATACCATGGTCCTGACAACAACATTGCCTAAAGACTATGATGAAACGTCTTTTGCGATTCGATCTTCTTTGCAGGACATTCAGTTCTATGTAGGAAATTCATTGCGCACACAATATTCCACAAAAGATACAAGAATGGCTGGTAAAAATTCAGCGAGTCGCTACATCTTTTGTCCTACAACCTATAAAGATGCAGGAAAAACATTACGCATTGAACTGACAACCTACACTTCAAATTATTCCGGCATTGTCAATGAGGTGTATTGTGGTAATAAAGCCGAAATTTGGCAAAATATATACAACACTTATGGAATATCCACATTTATTGCCTTCTTTATCTTATTTACCGGCATCACATCCATCCTGTTTGGCATAGCCCTAAAACATGTCTACCACACAACATTCGACATGGAATACTTTGGATGGTGTATGGTCATGGGCTCTGTCTGGATGCTTGGAGAATCCAAAATCCGACAAATCCTAGTTCCTAACGCATCCGCGTTAGCTGCTTTATGTTTTGTGATGATCATGCTGAGTCCATTACCCATCTTGTTCTATGCGGACAACATTCAAAATGGCAAGCACCAAAAACTCTATCAAAATATTGGTTATGTCGTAATTTTAAACTTTATTGTTTCTTCCATTCTCTATCTTACAAAAGTCAAAGACTACATTGAAACATTGCCCGTTGCACAATTACTACTCGTCTTTGTGTTTATCCTAATATTCATTCATTTGATGCAATACATACGCAAAAATAAACAAATAAAATCCGACTACATTCTATTGATTGGACTCTTTCTAGTCCTAGTCTGTGTTGCTATTGAATCTGTATCTGTTTATTTTGTCGCAACTATTTCAGGTATCTTTATTGGCATAGGCATGATTATATTGCTCTTCACTAACATTATTCGTACCATCCAAAAGATTCATATCATAGAAGAAAATCGTCATCAAACGGAGTTGGAAATTGAAAAGAAAGAAAACAAAAAAATAACACTTCAAATGATGGAATCCCTTTCTACTACCATTGAAGCCAAAGATGAATATACACGTGGACACTCAAGGCGTGTAGCCCAATATGCAGCCTTGATTGCGAAAAATATGGGTTGGACAAATGAAGAGATTCAAAACCTTAAAAACTGTGCTTATTTACACGACATTGGAAAGATTGGTATTCCAGACCAAATCTTAAATAAGCCTGGCAAATTAACAAATGAAGAATTCAATTTAATCAAACAACGCACTACAATTGGACAAGACATCTTAAAAGATATAACGATCATTCCGCATATCGATGAAGTCACAAGAAGTCACCATGAACATTATGATGGTACTGGCTATCCAGATGGACTTAAAGGAAATGAAATTCCAATACAAGCACGTATAATTGCGTTAGCCGACAGTTACGATGCCATGAATTCAAGAAGAATCTATCGTAACGCATTAAGTCATGGACGAATTTATCATGAAATCCAAATGAATGCGGGTACGCAATTTGATCCTGAAATCACAAAAGTCTTCTTGAAATTAATGGACAACGGATCTTTATTTCACTTAGAACACGAAATACTTCCATCCCAAGAAGACACAATCAATAAGTTTATTTCCGATGTTGTGACAACCATGCAAGATCAGGAAGAAACAAAAAACATCGATTATCTTACAGGCCTTCCTGTTCGTAATGTAGGACAAAAACGCATTGCGAGCGCTATGCAAAAGACAAATGGATGCCTGATTTTCTTGGATATGGATAACCTTAAAAAAATCAATGACGTCTATGGACATAAAGCTGGAGATAGAGCCCTAAAAAGCCTGGGAAAACTATTGTTAGACATTTCAATACCTAAGATCGCATGTCGTATGGGAGGGGATGAATTCCTTCTGTTCTTACCACAAGCGAATACAGAACAAGCCGAAAATACAGTTTCAAATGTGATTGAACAATTCAAAGAAATCATTAAAGACGATAGTGAAACCCATTTTGCAGCCCTTTCTGCAGGCATGCTCATGTGCACTCGAAACGATACGTTTGCGGATGCCTATTCAAAAGCCGACAAAGCCTTGTATTATGTGAAACAAAATGGTAAGAACAACTATTCTTGGTACAACCAAATCCATTATGGAAACACAGCCAACACAAGCTTAGACTTGCAACAAATCGCAAACTCCCTACAAACAAGTGGAAACTATTCAGGTGCATTACACCTAGAATATCGCGATTTCACAAGACAATATGAATACATACACCAATTGATGACACGAAACCAATGGAACTGTTATTTAGTCATGGTTACTATGGAAACTGTACAAGATACACTTCCATATATTGAAGAAATCGAAGAAGCCCTTGACCATATGGGTGAAGCTATTCAAGACAACATTCGAAAGGTGGATGTATGTACACGTTATAGTGCTATGCAATATTTGATTATTCTATCTCATCCTGCTGAAAAACAAATTCCAAACATCATGTCACGCATTTTTATGGAATACTACAAGCTACAGGATAGTCAGCACTTCACACCTAGCTATGAATATATTTCTATGAAGAAATAATGGAGATTGACAATTTAGTCAATCTCCTTTTGATCTACTATTATCTGTTTTAAAATATCTCGATTCATACGCAGAACTCTTTCTTTTACCGCATTATATAAACATATTGTCTTGTCTGTAAGACAATATCCATATATTTTTGTCTTATATACAAGACAAAATCCTTCCGATAAGTCGAAAAGCTACTATACTAATCTTCGTATGTGATTGTTTTTGAATTAACAATCTTTTTAAACTCCTCATACTCCATGAGGTATTATACTATTTTTTTCTAACCAAAAATAAAAAGCATCTGCATAAAACAGATGCCTAAAATTCAAATAAATCATCAATCGTTAGTAATACAGCTCCATCTTCTTTTGCTTGTCTTACGACTGAATCCGAATAGCCAGACTTACTAATAAACCACAAATATTTCTCTTCTAGATTTGGAAATGCTTGAGTAGCCATTACTAAATCTTCATACTCATCATATGGCATTGGCTGGGAAGTAAATTTGCACTCCACAAAAACACCTTTTTTACCAGTACGATCCAACGCAAGCAAATCTACATCGTCCTGTGCTTTTAAAGTTGGATTTGTCCCCCACCATTTACCCAAATGATAAGGTATGAAAGGAAGCTTTCTACTTTTAGCCAAACGAATCAAATATTCTTTACAAATATCCTCAAATACATCCCCCATTAGATTGCTTATATCCTCCATGATTTCCTTAGATGCATCATTAGCTCCTAACATGGCATAGTAAGAATTGTTTGTGAATTCATAGCGAAACCAAAATTTAAAGAAATTATCCTTAATCACATAAATCGACTTCTTGCTCGTTTCATTATCACCACAAGGAATCCTCTTTTCAATCATGCGAAGTATTTGTAGCGTAATCAAATATTTAGATACTTTTGTACGCTCCTCATGAATATAATCCGCAATATCAACCACTTTATTTCTTCCATTCGCAATGGCAGCTAATATACTATTATACACATTAGTTTCTCTTAATTCCGCCTTCAACAAATTATCTGGTTCTTCATAAAGATACGCTCCATTACGAATAATTTTATTCGCTATATTTTTTTCAATGGATAGATTGGGATCAAAAGCCTCTAAATATCTTGGAATCCCACCCAATATTCCATATGCCAACAATTTATCTTCATTACTATATCCAGGAAAAAATGCACTACTCTCTAGATAATCAAATGGTTTTATTTCTAAAGTCGATGTTTGTCGATCATGAAGTGGACTTTTTCTACCCATAACATCACTTTCCATAACACTTACAGAAGAACCACACAAAATTAAAAAGATATTCTTCTTTTTCCAATTATGGTCAATCACATGCTGCAATATTGACTTCACGGAAGGATTCTCATCAATAATATAAGGAAATTCATCAATTATCACGGCAATTTTTTCAGTAGCCTTCTCCCCAATATAATTAAACGCATCCTCCCAACTTTTAAAAGACGCAATAAAATTATTATTAAAATGATATTGAATCACTTTAGAAAAGTCCTCTAAGTTTAGCGCATCATTCTTTTCTCGAGCAGGAAAAAAGATTGCGTTCGAATGTTCGGCAAATTCCTGTAGAATCGTTGTTTTACCCACTCTTCTTCGACCATACATTACTAAATATTCAAAACAATCACTATTATATAATTCATTCAAATGATTTAATTCTTCTTTTCTTCCTAACATCAAATCACATCCTTTATATTTGTATACTTACGAGTAGTATACTCTAAAGTATACAAATATTCAACGATTCTTTCACTGTATTTTTCTTTATTCTCCCAATTCATCCAACATATCATCTACACCATCACGATAACTTTCATCGTTGTCATAACGATCCTCATCATAATCACCTGAATATGCATCATCACTTCCTTCATCATAAGAAGATGATGATGAATAAGATGAAGAACTCGAATTTTGTCCCTCTTCCCTTGTCTTAAACTCATTCCATTCAGTACGACGTCTACTCTCAAGACGATACTGTTCCATTTGCACTTCCCATTCTGCTTCTTCTTTTTTCAAAGAAATATATCCATATCCAAATAATAGTCCAAGAATAATCAAGAAAATAATTCCACCCTTACCCTTAGATTCATTATTTGGTTGAATGACCTTTTTTTCCTGATAATTTTCACTAGGATCAGCTTCAGGCAAAACTCTTTCCTGATTTGAATAATCACTTTGTTTCTTTGTTGTTTGAACTTTTGGTGGGATATTCACCGAAAACCTTAAATGTATATCATATAATCTTCTAAGGATAAAACCGGCTAACCAATCAATAAAAGCATCCTTAAATTCAATACTAAAACAAGTTAATAAGCTAAGAAACTCAAACATCGATTCATCCATTAAGGATGAATCAAAACAAGGATCATTCTTTAACATTGTCTTAATTTCATCCTCTGACTTACCATCATAACGATGAATTAATTCATAATCATCCATCTCAAGAATTTCCTTAACGCCATCCCCCACAATCTTCTTACGAGTTTCTAAATCTAATTTCTTAGATTTCTTTCTTTCTTTTTTTATAGATATCTTTGGCACCTCTGTTTTGCTCTTATCAGAAACAGGTACATCCATACCATACTGCTGCATTACCTGTATTAACTCTTTTGATAGTAGGCCCTTTTTATTAGCCTGAATGTAAATTTCTTCATAAATTGGACAAAGACTACAAGCCTCTACAAACTTATCTTCCTTTAATAAAGAATCGACAGATTGAACAAACTCATACGAACTATATCCCTTAATACACTCTTCGCAAATAGATGCATAAAAATGTCTTAAATAGACAGGAATAAATGTAGAAGTATAGAAATCATTTTCTTTGCATTGTTTAGTAATAGTCTCTACATGTTTCTTTACTATACTCGAATCTAAAATCATACGATAAAGAGTACTTGCCAAAGGATTGCACAATATGCCAAAGTTTACATTTAAAAAAGACTCTAACATCTTCTCTTTCACTAATTCAACTTCAACTTCCAATTGCGATGTACTTCCTTGCATCATGAGTACACGAATCTTTTCAAGACTTGAAATATCACGATTTAAATTTGCCGTATTCATATTTGAAAAAGGAAGTTCAATATCTTTATATTTACCACGAATCAATTTATCCTCTACTTCATTTACTAAACTTGAATACTTTTCTTTACACTCATTATAATAGTCATACCAATCTAGAAACTCTTTTGAAATTATAATATTTTCCATTCCCTATACCTCTGGTCTTATACTGTTATTATAGCCTTTTCGATCTATGATTTCATTTTAATGCTGGTATAATGTTAGGTATGAACTATCAAAATATACAAAGCGGCCTATCTACCGCATTTTTAGACAAAAATATATCTTCCAACGTATTATATCGACCTCAATTTATTTCAAACGACTATAAGAATGGAAGAAAAGTACTAAGCACTATTGAAGATGAACTATTACACTGCGACTCTTTTCTAATCAGTGTAGCCTTCATTACCATGGGAGGAATTACCCCCTTACTTCAAACGCTTCGTACTTTAGAAGATAAAGGCATCCATGGAAAGATTCTAACAACGGACTATTTGGCATTTAGTGATCCTAAAGCCTTAGATAAACTCGCTACATTTTCCAATATTGAACTTAAAATGTATCTAGTACCCGACTCAAAGAATGGTTTTCATACCAAGGGATATATCTTTCAATCAAATGAAATCTATAAGATCCTTATAGGTTCTAGTAATATGACAAATACAGCACTTACTACAAATCGAGAATGGAATACAAAAATTGTGTCCACAAAATCCGGAGAATTCGTTTCTGAAATGTTAGATGAATTTGAAGAATTATGGAATCATCCAAATACATATTCCTACAATGCATTTATTGGTGCATATAGAGTGCATTATGAAGAATACAAAAAGGTGAAACAAAAAGAAGACATTAAATTACCTTCTAAACAGTTGATCCCAAATTCTATGCAGAAAGCCTTTATTTCCAATCTTAGAAAGCTTCGCAATGAGAATGAATCAAAGAGTTTGTTGATTTCAGCCACAGGAACAGGTAAGACGTATGCCTCAGCCTTTGCCTTACAAGATCAGAATCCCAAGAAAGCCCTATTTTTAGTGCATAGAGAGCAGATTGCCAAACAAGCTCTTCAAAGCTACAAAAATGTATTTAAAAATACAAAAACATTTGGGCTTTTATCTGGAAACAGCAAGGATACAGATGTAGACTACTTGTTTGCAACCATGCAAACGATGTCTAAAAAAGAAGTGTATTCAAGTTTTGCCCCTGATACATTCGATACCATCATCATTGATGAGGCACATCGCATTGGAGCTAAAAGCTATCAAGAAATCATGGACTACTTTAAACCAAAGTTTTGGCTAGGAATGAGCGCAAGCCCAGAAAGAACCGATGACTTTGATGTATATGCAGCCTTCGACCATAATATTGCCTATGAAATTCGTCTTCAACAAGCTCTAGAAGAAAACTTATTATGTCCATTCCACTATTTTGGCATTACTGACTTTTTAACAAACGGAAACGAAACCGATTTTACAGATTTCAACTATTTAACATCCAACCAAAGAGTTGACTACATTATCGAACAAACCAATTACTATGGATATAGTGGAGAAAGAGTCAAAGGACTCATGTTTTGCAGTTCCAAGAAAGAAGCGGCTGCCCTTAGTGAAAGATTAAATCTAAGAGGGTATCGAACCATCGCTTTAAGTGGAGAGGATTCTCAAGAAAAAAGAGAAGATGCGATTGATCGCTTAGTATCCGATACAAGAAGTGACTATCTACAATACATTTTAACTGTAGATATTTTTAATGAAGGTGTCGACATTCCTGAAATCAATCAAGTTGTACTATTAAGACCTACACAATCGCCCATTGTCTTTGTCCAACAATTAGGCCGAGGCCTAAGAAAATCAAAAGACAAAGAATATGTTGTCATTCTAGACTTCATTGGAAACTACAAAAACAACTTCATGATTCCAATCGCCCTATCTGGAGATCGTTCTTACAACAAAGACAATATAAGACGATATGTTCTTGAAGGTGAAAGAATTATTCCAGGATCGAGTACGATTCACTTTGATGAAATCAGTAAGAAACAAATTTTTGCGTCGATTGACACCGCCAATTTTGCGGATATCAAGCTCATTAAGGATAGCTATAAAAATCTAAAGAATAAACTTGGAAGAATCCCTACTCTTATGGATTTTGAAACCTATGGAGAAATTGACGTACAAAGAATTTTCGACAACAAATCACTAGGATCTTATTATGCCTTTTTAAAGAAATATGAAAAGGATTATAAGATCAGATTGAATGAACTTGAAGAAAACTTTATTAAGTTTATTTGTACAAAACTTGCCAATGGAAAAAGAAAGATAGAGCTTGAAACACTAAAAGATTTAATCAATGATCAAGAATATACTTTCTCAAATGACATATCACAAACAAATGTATTAAACATCTTCACCAATGAATTCCCTACTGGTTCTGGAAAAAATACGTTTAAAGATTGTATTTTTATTGAAGACAAGAAGATTTCAAAACCATTTAAGACATGTTTAGAAAACAACGAATTTAAATCCATGGCAAAAGAAATCATTGAATATGCATTGGATCAATATAATAAACATTATAAGAATACATATAAAGATACAAACTTTGTTCTTTATCAAAAATATACATACGAAGATGCCTGTCGCTTATTAAATTGGCAACACAATGAAGTTCCATTAAATATTGGCGGATACAAATATGATCAAACAACCAAAACATTCCCTGTCTTTATCAATTATGACAAGGCAAACGACATTCAAGATACCATCAAATATGAAGATCATTTTATCAATGAAAGTCAATTGATTGCGATATCCAAATCCGGAAGAACCACAAGCAGTGATGACGTACAAAACTTCTTGTACGCCAAAGAAAGAGGGATTGAAGTTCATTTGTTTGTGCGAAAGAACAAAGATGATAAAACAAGCAAAGAATTCTATTATCTAGGCCATATGCAAGCAGAGATAGATAAGACCAAACAGTTTGTGATGCCCAACACGCAAAAAACAGCCGTCGAAATCTTATGGCAATTGGATACACCCGTAAGAGAAGACATTTATCGATACATTGTAGAGGAGTGATTTTTTGAAAACAATACACGTAGTAGCTGCCATTATTAAAGATGAAAATAAAATATTCGCCACCCAAAGAGGTTATGGCGAATTTAAAGACGGATGGGAATTTCCTGGAGGAAAAGTAGAACCCAATGAAACAAGTAGACAAGCCATTGTTCGTGAAATCAAAGAAGAATTAGATACAACCATTCAAGTCGAAGAATACTTTGATACAGTCGAATATGACTATCCAAACTTCCACCTATCCATGGAATGTTTCATTTGTACAATTCTTGAAGGAAATTTAACTCTATTAGAACACGAATCTGCAAAATGGCTTACTAAAGACACATTAGACTTAGTAGATTGGCTACCTGCAGATTTAGGATTAATCGCTAAACTAAAAGAAATATTATAATCCCATACAACATTTTAAAATACCTAAAAGCGAGCATTTCATCTTTACATAAAGAACAAATGCTCGTTTTTCTTTTGCCAAACTGTCAAATAATCAACAAATTTTCAGGAATTAATAATGTTTTCACATTGAAGT
>OGRM01001674.1_pt1 | contig 12778 bp, 18 predicted proteins | sample 1553491 | NCBI WGS metagenome assembly OGRM01 (sample SAMEA2580110, study PRJEB22360) | human gut metagenome | biome: human gut; feature: human-associated habitat; material: faeces | place: Denmark | collected 2008/2010
AAAGCAGCTTGTAAAATATTTTTGATAAAATTTCATTTGATGCGCCTGTTTTTTGCCTTTTTTGTCAGTGTTAATAAGAAGGACAAGTTTTCCTCCTTCATCAGTACATTGACAATCGAATAGACAGCACAACAGGTACATAACCCATGTACGAGCGAATATGAAACGCCGCGAAGATGGAGCAGTCAGGGAGGTGATGAAAGAACTGCTTCGGAGCGATCTACGATTTCATAAAACGGATTGTGGCAGATTCGGCGCGATGACTGCATGGGGGCTTAAAGATACTTCCTCACGGCCCGCCAAAGACTTGGGGGGAACCCTGCGGCACACGATACGAACGATGCTGCGGAGTTATGACATCCGCGCCAGCGGAGACCTATTGTGTTCCCATCGTCAGGGGGCGTGGCAAATGTGACGAGTAATCCGAACAGAATAACAGTAGCCGCACCAGGTTTTTATCCGAAGATTTCTTTCAGACTGGTGCGGCTATTTAAGTATTAAGCTATTAAGGAGGCAAGAGTGATGTTTGAAAAATTCCATCGAGGTGACATTTATTCGGCTGATTTAAGCCCTGGTATCGGCTCTGAACAAAGTGGCTCTCGTCCTGTACTCATTCTTCAAAACAATGTGGGAAATTGTTTCAGTCCTACGATTATTATTGCAGCAATTACCAGTGTAAGCAAAAAAAGCAGAAAGTTCCCCACGCATTACCACTTAAATGACAGATGCGGTTTGGTGAAACCATCTGTTGTTATGCTGGAACAGATCAGAACAATCGACACGTCGAGGTTAAAAAACTATATTGGCCATCTAAACAAGGATGACATGGAAAACATAAACAAGACGCTCTTGTGCAGTCTGGGGATTACATAAAAGTGCCGAAAGGCCGTATCATTTTCAGGCTGTGCAAGTAGAGTTATAATTTCGTTAGGAATTGCGGAGGTGATTCTGAATGGAGAATATCCAGAATAAAAGCGCATTGATTCCTTCAGATGAAATCCGGTCAGAAGAACTTCTGGCGGAACAAAAATTTGAAGCGTTTATCACTTCGTTGGCACATATCATCGAGAAATATGGTATGAGAGTGCTGGGCGAGGTTGACGGAGCTGCGTGAGAATCGCAGCTTTACATAGGATATTTTCCAAAAGTAAATTTTGGAGGTATGAATTATGAACCGATATGGAAAACGCTGTGTTTTGTATCCGAGGGTCAGCACAGAGATGCAAGTGGACGGATACAGCCTGGAAGGTCAAAAAAATATGCTGACACGATTTGCGGATCGTGAGGAAATGATCGTTGTTGATACTTATGAAGATGCCGGTAAATCCGGTAAATCCATTGAGGGACGGCCTGCCTTTCAAAAAATGCTCAGAGATATTGAGGATGGCTTGGACATTGACTATATTTTAGTGTATAAGCTGTCACGGTTTGGCCGTAATGCAGCAGATATACTTAACTCTTTGGAGTTGGTTCAATCTTATGGTGTAAATCTGATTTGCATAGAAGAAGGGATTGATTCCTCTCAGACAAGCGGAAAACTTTTGATTTCTGTACTATCTGCTGTGGCTGAGATTGAGCGTGAGAATATTATCGAGCAGACGATGAACGGGCGGCGCGAAAAGGCACGGCAGGGTGGATGGAATGGTGGCTTTGCTCCCTACGGATATACACTGGAAGATAACAAGCTGATGATTGAAGAAACAGAGGCTGTGGCTATACGGAAGATTTTTGAACTATATACTTCATCGGAAATCGGTTTGGGTGGTATCGCGAATCAGTTGAATTTACAAGGTATACGGAAAATTCCGAGGCAGAATGGCACATTAGAGGATTGGACAGGACATTTTATTAAACTGATATTGGATAACCCGGTTTATTGCGGTAAAATTGCTTATGGACGGAGAACGAAGGAAAAAGTCAAAGGCACAAAAAACGATTACCAGATGAAAAGAAATGACGATTACATTCTGACAGAGGGACAGCATAAAGGAATCGTTAGTGAGGAGGTATGGGAAAAGGCTCATGCCAAGCGTCTTAGAACCGGAGTAAAGCAACCGTCAAAAATTGGACGGGATCGAGTTCATTTGTTATCCGGTCTGCTGAAATGCCCGGTTTGTGGAAGTCCCATGTATACGAATAAACACGCATGGACAAATAAAGATGGCACTTACAAAGAAATTTACTATTATGTATGTAGTCGGAATAGGATGGTCAGGGGTAAGCATTGTGAATATAAGGCAATGCTGAAAAAGACCGATATTGAACCGATGGTCATTGAGGCAATTCGTGAGATCGTAAGGAATGAGGAATATGCCCAAGCCATTAAAAAACGGATTGGCGTTCAGATTGACACGAAAGCAGTGGATAAAGAACTGGAGGGCTATCAGGCAAAGCTGAAGGAAGTTGATCTGAATAAAACAAGATTGGAACGGGAAATTGACAGTCTCCCTGCTGATGCAAAATATCGGGAACGAAAGCTTCATGATATGACCTTGCGGTTAGATTCCCTATATGATGTCATTGTTGAGCTGGAGGAAAAAATCGAAGATGCCAGACTTCGGCGAGATGCAATTAAGCAGCAGGCAATTACTCTTGAGAATATTTACAAAATCATGGTGAATTTCGACTGCGTTTATAATATAATAAATGACGAAGAAAAGAGAAATGTGGTCACAGCCTTGATTAAGGAAATTGAAATTTACAGGAATGACGAGTCTGAATATCCGCTAAAGCGGATTGGCCTGAATTTTCCGGTGTTCAAGGATGGCGGGGAAGTTACGGAGCTTTTGTGGGACAAAGGGAATACCGTTGAGACGGTAGTTCTGATGCAGTATTGTGGAAAATAAGAAAAATAGGCATGTTATACCACAAGATGTTGTGGTTTGAGGGCAAAAATTGGAGCAAAAAATGACCAGTTTTTGCCCTATTTTTTTCCACGTTTTTATAGATGCATAGAGGCAAAAAAGAGATTTTTAAGTATTTTGGGACAAAATTCAGAGAAAGGAAAAGAAACAGGGATGGAGAAAAAGCAGCACCCAAGTTACGGAATGATTCGGTTTGCAAGGTCCTCAATCGGTGGTTCAGGAACGGCATTGTTTGGAAGTTCCATCATGCATAATAATGTCATACGCCTGTCCATTTCAAAAGGCATGATGGAAAGGGAGGGCAACGAGGACTGGTTTTTGGCAGGGACAGACATCAATGACATGATCGTTGAGGTGGAGATGTCCTATACACAGTTTGCCGAAGCAATCACATCACTTAACATTGGAGAGGGGATACCGGTTACCATTACAAAAGTGAATGGGACATTCGTTGAACCATGCCCATACAGTGACAGGCAGAAAGTAATGCGCCGGGAAGTGGATGAAGCAACCCGTGACTTGGTGCGGCAACTGGAAAAGAGGTCAGAGGAGATTGAAAAACTTCTGGATGAGAAACGTGTCCTGAGCAGGGAGGACCGGAGAAATATCGTCTCGACATTGAAAAATGTACGGCAGGAGTTAAAAAGTAATATCCCCTATCTGCAGAAACTGTTTGCTGAACAGATGGATAAAACCGTGACAGAGGCGAAAGGGGAGTTTGAAACTTACCTGCAGAACAAGATGAACAGCATTGCACTTGCAGCAATTTCAGAACAGATGAAGCAGGAGGAAATCAGTTTAAACAGAAACATGATACCGGAACTGGAAGTACAGGAGGGCGGGGAAGAGGCAGGGGAGATGGAAGCGGGAATGCACATGGACATGTAAGGCGGTACTTATTTTAGAAATGAAATGGGTACCGCTATTTTTTTATCCGAAAGGAAGGGGATGAAGTGAAGCGCAGAAAAGGACATGAGATAGACTATGCAGGGAAAAAATATGTTTCACTGCATGAACTGTGCGATGACCTGGACCTGCCTTACTCTCCGCTGGCACATAAATATTACAGGACAAAAGATATTGAACAGTCGGTAGAGAGGGCAAAAAAGGTAAAAGATGCACAGACCTACACCGTCTGGGGCAGGGAATATAAAAGCCTGACGGATATTGCAAAGGAGTACGGGACCAGTGCCGCCGTCATTTCAAAAAGACTGCAGGACGGAAAGACAGCCGAGGAAGCCATCGCAGAAATCATACAGAAGGAAACATTTTCTTTCTGCGGAAAGGAATTTCATGGACTGGCACAGATAGCAAACTTTTATGGAAAAGATTATTCGCTGGTCTGGGAGCGGCTCAAATATGGCATGAGAATGGAAGAAGCACTGTTTCTACCGATCAGGCAGATGAACAAGCCGCAGTATGAAATAACCTGCCGCGGAAAAACCTATCAAAGCAAACGGGCATTCGCAAGGGAAAATAACATCGGGATTGTCTGCATCCGTGAGATGATGGAGAACCATGGAGTGGATTTTGAAACAGCCGCGGCCATCCTGCTGGAGATAAAGGAAAAGGCAGGCATCCCGGCAGAGCAGATGATAACCAGATTCCCGATGTGCATGATCCGGGGAAAGGAATACCGCACACTGATAGAACTGGCAGCGGAGCTTAAGATTTCGGCAGCGGCGGTCAGTACCTACAAGAACAGAAACGGCTGTGGGGGAATTTTGGAAACACTCTGCCAGATGCAGAAGGAAGAGAGGGAAACCTATTTTCTGGATGGCAGGGCAGTCTCATATAAGGAGCTGATGCAGATGGGATATACTTCTGTATCATATCAGACGGTCCCGAAAAAGAAAATTCCGTTATACCCACAGCTTGCAGGGCATGATTTTGTTACAGGCTGTGTCGATGTCGCAAAAATTTATGAGGAGGTCAAGTCAGAAAGGCTGGAACAGGAAAAAGGGATGCAGATGAACATGTAAGGCAGTACTTATTTTAGAAATGGAATGGGTGCTGTCTTTTTTTATGGAAAAAGGAAGGAGACAGATCGGATGTCGGGATTTTTTTGCAACAGTCCAAGACTGCAGTTATTAGAACGGCAGATGCGCCAGCCGCCGGGATACCGTCCCAGAGGGCATGGGTGGATGTTTGACATGGAAGAGTGGAAAAGCAGGGGAAATTATTCGGAGATTGTGGACTGTGTCATCAGCCGGATGCAGATGGAACATTTAAAGAAAAGAATACAGGAGGTATTTGGAAACGCAGAAAAGGAACTGATTTTTTATGACAGCAGGCACAGAAAAGATTTTTCTTCCCTGCTGATTGGCAGACGGAAAAAGAACCTGTGCGGACTTCCGAATTATGCCGCCGCAGTATTTCTTCTGTCTGCAGATGAAAACCTGTGGGAGAAAGTTTCTAAGCAGGTGCTGGATACGGGGATTTATTTTGACCGCATCCGGCTTGGCAGCGTCACACTGGAACAATATATCTTGTTCCATGCGGCTAGGGATGTGTATCTGGGGACAAAGCATATCCGGCTGTCGGAGCTGACCGACAGGGAATTGATACCGGATGAAATCTTTAGGCTCATCGTCAATGCATTCGTGATGGAAAGGTATGGGGTGGACATCGTGGAACGGGAGGTGTGGAATGAAGATTAGAGCAAAAAATGGGGGACAGACTGTAGATATAACTCTGCCGGCAACGGACATGGACATGCAGTATTGCATGAAATGTATCGGGATAGAAGATATTGTACCGGTATGCTGTATCAGTGAGGTGTGGGATGAACCGTCCTATTTTGGGTTCCTGAAAGGCCAGACAGTCAGCATGGACGAACTTAATTTCTTAGCCAGAAGGCTGGATGGAATGACGGAATACGAAAAAAGAGTGGTGGGTGTCTACAGCAGTGAAACAGGCATCCGGGAAATGAAACAACTGATCAACCTGACTTACAGCCTGCAGGGACTGTCCCTGCTCACAGACTTGACGGACGGAAACCGTGTCGGGCTGAGACTTTATCTGGACCGGCATCTTGCAATCTCAGAAGAAGAAAAGAGCAAAATGGATTTTAACGCATATGCACAGAAGATTTTTTCAGAAGGAAAATGTAAGTTCCTGCCACATGGGATACTGGTAGATCAGGGATTCCAGATGGAGGAGGTCTATAACGGAAAAACCTTTCCAGAATACATCGACAGACCGGATGAAACCGTGTCGGTTTTATCTCTTGAAAATGAGGCAGGGGATAAGGAATACCTTTATCTTCCAACGGACATCAGTGCCATGGATAAGGTAAAGAAAAGACTCAACATCGCAGCATTTGCTGAAGGCATTGTGAACGGGATAGAAAATATCCGGCTGCCGGAAAGCATCCTTCCTTCCCCGGAAGATATGTGTATGTCTCTGCAGGGTGATGTCCAGAAACTGACTCTTTTTAATGAGATGTGCCAGACCGTCAGCTGTTTTGATGAAGCAAAAATGGACCGGCTTGCAATGGCGGCAGGATTCGTGGGGACAAGTGAATTTACTGATATCACTTACATCGCAAAGCATCTGGATGAATTTGAAATACATCCGCAGATACATACGGATAAAGAGTATGGGGAATTTCTGGTTAAAGAAGCGGGGATGTTTGAAGTTGATGAACTTCTCCTGCCGCATATTGATTATGCCGGGGTTGCCCGTGATAAAAGACAGGCAACGATGGCAGACAGCGGATTTATTCCAGAGGGCTTTGTTGGCACGCAGAGGGCGATCCATGAGTATCAGGAATATCAGGGGGAATTTGCCGATCTGCTTGAAAAAAACGGGATACCCTGTGAAACGTTCTGCCTTTACAGTTCGCTGGCAGGGATGATGTATCAGGATGGAGAGGAGCAGGAAACGCTGTACCGGAGTGAACTGGCAGATTATGAGGAACAAATCCAGAAAGCCATCCTCAAAGAAAGGCATGTGGAAGAAGAGCCGAGGGGACTCATGCATTATTTTGACGGGAACAGACAGGTGGCTGCAAAAGTGATCAGTGCATTTCCGAGAGTGCAGAACATCCGGGGAGAACTGTTCGGAGTTCTGGAATGCAGTATCTGCCAGCCTCTGACACAAAATGAAATCTATGAACTGAAAAATTTCTGGGACGGACAGATGAGTGACGGCTGGGGAGAAGGCTTTGAACAAAGACCAATCTATACGAGGGAGGGAGAACTGTATGTCAGTTTTTGTGCAGATAAAAGATACTGGGGCATCATGACGGAGGAGGAACTGGACAGAGTCTGGAATCATGGCATGACTCAGACTCTGTAAAAAAATAATATTCTGCTGGATATGTGCTGGTGTATGTAGTATTGTGTGTCCCAAAGAAACCAAGGAGGCAAACAGATGAAATTGGATGATACAGTCATGGTGCAGTTTTTTGGGGAGCTTATCGAATCATACCGCCAACAGATCATGGATCAGGAAGAGGCAAGGGAACTTATTATCCAAAAAGTTCAAAGAAGGAAAAAAAGTTCCTGGCAGACTTAAGAAAAGAACTGGAGCTGTCAAACCCACAAGCGTACAGGATGGTGACAGAACTTTTTGGATGCATGTTAGATATCAGCCAGATAAAACAGGAACAGCTTTATATACAGGGAATAAAGGATGGGATACGGATCAGAAAACTGGTAAAAGAAATCGAGGAAGGTGAGGAATGTTAAGAAGGGAACAGATAGAACGACTGAAGGAAAGATATCCTGCGGGTACCGTGGTCAGGCTGGGGCAGATGGAGGGAGAACACCAGATGCCGTCCGGCATGGAGGGAAAAGTAACCGGCGTGGATGATATCGGACAAATCCATGTGGAATGGGAAAATGGAAGCACGCTGGCTCTGAATGTGGAAGAGGATGATTTTACTGTTGTTCCGCAGAAGGAAACCATAGCTGAAAAGAAATGCAGGGAGTTTTTAGGGAAAGTAAATGAGATATTAAAAGAAACAGATTTCTATCGGCTGAATGTGTCATGCAATGGAGGGGACACCGCCTATGCTGCCGAAAAGCTGCTTGCCATGCATCAGGCATTTGAAACCGTGTACGGGGAAGGATATGTGGATGAAGCGTATGGGATGGTGATGATGCCAGCAGTGGTCTGCGGAAGAGATTCCGGCATACGCACACTGGCACTTGTCACGCTTGATCTGGAGTCTTCCGGGGAACACTTCGGAACGATTTTCATGACGCCGGGCGGCTTGCTGGAGCAGGGAAGCAGCTCTTTGAGTGAAAAACAGAAACAGGCACTGGCAGAGTATTATATCCCATACGACTACTGGTACACGCCGCTTGTGGAAAGGGACCATCATGTGGATTTTACACAGATGCCGGAAGAGGTGGCAGACATCCTCAGGATGGTGGACGAACTGCTGGTGGAAGAGGAGGCTTTCCATATGAATGAACAAAAATAGGAGGAAAAAAATTTGAACAGCATCATAAGCTGGGTTGGCGGCAAGAAGGCACTGCGCGATCTGATCTATTTGCGCATGCCGAAAAACTATGACCGCTACATAGAAGTATTTGGCGGTGGCGGCTGGGTTTTATTCGGGAAACCGCCGGATAAATGCATGGAGGTTTACAATGATTTTAATTCAAATCTTGCAAACCTCTTTTATTGTGTCAAGGAAAGACCAATGGCACTGCTTCGGGAATTGTCCTTCCTGCCGCTCAACTCCAGAGATGAATTTACAACGCTGCGGAAATTTCTGACCATGGAAGAATTTAAGAGTGAACATCTTGCAGAAGAATTAGAGATTGCAACGCACTTCTTAAAAGAACCGGAGGCGGCAGAAATCCGTGACATCCTCATGGAGCGTGCCGCAGTAGGGGATGTGAAGAGGGCGGCGGCATTCTATAAGATTATCCGTTACAGCTATGGAAGCGGATGCACCTCTTATGGCTGCCAGCCTTTTGACATACGCAAAACCTTTACCATCATCTGGGAGGCAAACCGCAGGCTGAAGGATACCGTGATCGAGAATAAGGATTTTGAGGCACTCATCCGTCAATATGACAGACCGAATGCCTTTTTTTATTGCGATCCGCCGTATTTTGAAACCGAGGGACATTATGAGGTGGTGTTCCGTAAGGAAGATCATGTGAGACTCAGGGATACCTTAAAAGGCATACAGGGAAAGTTCATGGTTTCCTATAACGACTGTGCCTATATCCGTGAGCTGTATCAGGACTTCCAGATTGAAGCGGTGACAAGAATCAATAATCTTGCACAGAGGTATGACAACGGAAGTGAGTTCCCGGAAGTTCTAATCGCCAACTATGACATGGAGGAAAGGAAAAAAAGCATGCCGATGCAGATGAACCTGTTTGAACTGTACGGGGAACAGAAAACGGTCCGGTGGAAGGGAAAGGAGACAGAGGAAGAGCCACAGGACACATAAAAAAAGAAAGAAGGAGGAAAACATGCTTCAGTTAGTAGAAATGGAAGGAAAGATGACGGAAAACGGGTGTATTGAGATTCCCGCAGTGGTGTTAGAGCAGGCTGGTATCTGTACCGGTGACACCGTGAAACTTGTGTATATGGCAGAGGACGGGGAACTTAAGAACACGGCAAAGGAGTTCCTGCTTGCAAGGGCAGGACAGGATGTGGCAGAGGAACTGGCAAAGGAGGAAAACAATGCGTTCCAGATACCGGAAGAATTATTAAGGGATGCCGGAATCCCGATGGACGCAGACCTTGACATTGTGTGTCAGGAAGGACGCATTATCATCCTGCCGTCAGAACTTGTGCAGGGGACGGAAGTGCCGGAGGAACTGCTTGCCATCTGCAGGGAGCTTGGCATCACGGAGGATAAGGTAAACATCATTTTGCGGACCACAGAGGAGGGAACGGATGAAAAAACCGGTGTATAAGCTGTTAGACGAAAAAGGACGCATCCTGATCCCGAAAGAATTCCGCCAGATGGCAGAGCTTGAGAGCGGGGATATCGTAAAGCTGTCCGTGAGCAGTGGAAAAATCATGGTATCCAAAGTAGATATCGTGGAGATGGGGAGTCAGGACCCACAGGCAGTGGAAGCCTATGTAAATGCGGCGGTAAAACATATGAGTCCGGCAAAACAGGTGGCACTTGCGGCAAGGATTCTGAAATTCGCACAGCAGGAGGGAGGTACGGATTGTTAAGGAATAAGTACAGGGCATTTGAAATCAGGGACGATCAGGTCAGCCAGACGCTGGTGGACGGGAATCTCTGCTCCATTGCAGAATTTATCCGGCATTGCGATGAGGGAAGCATCATCACCCTGCACACCATGGAGGGCGAGCCGTTTTTGATCGGACTCTCCAAGATGTTTGTATTCTGCGGGGACAAGGCATTCTTAGACAGGCAGTTGATCCCTTACCTGCGCAGCATGGGTGGGGAAAGCGTATGAAAAGGATTTATGTTCAGAACGGGATCGTATTTTTTTATGGGAATCCGGCTGGCTATCTGGGAGACGGGAAAGCAGTCATTGACTGCATGTTCCAGAAAGAGGAGCTGGTTTCATTTGTGAAGGAACAGTTTTTGGTGGAACCCGTATTCCGGGAGGGTGTGTATGACCGGCTGTCGGAGGGAGGTGGTGTCAAAGAGACAGCGGAGGTCAGCATTGGGGAAGGGAGGAGGCTTAGAATCTATCAACTGGGACAGGACAGTCCGATCATGATGCGGTTTATCAGTCTGGCAGAAAGGGAAAAGAGAGGCTTTGAAAAACCACAGCAAAAGGAGTATGCGCTCGTTTATGAGGGAGAGGTGGATACCTTCAGTCTGGAAGATGTCTGGGAGAAGTTTGGCAGAAGGGTGCCAAGGGATTTTGAAGGACATGCATTATCCATATCCGATGTAGTGGAATTTTCAGAGGAAGAGGTAAGCCGCTATTTTTATGTGGAGCCGAAAGGCTTTGCGGAAATAACATTTAAATTGGAATAGCCGTAAGGCGGAAGGGAAGAACATGGCAGGGAAAGGAACAAAAAACAATCAGCAGAATACCCAGGGCGATGCACAGACTGAACAGGCAGTGCAGACGAAGCCGCTTGATTTTGATGTACGCATCCACTCCATCAAACCAAATGAGTCCATAAAGGGTACCGCAAGTGTAAACATTAACGGTGCCTTTGCCATTAGGGGAGTCAAGATTATTGAGGGCAGCAATGGATTATTTGTATCCATGCCCAGCTACAAGGTAGGGAACGAGTACAAGGATATCTGTTTCCCTATCACGCAGGAATGCAGAAAGCGGTTGAATGATGCGGTTATCGGTGCTTATGAACAGGCACTCACACAGAGCCAGAGCAGTATGGCAAAGCATCATGAAATGCAGCAGGCACCGGAAGGTCAGGCAATGGACATGACCGGTATGTAAGAAACCCAAATAACAAAAATAAAATGAAATTACATGGAGGAAAAATCAATGAGAAAGATGATGAACAAGGTAGTAGGAAACATGAAGGTAACCGTGGCAAAGGCGGCAATGCTGTTGAAGGATAAGAAGGGAGAAAACTATGTGGATACCGCAGTTAAGATTTTGATTGCGGTGGTAATTGGTGCCCTTTTGCTTGCCGGTTTGTATGCCCTCTTCGGAGATGTAGTAATGCCTACCCTTACCAGAAGAATTCAGGAAATGTTCAATTATGCCGGTTAATACCAGAGAAAGAAGGAGGAAGAGAGTATGCCCAGAAATGCAGCTACACAGAATAATAACACAGAGAACATGGAACAGCACGTACCTTTTAAGGTGACCATCACAGAGCATAACCCGGAGAGAGGTGTGCTTGCCAATGCAGATGTAAATGTGGCAGGCATTATGACAATCCGCAATGTGAAGATTAAGCAGGATGACTATGGTCTTACCGTGACAATGCCCCGAACCAAGATGCCCCACACAGAGCAGTATAAGGATTCCGTGTATTTTGCAGATAAGTCCATGAAACAGCAGTTTGACATGGCAGTAGAAACTGCTTATCAGGAGAGTGTTCTCACACCGGTGCTTGATCAGAATGAGCCGGAAGAGGGTATGGAGCAGGAAGAGACCACCGGCATGAGCATGGGAATGTAGCAGATGGAAGGGATGATAAGGCTTGCCCTATTTTTTCTCGTTCTGTTTTTGGCGGCGGTCTTTGACATCCGAAAGCGAATCATTCCGGATTGGATGCCGTTTTTAATTGCCGGGGTAAGTCTGATTCCATCGGAGCCTGTTTATCTGACAGGACTATTTGTGGCATTACCGCTGCTCATTGCAGGAATCACTGTAGGAGGTATCGGAGGCGGAGATATCAAGCTGACAGGTGCTTGCGGATTGGTGCTTGGGTTTGAAAGAACCCTTGCAGGTTTACTTATGGCACTTATGTTTCTGCTTCTGTTTCATTGGGCAGGACAGTGCATAAGGAAATGTAAAAAAATAAATTGTGGAGTAGGGAAGGAACAGGCATATCCGCTTGTTCCTTTCTTACTGCTTGGAATGTTAATGAGCGTCCGGATTGGAGGTTAAATGTGAAAAAGAAATTAGTAGTAGTTGGCATGCTGGCAGCCATTGCAGGAGTGGTGGCAGTGTTTAAGAGCCGTAAGAAATATACAAAAGTAAGAAAAAATTATTAGGAGGAAGTGCAGAATGAAATTATTTAAGAACAGAACCGTGCTGGGGATTTTTTGTATTGCAGTGTCCCTGATTATCTGCTTTGCCATTACACCACTTGTCAATGCAGGCTTATCCAAGAAGGTCACTATTGTCCGTTTCAATAGGCAGGTAAATGAGGGCGAAGAGATTACAAGAAGTATGTTGGACGAGGTAGAGGTAGGAAATCATAACCTGCCGGAAAATGTGATAAGAAATATTGCAGATGTGGAGGGAAAATATCTGACCACTACTGTGTATGCCGGGGATTATATTCTTACAGATAAGATT
>OGRM01001692.1_pt1 | contig 12553 bp, 10 predicted proteins | sample 1553491 | NCBI WGS metagenome assembly OGRM01 (sample SAMEA2580110, study PRJEB22360) | human gut metagenome | biome: human gut; feature: human-associated habitat; material: faeces | place: Denmark | collected 2008/2010
TCCCGTTCATATGTACAATCGCATCCGGACGGACGATGTCCCGGTACGATGTACTGTAATAATTATCCATATCGCGCCCCGTTGCCAGCACAATCTTGTACTTCGGGCGCAGCTTTTCAATCGCCTCCAGCGCACTCGGTGTGATCTGATCCGTCCGGTGGTCTAAGAGGGTCATGTCTAGGTCAAAACTTATCATGATGTTCTCCTTGGGGTTGGTTACTACAAAAGGTCACAGCCGAAGACTCTGCTATGACCTTTTCTTTTAATTATCCACGTTTTCATCATACCATTTTTCAAATTTGGAGTCAATATTGGGAAAATATTCATTCTATTGATCCATTCCATTGATTCGTAAAATTCCACTCAACCATCAAAATTACATCAAAAAACAAACATCCGGCAGCGAAAATTTAGAAGTCATAGTTGATTTTTGATGTAATTTTGATATAATGATACGCATATAATACTTCAACAAATGGCGGTATATGTCAGCTGAAAATTTGGCAAAGTGCAGCTATGATTTATTTTCGGGGTATGGCGTAGCTTGGTAGCGCGCTCGGCTGGGGGCCGAGAGGTCGCAGGTTCAAATCCTGTTGCCCCGATTGAACATCATAAATATTATAACAGCTAAGGTTTCCGAGGTCTGATGACTTCGGATTTTTTTATTACCTTACTATTTTTCGAAAGGAAGGTTTTGCATGCAGGATAATCTGTCTCTTTATCATATTTTTTATACGGTAGCACGTACCGGCAGTATCTCCCACAGTTCCCGGGACCTTTATATCAGCCAGCCTGCTATCAGCAAGTCGATCCAGAAGCTGGAGCAGAATCTGGATACCGTTCTTTTTAAACGAAGTTCCCGGGGTGTCACGCTGACCCCGGACGGTGAGCTTCTTTTTGAAAAAGTAAAAGAAGCTCTTTCACTTCTGGATGAAGGAGAAAATTCCATTCGCCATAACCGTTCCCGGGACATTCCAAAGCTGCGTCTGGGTGCCAGTTCTACTCTTACCAGATATGTACTGCTCTCCCACTTGGAAAACTATATTGCACGTTTTCCTCATGTACGTATCACAATTTCCTGCCAGTCTACTTATCAGACGCTGCAGCTTCTGGATGAGGAAAAAATCGATCTGGGACTCATCGGACGGCCGCAGAAGCTTCGGGGATATTATTTTCAGCCTCTTTTAAAAATCCAGGATACCTTTGTCTGTACACAGCAGTATCTGGAAAATCAGAAAAAGCTCTATCCGGATGAACCTCTGATCCAGGCAGCAACTTTCATGATGCTAGATGAGGACAATATTACACGTCAGACCGTGAACACTCAGCTGAAAGAACATCATGTGGAATTAAGCCATATTCTGGAAGTAACAACTATGGATCTTCTGATCCAGTTTGCGGAAATTGGTCTTGGGATTGCATGTGTGATCCGTGATTTTGTAAAAAAAGAGCTTGAAGAAGGAACTCTGGTGGAAGTACCGGTAGGATTTTCTTTTCCGCTGCGTGAGATCGGGTTTGTATGCAGACAGAAAGATGCTGATTCGGCTTTGATCGCGCCATTTTTTGATGATGAAACAGAGCATCCGGATAAATAAAGGAATGTAAAAAAATTCCCATCTGATCATTGCGACCAGATGGGAATTCTAAATTTCAAAAAAGTTTCCTACCACTGTATTACGTGTGTGACTTTTTTGACTCAAACTTCGCTGCGCTTCGTTCGAGTAGCGCAAAATTTATTGCACCTGCAATAAATTTTGCTTAGTTATTAATAAGCTTATCCTCGCCGTTCCAGCTGTAGAGTTTACGGATCTCCTCGCCGACTTTCTCAGACTGATGCTCAGAAGCTAATTTTCTCATAGCCTTGAAGTGTACCTGTGCACCTGCATCGGACATGTCGAGTAAGAACTCTTTTGCGAATGTACCATCCTGGATATCGGAAAGAACTTTCTTCATTGCTTTCTTTGTATCCTCTGTGATGATCTTCGGTCCTGTGATGTAATCGCCATACTCAGCTGTATTGGAGATAGAATATCTCATTCCAGCGAATCCTGACTGGTAGATCAGGTCAACGATCAGTTTCATCTCATGGATACACTCGAAGTATGCGTTTCTTGGGTCATAACCAGCTTCAACAAGTGTCTCGAAACCAGCCTGCATAAGTGCGCAAACACCACCGCAAAGTACAGCCTGCTCACCGAAGAGGTCTGTCTCTGTCTCTGTACGGAATGTTGTCTCAAGAACACCAGCTCTTGCTCCGCCGATTCCAAGTGCATATGCAAGTGCGATATCCTGAGCTTTACCTGTAGCATCCTGCTCTACAGCGATCAGACAAGGAACACCTTTACCAGCCTGATACTCGCTTCTTACTGTATGTCCAGGTCCTTTCGGCGCGATCATTGTAACATCAACATATGCTGGTGGTTTGATGCATCCGAAATGAATGTTGAAGCCATGAGCGAACATAAGCATGTTGCCTTCCTCAAGGTTCGGCTCGATATCCTTCTTGTAAAGTGCAGCCTGTTTCTCATCGTTGATCAGGATCATGATGATATCTGCTTTTTTAGCTGCTTCAGCAGATGTATATACCTCGAAGCCCTGCTCCTCAGCTTTTTTCCAGGATTTGCTTCCTTTGTAAAGACCGATGATTACATTACATCCGGACTCTTTAAGGTTCAGTGCATGTGCATGTCCCTGGCTTCCGTATCCAATAATCGCAATTGTCTTACCATCTAATAATCCAAGATTACAGTCTTCCTGGTAAAAAATCTTATTTGCCATTTTACTTTCCTCCTCTGATGTTTACAACATCTTCTTCATAAAAATTATTTATCGTTAAGAGAGTAGCTGCTCTCCTAGCAAACATATGTAAAAATTTTTACAGGTACCGGACATCGTCACTGCCTCGTGACAGACCTGTGATTCCCGTTCTTGCAAGCTCAAGGATCTCATAGTCAGCCATCAGCTCCACAAACGCCTGCAGCTTGTTCTGGCTTCCGGTCATCTCCATAATAAGAGAATCCTTACTTACATCCACCACCTTGGCACGGAAGATATCTGCAACAGAAAGAGCTCCCTGCCTCTGTTCCGGCTTCACAGCAACCTTGACGAGCATCAGCTCACGGGCAACGCTGTCGTCCTGTTCAAGGACCTTAACATCCCGTACATCTTCCTGCTTCGCCAGCTGTTTGGTGATCTGCTGGAGCATCTGATCATCTCCCTCACAGACAACTGTCATACGGGAATATCTCTGATCTGCAGTCACTCCTGCGGTAATGCTGTCAATATTATATCCACGGCGGCTGAAAAGACCAGCCACACGGCTAAGGACTCCGGAGGTATTATCCACAAGGATGGATAGTATTCTCTTTTCCATAATACACCTGCTTTCAACACTTTTATGTATAGAAAACCGACTTCGTCAGTTAACGCTTTAATCTAATAAACCCTTGCTTTCTTACCATTATAACAACTTCGAAAATTTTGTCAATCAAAATTTCCTGCAAAATTCCTTCAGGATGATAAGAAATGTTTTTATCCTCAGATCAGATATTTTTTCTTAAGCTCCTCGGATGCCTTTGGTGTCAGATAAAGTTTTTTCCGAAGGAATCTTTCAATTCCTCCGTTTTCTTTTTCGATGACATCAAAAACTGTATTGATATAAGACTCCTTCACCTGATAGAAGGCTTTCAGATCTGCAAGCTTCCGGCTGTTTTCCGGCCGGTCTGCCCGGTAAAGCCTGCGCATATATTTCAGTTCATCTTCCAGACATGGATTCGACCGCATATAATCCCTTCGTATCGTTTCCTTAGGTACACCCAAAGCAAAGAGCAAAAGTGCTGTTCCGACTCCTGTCCGGTCTTCTCCTGTGGCACTGTGAAAAACAACAGCTCCATTCTTTACATGAAGCAGGACATCCAGAAAACGTGCATACTGCTTCAGAGAATACTCATCCGTAACGAAATTCCGGTACCAGTCCTGCATATACCGGTCCACATCACCATAGCAGGACATCACATATTCAAAAAAGCTGTTTCCACTGCTGTCCTCATCCCGGATTGGAATGTGATAATACTCCACTCCTGCCATGATATCATCCGGTTTTTTCTTTACTTCTGCAGCTGACCTGAAATCAATCACTGTTTTTACATTATATTCTTCTGAAAGGATCCGGTTGTCTGCAGCAGAAGCATGATAGATTTCTCCGCTGCGCAAAAGCTTTCTGGGAAGAATATGCGAACCGTCTACTGTCATCAATGCACCCAGATCTCTTGTATTCGGAAGATTCTGAAGCGGAAGCCTGCTTCCTTTTGGAAAACCAACCGCAAGATCCGGATTCAGTACTTTAAGAAGCTGAAGGCAATCCTGTACCTCCTGCTCTGTCATATCAAATTTATAACGCTTCTGACGTCTGGTTATGATCACCAGATAATTGATGATCAGCTGCTTTTCACCGGTTTTATCGGTTCCCTCACGGCGCATGTACGCCCAGAGAATATCTTTACACGGAAGACTGTTGAGCATCATATGTCTGGTAAACACAAAAAAGCCATCTTCGATCCGTATTTTTCCGTATCTCATTTTCTTTCCTTTCTCCTTCTCAACCCCTGTGCTGCTTTCTTCGCAATACTTTTTATCATACCAGAAATCTCCAGTCCCGTATACCTCGTTTGACAATTTTCGTAGTTTGGATATAATAAACAGAGAAATTTTACCACAGGGAGGCTTTCTTTTATGGACAATCTTATTTTCTGTCTGAATGTTACCGTGCCCATCTTTCTTACACTGCTCCTGGGATATTTTTTCCGGAGGATCGGACTGTTTGATGAAACATTTGTCAATCGTATGAACAAATTTGTGTTTGTCATCCCCCTGCCTGTGCTTCTGTTTCAGGACATCGCTAAAATCGATATCTATGAGGCCTGGGATCCCAAGATGGTTCTTTTCTGTTTTGCGATCACATCGCTCAGTATTATGATCTCCGTGCTCCTGTCCCGTTTTCTCCACCCTTCCGATATCCGGGGCGAGTTTATCCAGGCATCCTACCGCAGCAGCGCAGCGATCCTTGGTATCGCCATTATCCAGAACCTTTACGGAAATGCAGGTATGGCACCACTGATGATCATTGCCAGCGTCCCTCTTTACAATGTAATGGCTGTTGTAGTTCTCTCTGTCTTTAAACCAGGTCAGGGAAAAATAGATGGTACCGTTCTGAAGCGCACTTTAAAGGGAATTGTCACCAATCCCATCATTCTCGGCATTGCAGCCGGTACACTCTGGTCCCTTCTTCGTCTTCCATTTCCGAAGATTCTGGACTCTACGGCAGGCAATCTTGCAAAAACCGCCACTCCTCTTGGCCTCATGGCTATGGGCGGATCTCTGCACTTCGGAAAAGCCTTTTCCCGGCTGAAAGCAACTGTTGCCTGTACATTTATGAAACTTGTCGGTTATGAAGCACTTTTTCTTCCTCTTGCCATCCGTTGCGGTTTTACAAAGGACAAGCTGGTTTCCATCATTATCATGCTGGGGTCTGCCAGCACCGTTACCTGCTTTGTCATGGCAAAAAACATGGGACATGAGGGCTCTTTTTCTTCGGGAGTCGTGCTTCTTACCACATTATTCAGTGCCTTTACCCTGACACTCTGGTTGTTTATCTGCAAAGGTCTGGGACTGATCTGATATTGCAGCTTCTGCATATTATCTACCCGGAAAAATCTGTAACATAAAATGCTGTAAGAACTATGATTTCTGGTTCTTACAGCATTTTTTTATAAAAGCATATTCACATAAAGCTATCATTTCTGATGTGGATGTTTCTGTTCTTACAATCTCATAGCCAACAAAACAAACGAAGCATTCTCTCAGATCAGCTTCAGATATTTCAAGCCATCCCGAATGCCGTAGTGGAACATATCAGACGTAACATAATCTGCCAGTTCTTTGATCTTCGGAGAAGCATTTCCCATGGCAACCTTTGTTGCAGCGTATTCAAACATGGCAAGATCATTGTTGCTGTCTCCAAAAACAACGGTATTCTCCCACGGAATATCAAACAGGCGGATCACAGCTGCGATCCCAACAGCCTTGTTAAAGCCCTTTGGCACCAGTTCAATGGTATTTCCCACAAACGAACTGCTGCCTTCATGGCGGATGATATCATAGTATTCTGATAAAATGGATAACGCTGCCTCCGCATCACATCCCTCCGTCATTTTTGCACTGATCTTATTGATCCGCATACAATCCTCATTTCCACGGATAGGCCTCCATTTATCGCCCAGGGATTCTGTGATCAGACTGGCATACCAGTTCACTTCATCAGTATACTCCTCTTTGTCATAATACATAAAATCCGCGCCTTCCATTACCGGGATCAGTCCGTATTTTCTGAGAACCTCCACAGAAAGCTTTGCAACCTCCGGCGTCATCTCTTTATTAAAAAGTCTCTTCCCGTCCTTCTCAATGGTGGATCCGCAGGCACTGATCATTCCCGTAAAAGGGATCTGCTCCAGATACCAGGATACAAACGCACGACTTCTTCCTGTGCAGAGCCACGCTTCATGTCCGTTATCTACCAGCGCACGGATGGCTTCTATGGCACTGTCCGGCACTCCTTTTTTCATATCACAGACTGTTCCGTCCGCATCAAAAAATACTGCTTTTCTGCTCATTTTCCTGTCCTCCGATATCACCTGTAAAATACCTTTGCCGCACGGATCAGGCTTTCCGTATCTTTCACTCCAGCTGTTTCATAAGCGGAATGCATCGCCAGCTGCGGCAAACCGATATCGACCGTATTTATGGCTGCCTGGGTATTGGAAATATTTCCCAGAGTGGAACCACCGGCAATATCAGAACGGTTCACAAATGTCTGATATGGCACATCTGCTTCTCTGCAGAGTTCCTTAAAGATTGCTGTGGAAATCCCGTCGGTACAATATTTCTGATTGGCATTATATTTGATCACAATTCCACCATTCATCACCGGACGGTTTACAGGATCTGCCTTGTCTGTATAATTCGGATGTAATGCATGTGCATTGTCCGCAGAGATCATAAAGCTCTCCGCAAGGGCCATCAGATAACTTTCCTGATCTCCGCCAAGGGCCAGATTGATACGAAACAGTACATCTTTAAGAAATGTGGATGCAGCTCCCTGCCTGGTAGTGCTTCCCACTTCTTCATTATCCAGTACACAGTGGACTGCAATGACCTTCTTCTTATCTGCCTGAAGAAAGCCTTCCATTGAAGCGAAAGCACACTGCAGATCATCTAATCTTGGACTGGAAACAAATTCATTCCTGGATCCCCAGATCGTTCCGGGCATCCGGTTATAGAGAAACAGATCATGGCCCAGGATATCCTCCGGACGGATCTCTGCCTCTTCTGCCAGCATCCGCATGAAGTTTCCTTTTTCGCCACTGCCACTGTACAATGGAAGCATATCCTTCTGGACATTATAATGATAGCCTCCGTTAATATCTCGGTTCATATGGATCGCAAGGCTCGGGATCATGACCAGATCTCTGTCAATATCTACAAGCTTTTCCAGAATTTTTCCGTTTTTGTGGACGATCATGCGGCCTGCCACAGAAAGGGGACGGTCAAACCAGGTAGAAAGGATCATTCCTCCGTACCGCTCCACATTCAGCTTCACATAAGCTCCGTTTACAGACATCTCCGGATTTTCTTTTATTTTAAAAGACGGGGAGTCACTGTGACTTGCAATGATATGATATCTCCTGCAATCATTGACAGGAATGGAAAATCCGATGATCGCGGAATGATTTCTCATGACAAAATATTTTCCGCCCTTTTCCAGCTCCCAGCGCTCCTCTTCCTTCAATTCTGTAAAGCCTTCCTCCAAAAAACGTCTTCTTGTTTCCTCTGCCGCCTGAAAGGCTGTAGGACTTTTACTGATAAATTCCAGCAGTTTTTCTGTTGTTTCTTCGTACATAATCTTCTCCTCTGTCGGCCCGGTAATATCCAGGCTGTTATGCTATTACCCATTATACGGCAAAACTTTTTTCAGGGCAATATCTCAGATTTCTGCACTCTTTCGTACCCACATATGCTGCACAAGCTTATCCCCAAGCTTATTTGCGAGCATAGTATAAATTGAACTAAATACATTGGCTCCAATACGGAGCAGCACTGCTGCCGGCATTCCAAACAGTCCTGATGCAATGGACAGTGCTCCAAATGTATTAAATGCAGTCTGCCACGCATAACCTGCGGAATATCCCACACCGATTCCTCCAATCATTCCAATATAGGGATACATAGATTCCGGAAGTATCAGATAAAGCACTGCAAACAGAATACAGCCAACGATGTTGAACATAGCTCTTTTTCCGGCTCTTCCCCTGCAATCCGCGGTAAACGGCAGACACACGGACATACAGGCAATTCCGGCCCACATTGCTCTTGGAAGTCCCAAAAGAGACATGATCAGCATAGCACTGGAAACGATCAGCGTCAGTCTTAAATACCACCTGCCTCTTGCAGAATGCAGGTCAAATTCCCGGAACAGGTCCAGAAACGTCCTGCGATACGGGCGGTTTTTCTGATTCTTATAAAAAACTACCATGCAGAGAACCATTCCGGCCAAAAGCCCCTCTACACGAAGCAGATACGCCTTTCCGGTTACGTCATATCCCATCAGAAGCAGATATCCGAGAACAAATGTGGAATGGTTATACATAATTACATTATGGCATCCCAAGATCATCAGTAACAGGATGCTTATCGCATTAACAAAAAATGCCGGTACCGGTGAAACCATGTTGGATAATCTCGGTCCTGCGATCAGAATACAGAAAATCCCGGCAATGGACAACAATCCGTGGGACGTCCGGATTCCGAAATCCGCCTGTCTTAAAACCAGCACTGCCAGTAGTACAGTTACTCCTACAACACTGTTGTCATTGCCGGTTATCTTACTGTACAATGTCACAACCGCCACACAAAATGCCATGACAAGATACACTTTAAAATTATAGATCAGAATATGCCTTCTTTTCTCCTTTTTGTCTGTGGTATTTCTGATCAGCTGTTTTGATCCGGTTGAGCTTAACTGCAGTTCCTGATAAAATGTCATTTTCATCACTCCTTTTGTAAAGCAGACATTCTCATTTCGCTTTTTTCACATGCTCATAAACGCAATCTCTTTACAATTTACGTTCAAAGATACAAACAGCCATTATACTTGGTTTATTCTAAAACGTCAAATATTTTTTCTGAAATCATGTTCACGCATTACACCTCAGCCCCGATCAGATCACTCCGAAAATGGCCAGGAACATTTTTATTATTTTTATATTTACTGCAGCTCCGCTATCCTGGTCACTGCTACATAAATGTCCTGTATCTTATACCAGGTTGGATAATCCACCACTCCGGATGCGGGAAGTCCGAATATATTCTGGAATTTTTTTACAGATGCAGCAGTAGCCGGACCATAAATACCATCCACGATCACTGACGGGATGGCAGGATAGGCTTTTGCTATGGCATTAAGCTGTTCCTGGATCTGCTGTACCTTTTCTCCGGTAACACCGATAGTCAGGTCATATCCCGGCCAGGATGCGGGAATCCCGGAAACTGCTTCCGCCACATTGATATACATATCGTTTCCATAGAAGCTCCGCAGGATCTCAATGGCGGAATATCCCTGATCTCCCAGAGCTTTGCTTCCCCACTGGGTCATCCATCCCCGGTTCCTGCACTGCACCTGGTGTCCGTCACAGTACTGGGTCAGGATCGGCTGACGCACATCCGGTCTAGAAAGGTAGTTTTCAAAAAGTTCATCCACGATCCGGTCGATACTCTCAAAAATATTCCTGCCATGGATCCATTTGTGGTCGTATGCTGTGGAGGATGTAATGGTGAAATCATAACCCTTATTCCGGTACCACTCTGTATAAACTCTGTTCAGAGTAAACGACATGATTGCCAGAACATTGGCACGTATCGTGTCCTCCGGCCAAGTTGCGTAGATCTCACTGCTGGCCACGTTTTTGATATAATCCTTATATCTTACATAATAATCCTGTGCAGAGGTATCCCCTATTGGCCCGTCGTGGACTACGATATACTCCGGGATCACCACTTTGTTTAATACGATCTCTCCGGTTTCATTTATCGGCTTGATCTCTGCTTCCGGATTTTTGGGAGGATATTCCCCAAAAAGCGTATGGGGTCCGATGACGATCCGCTGATAGTCCTCTCCACTACCCTGCTGTCTGCTAAGGGATGCTCCCTGCCTGGCAATGGAATGGGGAAGAACTTCTGTCCCGGCAACTTCTTTTGGTGTAAAACCCTCTGCACTGATCCGAACTGTATATTCTGCATAAGGCTGCTGCTCCACCGGTTTCATGCTGTATTCCAGTGGAGGAGCTGCCAGCTCCAGCATGGGCGTTTTTCCGGAGGAATCCGTACGGATTTCTTCGATCACATTATCCGGGACTCCTGTGTACGAGATCCGCACTGTAGCATTTTCCACAGGACGGTTACTGGCACTGTCCAGCACCGTCACCTGCAGCTGTCCCTGATCCGGCATATCCTGCTGCATGGAAATATAAGAATAATTTTTCATAAACAGAGGCTCCTTTTTGTGCCTGAATGCACACTGGTTCTCTGCTAGTATATGTACAGAATCTCAAAATGCCATATCTCCTACTGTGCTTCCTCCCAGTAATCTTCCGCATCCTGGATATCATCAAACTCATCTGCATGATCATAATAAAAATCTTCCGGATCATCATAATCCTGCACATCGTACATATCTTTTCTGTCATTATTCCTGCTGGTATTTCCACGGTAAGTTTTTTTCCCGGATGTTGTGGATGAAACAAATTCCACTACACTGCTGACCCGTCCGTTTCTGCAGACTGCCATGAATTTTTTTGCTCCATTGCTGTTATACCACATATATCTGTACTGAATGTCCTGTGTCCTTTTTCCCGGTGTGTCCCGCCAGTAATGTTCTGTTCTTTTCTCTTTCGCCCTTCCCAGAAGCGTAATATTTATATATTTTTCTTTCATTCCTTTATATGGCTCATCTTTCTTCCTCATTTTTTCCTCTTCTTCTTTTTCTTTCTGTGCCATATATTTTTCATACTGTACTTCTGTATCTTCTTTAACCCTTTTCATTTCTTCTGCATATTTACCACTGTACTTATCCTCTTTCGGAAAATTCCATATGAGTTTATGCAGCTCCTCAATTCCTTCTTCGTTCTGAACAGCTTTGCAAAACTTTGCATACCGGATAATATATTCTGCATCCTCATAATTTCCCGGAAGTTTTTCAAGTAATTCTATCGCTTCATCATATTCACCTGCATCCATGCATTCTCCCGCTTTTTCATAACATACATTATTCTGTTTTTCCTTAAATTCTGCATTTTTTATCTGGATTGCCTCATCCGCTTTTATGATCAGAAAAGGTACCGCCAGAACAACTGCTATCAAAGCCGCCAGTATTAAAATATTCTTTTTCAAATTCCCATATCTCCTTCTCTTTTGCTCTGATATCTTCATTATATAATAAATATCTGCACAGAAAAAGTGCTGTATCATCTTCTCATAGATCATACAGCACTAAATATTTGCCTTATTTTGTCAGATATCAGAAAATCTTCAAAATATCATTATACATAACCACAACCATCAACGCCATCAGAAGCATCAGTCCCGCAAAATGGATCATGCCTTCTACCTGGCGATTTACCGGTTTTCTCCGAACTGCTTCTACCACCAGAAATACCAGCCTTCCCCCATCCAGTGCCGGAAGAGGAAGCAGGTTCATCACTCCCAGGTTGGCCGAAAGCAGAACTGCCATATTCAGCATGTTCATCCAGATCATCAGTGTTCCTTCGCTCTTGGACTGTTCGTAAGTATCACCGATGGCATCCACAACACCAACCGGGCCGCTTAAGTCTTTCATTCCAAGATGACCGGTCACAAGCTCTTTCAGACTTAAGATCGTAGTGCGGATCATGTATTTTACTTCCACCGCACCGTATTTCAGAACATTGAAACCGGAAGTCTTTTCGCTGTATGTGTTATATCCGAAACCGGAAACCGGTGTCCTGTATTCTCTTGGTGTAATCTCCGCCTCATATTCCAGCCCATTTCGTTCATAAGTGATCGTCACAGGTTCATCAGACAGTGGATGCTCCTCGATATATTTTTCATATGCATTTCCATCCGGGACTTCCACACCGTTGATCTTCGTGATCACATCGCCGGCTTCCAGACCTGCTTCTTCCAGTGGCATTCCCTTGATCAGTGATTCCACTGTCATGGAATTTACATCAGAACGGTTGAAACCAAGGAGATACCGTACATTCACATCCGGCTTATAAGAGATCTCCTGTTCTTTTCCATCACGTTTTACCTTCAGATGGATGGTCTCTCCCTCTTTCAGTTCATTGAGATACGAATACACATAGAGATCTTTTCCCAGGTCAATGTGATATCCCTGGTACTCTGTGATCACATCGCCTTCTTTCAGGCCTGCCTTTTCTGCTGCGGAACCTTCTGTTACCTGCAA
>OGRM01001697.1_pt1 | contig 12516 bp, 9 predicted proteins | sample 1553491 | NCBI WGS metagenome assembly OGRM01 (sample SAMEA2580110, study PRJEB22360) | human gut metagenome | biome: human gut; feature: human-associated habitat; material: faeces | place: Denmark | collected 2008/2010
CTCGCCGTAGGCGCCGGGGGTCGAGGCGATGATGTCCTCGGGGTCTTCGCCGTCTTTGTAGCGCTCGAGCACGCGCGTGGCGCCCTCGGGGGTCAGTGCGGTGAAGTACGCATCGTCGATCTTCATGGACGGGCCGAAGGCGCAGGTTCCCAGGCATTTCTCTTCCCGCAGGGTGAACGAGCCGTCCTGGCTCGTCTCGCCGAGCTTGATGCCGAGCACCGCTTCTGCCGCGCGCCTGATCTGGTACTTTCCGCGCAGATGGCAGGTGGTGCCGCTGCAGACCGTCACGACATGGCCTGATTGCCGTTTGGTGGAGAGCACCTTCAGAAACGTCGTGATGGCGTAGAGGTCGGCAGCGGGGCAGCCGAGGTAGTCCGCCAGGTCTTCGGTCGCCTGTGCTGGAACGTAGCCAAAAGCGTCCTGCAGGTCGAGCAGGACGGGAAGCGCGTAGCGCTGCTCGGGCGGGTAGGCTTCGAGGTACTCCTTGTAGCGCGATTCTTTGGTGTCGGGTGTCACGTCAGTCCCTTCCGAAAGACAACTACGCGTATGATACCCCGTCTTCTGGTAACGCACGCCCGCCAATGACGTGCGCGGGCAGATGGATGGGGGTGCAAGCAGGCGGTGACCGACGTTATCTAATAGTGACGTGTCGCTTGGCGAAAACGGGTTATCATGGTCGAAAACCGTAAGGAGCGGGCGCCGCGCCGCGCGCCCGTTTTGTCTGGAAGGAGCAGCGACGATGGCTGCCGAGTTCGACTTTATCCACGACGCCGACCGCTGCGTAGGCTGCGGCCTGTGCATCGCCTTCTGCCCGCAGTACTGCCTCGAGGTGGGGGAGGGCGGCATGCCCGTCGCCACCCACATGGAGACCTGCGTCGGCTGCACGACCTGCTCGGGCCAGTGCCCCCAGCGAGCGATCACCATTCAGGCGCGTTCGGGCGCGGCGGAGTACGACCCGTACAAAGACGAGCCGCGCGCCGAGCCCATCTCCAAGGAGGAGCAGGCAAAGTACGCCGAGTGGGAAAAGATCATCATGGACGCGCTCGACCTGCGCTGGCACCCCGTCGCGGTGGGCATCATCGACAAAGACGAGCTACTGCCCGATGTGCCCTTCCCCAAGGAGAAGCTGCGCTACTGCCAGAGCATGAACGCCGCGCGCCGCGGCGCATCCATCCTCATGCCGCCGCACTGCCATTCCTGCCCGGACGGCACGTCGATCTTCGGCATGACGGGCGTACCCGAAAAGCTCGCCACGGGAGAGATCTACGTCTTGTTCCACAAGGTGGTCGACGCCGAGGCAGCCGCGAAGATGGTGGCGGAGCGCCCCACGCTGCCGCCCAAGTCCAAACGCGCGACGCTCGTGCAGCCGCTCGGCAAGACCGTGCGCCATCCCGAGGTGGTCGTCTTCACGGGCACGCCCGAGCAGATGATGTGGCTGTCGATGTCCATGAGTTACTTCGACGGGCACCGTCACGACTTCCACGCGTCGGGTTTCAACGCGCAGTGCGTCGAGGCCACGCTGCTGCCCATGATGAACGACGAGCCCAACATCTCGTTCGGCTGCTACGGCGGGCGCGCGTCGAGCGACATCGGCGAGGATATGATGTACATGGGCGTGCCGCTCAACCGCCTGGAGACCATCGTGAAGGGTTGCCAGGAGCTGGCAAAGCGCGCCATCCCGCAATCGCGCATGAAGATCTACGTGCCGCCCATCATGTAGCGCACCTGAACTGCCGGGCGTGAGTCGAGGAAGGACCGACCTACCGTGATAAAGCCACCGTTTCTGATTCGCGATGCGCAAGAAAGCGACATGCCGACGATCAACTACCTGTTCGCGTCGCAGGACTTCCCAGACGCGCCGGGACCGGAGGGCATCCGCGTCGCCATCGGCGACGGCAACGTCATGTTCGGCGCGATACGCATTGAGCACGCGCCGGACGGCTCCGACAACATCAACCCCGTCGTCGTCTTTGGCGTCAAGCAGGGGCTGGGTGTGGGCAAGGCGCTCGTCGTCGACGCGCTCAAGAAGCATCCCGACCTGCGGCTCGTCGCGCGCGGGCATTCCGTCGGCTTTTACGAGGCGCTCGGGTTCGTGCGCTGCGGCTGGGAGGACATCGACCCCAAGTACCGTACCGACTGCGACATGTGCCCCATGCTCGGCACCTGCGGGCCCGTCCCGTTCAAGTCGGTTCCCGCCCGCCACGTGCTCACCTTCCTGGGCACGAGCTCGGGCTGCGGCGTCCCGGCGTTTTTCTGCCACTGCCCCGCGTGCGAGGAGGCACGCCGCGACCCCTCCAAGCGCCGCGGCTGCACGGGCGTCGTCATCCAGGGCAACGGCACGACGCTCATCGACACACCGCCCGACGTGCGCCAGGCGCTCATCCGCGAGGGCTTCGATACCATCGACGAGCTCTTCCTCACGCACGCGCACTACGACCATTTGGGCGGTCTGGGCGAGCTCGAGTACTTCATACGCCTGTGTCGCGAGAACACGCTGCCGTTTCGCGGGAGCAGCCACGCGCTCGCCGAGGCGCTTCAGGAGTTCTCCTATATGGACGACTGCTTCGAGCTCGATGCCATCGGCGATTACGCCACGCGCTCGTTCGACGGCATGACCATCCAGGCGCTCCCGCTCAACCACTGCCCGGGCGCGTTTGGCTACCTCATCACGACGCCCAACGGGCACCGCACGTTCTACGCGCCCGACACCGCCGAGCTCAAGCCCGAGGTCGTCGAGATCTTGAAGGGGGTCGACACCCTCATCATGGATGCGACGTTTTGGAAGAACGTCGGCGTCCACAAGACGCACCACACCGTGCACCAGACCGTCGACGAGGGCATCAACCTCCTCGGCGCGGGCAAGGTCATCTTGCAGCACCTCGCACCGCACATGTGCGACGAGGGCGTGAACGAGATACACGAGATATACCAGTACGCGGCGCAGTTCGGTGGACGCGTCGCCGTCGCAGAAGATGGGATGAAGGTAGAGCTATGAGCGTGATGGAGATTCCTTCCGTCTACAACGAGACTTTGGAGAAGTGCCTGTCGTGCGGCAAGTGCATGGGGCGCTGCGAGTCGCTGCAGCGTGCGGGCATGAGCCTGCTCGAGATTGCCAACGGCGTGCGCAACGCGCTCGTCCGCTCGTCCGACGAGACCGAGCTCGCCATGAGCATCATGGCGACCCCGGGGCTCGTGCAGGCCGTGCGCGGCTGCTTCTTCTGCGAGAACTGCATCGTCAAGTGCGAAGCGGACATCAAGGTGAGCGAGCTCGTCTACGAGAGCCGCAAGGTCTTCCAGAACGACGGGCTGATCGAGCGCTCTGCTTGGACGAGCGTGCAGGTCGACCAGGAGTGGGACATCTTCACGGCGTATCGCGCCATCTACGGCATCGGGTATTCCGACCTCACCCGTCACGTTTCCTCCGAAGGGCACGAACCCGAGACCGATTGCCAAGTCGCGTTCTTCCCGGGCTGCTCGCTTGCTGCCTACGGGCCCGAGCTGTGTCGCGAGGTCTTTGGCACCATCGAGGAGCTGGGCGGCAAGACCACGATGATCGACGAGTGCTGCGGCTCTCCACTCAAGAGCGCGGGCTTTCTGGACCGCGCCGCCGCACTCGAGCAGCGCATCGTGGACGAGATCGTCACGAGTGGGGCTGCCGAGGTCGTGTGCGCGTGCCCGGGCTGCCGCAGCATGGTCGAGGGTGCCATGGCAAAGCGCGGCCTCGACGTGCGCGCAGTGACGGTCTCGCGCTTTTTGCGCGAGCATGGCTTTGCCCCGCGGCACGTCGACGGAAAGGTCCGCTTCTTCAAGTCGTGCCAGGACCGCGATGCGAGCTACCTCGACGACACGATGGCGCTCGTCGACGGGCAGACCTTCCAGGGCGTCATCTGCAACAGCTGCTGCGGTGCAGGCGGTGCGGTGAGCGCGTCGTTCCCCGAGCAGCAGCAGGCCAAGGTCCGCAGCATCCTCGCGCAGTGCGATCCGGGCGACACCGTCGTCACGATGTGCCCGACCTGCACGTACACGCAGGTGTTCCAGATGATCAACGATGGCAGGAGCGACCTTTCGTGCAAGAACTACCTCGAGCTGCTCTTTAACGCCGACTTCGACTGGAATACGGCGTTTGCGCAACTCGGCGGCATGTGGAGCGGTGAGTACGGCGCGTGGCTGTCGCAAACGTTTGCGTAAACGACACATGCGTGCGTCTGGAATCCTGTTAACATTACGTGCATGAGCAACGAATACCATCTGACATTCAAGCAGGTTATCGTCCGCATCCTATCCATCATAGTCGGTGGCATAGGAACGGGCGTCTGCATCTGCAGCCTGACCATCCAGGTCGAGCAGGTCGGCGCGGTCACTGCGTCCATCATGTGGTTCGCAGGGCTCGCGGCGCTCGTCACGGCGCTCACGGGCTGGGCGGTCTCGGTCGACCCGGGGCGGGGCAAGAGCCACGTCCCCGCCGCCGCCGTCGGCATCATCGCCGTCGGAATCATGTCGACGATCTACCTCAAGCTCAACGTGCGCTGGGATTTCGTCGTCATCATGACCGGCGTCGTGAGCGCGGCGATTATGGGCGTCGTGCTCGTCATCTACCACTTCGTGCTCAAGGCAGAAGACCCAGACGCGCTGTAGCTGCAGTGCCCCTCAGCTTTCAATTAATCCGTTGCTTGACGCGCATCGATGCGTGAGTAAAGTAAGACATAGCTAACAAAAGGTTTTCGGCTCCGTTGGAGGCAGTCGGGACAGTGCACGGGCGAGGCCGATTCCACCAGATTTTCGGGAAGCGTGTCACATGGGCGTAGTAGGATTGTGGAGCGGCTCAACCGCATGCAGCATGCCCCTGCAGACGCAGGTGGCAAACGCACTCGGACACATTCGTTCTTCGATGGCGATTCGGAGTCAAACCTTGGCACAGGACAAGATCAGGACAGAGCTTGTCGAGCATCTGCTCGATGTTTTCGCACATACGCAGGACCCGGATACGATCTACGCAATCTTGCAGGACCTGTGCACGGTGCGCGAGATAACGGAGATGTCGCAGCGCCTCGAGGTCGCGCGTCTGCTCTCCGAGGGCGCGAGCTATCTCGACATCCAGGAGCAGACGGGGGCGTCGGCTACCACCATCAGTCGGGTCTCCAAGTGCCTCAACTACGGCAGCGGCGGCTACGGGGCCGCGCTCGGCATGCTTTGCGGCTCACAGGACGAGGAGCGCTAGACTATGGCAGAAGAAGACATCCCCGGATGGGAAGAAATAAAGGCCGCGTCGCTGGGGCAGGGGCCCGCACCCCACACCTGCCGTGATGCCGGCACCTTCGTGCATCTCCACAACCACACGGAGTACTCGCTGCTCGACGGCTGCACCCGCCTGGGGCCGCTGTGCGAGCGCGCCAAGGAGCTTGGCATGCCCGCCGTCGCCATCACCGACCACGGCTATATGTATGGCTGCGCGGAGTTCTACCTTGCCGCCATCAAGGCGGGCATCAAGCCCATCATCGGCTGCGAGATCTACTTCACGCCCGACTCCACGCTCTCGCGCGACAAGCGCCCCGAGCTCTACCACATGATCTTGCTCGCCAAGAACAACGAGGGCTACAAAAACCTCATGCACCTCGTCTCCGAGTCCGCGGTCGACGGCTTCTACTACCGCCCGCGCACCACGTTCGAGATGCTCAAGAAATACCACGAGGGGCTCATCGCCACCTCTGCCTGCATCGCGGGCATCATTCCCAAATCCATCGACCGCGGCGAATACGAGGTCGCCAAGCAATGGGCGCAGACCTTCAGCGACCTGTTTGGCAAAGAAGACTTCTACATCGAGATCCAAAACCACGGCCCCGAGGTCACTACCGACAGCGGCCTGTCCGAGCGCCAGATCAACGACGTGCTCGTCCGCCTCGCCAACGAGATGGGGCTGAAGGTCGTCGGCACGAACGACATCCACTACCTCAAGCAGGAAGACGCCTATACGCAAGACCTCATGCTGTGCATCGGCATGGGCAAGCACGTGAGCGACACCAACCGCATGAAGTTCAAGAACGACCAGTTCTACCTCAAGAGCCCCGAGGAGATGGCCGAGGCGCTCAAGGACCATCCGGAGTGCCTGGCGACCTCGCTCGAGATTGCGGACAAGTGCAACGTCACCATCGAGTTCGGCAACATCATCCTGCCGCGCTACCCGTTCCTCAAGAAAGACGAGACCAACGAGTCGCTGCTCAAGGAGATGTCGCTGCGCGGCCTCGAGGAGCGCTACGGAGATTTGACCCAGCGCCTGGACGTCATCGAGCGCTTCGAGCACGAGTACGAGATCATCTGCAAGAAGGGCTTCGCGGCCTACTTCCTGATCGTGCAGGAGTTCGCCAACTGGGCACGCGAGAACGGGATCGGCGTGGGGCCGGGCCGTGGTTCTGCCGCGGGCTCCATCGTGTCGTACTCCCTCGGCATCACGCGTTTCGACCCACTTGAAAACGACCTGCTCTTCGAGCGCTTCCTCTCCCCAGAGCGTACCGAGATGCCCGATATCGATATGGACTTCGACGATGAGCGGCGTCTGGACGTTATCCAGCACTGCCGCGACATCTACGGCTCCGAAAAGATCGCGCACGTCATCACCTACGGCAAGATGAAGGCCAAGCAGGCGGTCAACGACTCCGCGCGCGTGCTCGACTACCCCATCTGGAAGAGCCAGGCCATCTCCAAGATGATCCCCAACGATCCCAAGATGACGCTCGACAAGGCGCTGACGGGCAACCCCGACCTGCGCAAGGAGTACGAGAGCGACCCCGACACGCGCAAGATCATCGACTCGGCGCGCAAGCTCGAGGGCCTCACGCGCGGCGAGGGCGTGCACGCGTCAGCTGTCATCATCTGCCGCGATGCCGTCGCCGACTACGTCCCCGTCAAGCTCGATACCAAAGGCGGCGTCATCATCACCCAGTACGACGGTCACATGACCGCCGACATGGGCCTGCTCAAGATGGACTTCCTCGGCCTGCGCACGCTGACGGTCATCTCGAAGGCGCTGCGCAACATCAAGGACAACTACGGCATCGACCTCGACCTCGAGAAGACCAACTGGAAAACCGACGAGGGCGTCTTCAAGCTCATGGAGACAGGCGGCACCAACGGCGTGTTCCAGATCGAGTCGCCGGGCATGCGCGCACTGCTCAAGCGCATGAAGCCCGATACCTACGACGACGTCGTCGCCGTCATCGCCCTGTACCGTCCCGGCCCACTGGGCGCGGGCATGGTCGACGACTTCGTCGACCGCAAGCAGGGGCGCAAGAAGATCGTCTACTACGACGAGCGGCTGAAGGACATCCTCGAGAGCACCTACGGCACGATCGTCTACCAAGAGCAGGTCATGCGCATCTCCATCGTCATGTCCGGCTTCACGCTGGGCGAGAGCGACAAGGTCCGCAAGGCGGTGGCAAAAAAGAAGATCGCCCTGATGAAGGAAGTCGAGCAGAAGTGGGACGACGGCAACGTCGAGACGATGGAGAATCACTGGCTCAACGGTGCCGTGCGCAACGGCTACGAGCGCGCCACGGCGCAGAAGATCTGGGACGACGTCCTCGCCTTCGCCGAGTATGCCTTCAACAAGTCGCACTCTGCCGCATACGGCATCCTCACCATGCAGACGGCGTGGCTCAAGGCGCACTATCCCAACGAGTACATGGCCTCGGTTCTGTCGAGCTATACGGGCAAGACGGACAAGATCGTCCACTACGTCAACGCCTGCAAGCAAGACGGCATCAACGTCCTGCCGCCTGACATCAACGAGTCCCGCAGCGACTTCACCGCTGTGGAAAACGGCGTGCGCTTCGGACTCGCCGGCCTGAAGGGCGTGGGCGAGAAGGTCGTCGAGATGATCATCGCCGAGCGCGAGGAAAACGGTCCGTTTACGGACCTGTACGACTTCGTGTTCCGCGTGCCGGCCGATGCCTGCAACAAGCGCGTCGTCGAGGCGCTGGTCAAAGGCGGTGCCTTCGACTCCACGGGCTACACGCGCCGCCAGCTGTGGGTACTCCTCCACGAGGGCTCGCTGCTCGAGCGCGCGCAGCAGCGCCGCCAGGACAAGGAAGATGGCCAGACTTCCCTGCTCGATTTGTTCGCCGAGGTCGAAGACGGGGCAGACGACTCCGACATGGAGGACAAGATTCCGCCGGCAGACGGGCTCGAGTGGGACCGCCTGCAGAAGCTCGAGTTCGAGAAGGAGGTCGTCGGCATCTACGTCTCCGACCACCCGCTCTCCCCGTACACCGAGCTCCTGAAGGCCAACTCGCATGCCCCGCTTTCCGAAGTCGACGACGAGGACCTGTTCCACGACACGTACACGTACGATTTTGCGGGCATGGTCGCGGGCATCCAGGTCAAGACCACGAAAAGCGGCAACAACATGGCCATCATGCAGCTCGAAGACTTGGAGTCGTCCATCGAATGCGTGCTGTGGTCGAAGACCTGGGAGAAGTATCGCGACCTGCTCCAGAACGAGGGCGGCGTGGGCAATCCGATCGTCCACCTGCATGGCAAATTCGAGCGCAGCGACCGCGGCGTACAGGTGATCGTCAAGGACATCAACCCGCTGTCGCTCGAGGGGCAGGGCAGCAGGCGTGGGCCGAGCGCACTCACGATTCGCGTGCGCTCCGACAAGTTCTCGAACTCGGTCATGTCGCAGCTCTCGAGTATCTTCGACAACTACCCCGGCGTGCAGCCGGTCACGTTGTTCATCGAGCAGGCGGATGGGCGCAAGTTCCGCGCCGAATTGCCGGTCAACGTCAACTGCGCCTCACAGGAGCTCATCACGCGCGTCGGCGAGCTCGTGGGCCCCAACTGCGTGGAGCTCGCATAACCGTCGCGTACGCTGCGCGCGAGAACCACACGTGCCCCGCGCGAGAACCGTGGCACTGCCACACACCCCACGTACCCCGCGCGAGAACCGTGGCACTGCCACACATACCACGGCCCCGGGGCGCGCGGTACGTAGGAAAAACGTGGATATGTTGCGAGATTTTCCGCGTTTCGCGAGAAGCGTGGCACTGCCACGCATCCGGCGCGTGTGGTGCGGGGTCTAGCGGCGTCTTCGCTTAAACGAGCTTTGTCATGGTGGCGAGCAGGATGCCGGCCGCTATCGCGAGCATGCCGACGATGCGGCACCTGTCCAGGCGTATCTTCTCGCAGCGCATCAGCCCGAACGCATCGATTACGAGGCCTCCCGCGAGCTGTCCGAGCGTGACGCAGGTTACGGCAATGCCGACGCCAATCGTTGGCGTGGCGAGCGCAATTACGAACACGCCCGCCGCTCCATACAGGCCGCCGAGCCAGGTCCACGGCGCGGAAGGGCGAACCGAGTGCAGCCTTCCCCGGTTGACGATGAGGGCGTAGACGCCGGCGAGGATGGTTCCGCCGGCAAACGACACGAAGCTCGCCTCGAGCGTACCTACCGTCACTCCCAACGTCGCGTTGGTCGGCGCTTGGCACGCTCCTCCCACGCCCGCGAGCAGCGAGAGCGCGAGCATCGCAAATGCACGCCCCCCGAAGCGGGAGGTGCTATCCGCCGAATTCTCGCTCGCCTGCCCGCCTGCGCGATGCGTCCGCACCTGACCATGGTAGACGAGGGCGATTCCCCCTGCGATGACCGCGCACCCGGCGACGCGCGGCAGGCTGAATGGGATAGCTGCCGAGGCAAACCATCCGAATGTGTCAATGACCATGCCCATCGCGATCTCGCCGAACATGATGGCCGTCAGCGTGAGCGCGACGCCCAGCGCCGGCACGGCATAGGTGATGACGAGGACAATGAAGACGCCGTACAGGCCGCCAAGCCACTGCCAGGGTGGGGTTTGGTCGAGCAGCCCAAGGTTGCCCTGGTGCACGAGCAGCACGAGCGCACCGAGGATGAGGGCCCCGCCGGCAAACGACACGAGCGTCGCCTCTGCGTTGCCCACGACTTTGGAGAGTTCGGTGTTGGTCGGGCTCTGGAAGGCCATGGCAAAGCCAGTCGCCGCGACCAGCGCAATGAGCAGCGTGTACAAGGTTCCCCGCTTACCCGAGCAGCTCGTCGAAGCTGCGAATCGCAAGCGTGGCGTGCTCGCAGAGCTGCTCGTAGGTTCCGGCGTGGTCTTCTTCGTAGGTGCCGACGGTGTTAATGCCGACGCCGTTCATGACGCGGATGGCGTACAGCGAGTCGTCGAAGCCCCAGGCGGTTTGCGGCTTTGCGCGCAGCTCGTCGAGGGCAAGGCGGAACAGGCGGGGGTCCTGCTTGGACAGATGCGTCTCTTCTGTCGAGAAGACGGCGACCAGCTCGTCGAGGATGCCTACGTGCGCCAGACCGGCGTTGAGGTATTTGGTCGGCGTCGACGAGACGACGCAGCACGGCACTCCCGCAGTCTGGAGCTTCTCGAAGAACTCCCGCGCGCCCTGTCGGAACGTTGCGCGGTTGTTGTAGTAGTCCCACATGGTGTCATGCATGTACTGGGAGACGGCCTCGTTGCTCTCGAGCAGGCCCCAGCGCTCGTGGAAGATCTTCGCCGTTTCGCTCATCGGGGCGGCCCGCATTTCCTCCAGCTCGTCTTGCGTCCATTCGTGGTTCGTCTGCTTGATGAGCCCGAACTCGACTTCACGCCAGGTTTTCATCGAGTCCAGCAGACATCCATCGCAGTCGAAGATGATTCCGCTGGCATTCGCAAACTTCTCGAACATGCATCGCCTTTCTTGCGCCCCGAGATGATCCGAGGGGCCATGGGTATCGGTTCGCTTCGATGCGGAGGGGCACTCCCGACCTTGTCCCTCCGCGTCCGAGGCTTAGTTGTGGTACTCGTCCCAGAGGTCCTGGAATGCGGTGAGGGCGCCCTCGATGGTCTCCTTGCTGCAGCAGTAGCCTGCGCGCACCCAGCCCTTCATGCCAAAGCCGTCGGACGGGACGAGTAGCAGCTCATGCGCCTTGGCACGCTCGTAGAACGCGTTGGCGTCGGGCTCGAGCGCCTTGATCCACATGTAGAACGCGCCCTGCGGCTTGACGAAGGTGTAGCCGATCCTTTCCAGCCCCTCCATGAAGATCTTGCGGTTGATGGCGTACGGCTCCTTGTTGACCGGCGCGTCGATGCACTCGGCGACCGTGTGCTGGAACAGCGTGCTCGCGCAGATGTAGCCCAAGAAGCGCCCGGCGCCCACGACGGCGTCGTAGACCGTGCGCCAGTCGTCGACCTGCGGCGGAACGAGGATGTAGGCGATGCGCTCGCCCGGCAGGCTCATCGACTTGGACCAGCTGTAGGCGACGAGCGTGTTCCTGTACAGCGACGGCACCCACGCGGGTTTCTCGTCCTCCTCGTAGTAAAGCTCGCGGTAGGGCTCGTCGGACAGCAGGTAGATCGGGTGCCCGTACTCCGCGCTCTTGCGCTCGAGCACCGTCGCGAGCTCTTTCAGGTTGTCGTCGGAGTAGATGGAGCCCACGGGGTTGTTGGGCGAGTTGATGATCACGACGGCGGTTTTCTCGTTGATGGCGGCCTCCATCGCGGGGACGTCGATCTGGAAGTCGTCCGCGCGTGCGGGAACCTCGATCAGCTCGCCGCCCGCATCGTGCGTCCACGTCTTGTACTCCATGAAGTACGGCGAGACGGTGATGACCTGCTCTCCGGGGCAGACGAGTGCCTTGAAGGTGATGGCGATGGCCGAAGACGCACCCGACGTGAGGTACAGGTTCTCGCCGGTGTAGTCGGTGCCAAAGCGGCGGTTGAGGTTGTCGGCGATGACGTTGCGGACCTCGATGAGGCCGGGGCTCGGCGTGTAGCCGTGCTCGTTGCCCTTGCCTTCTGTCACGAGGCGCGCGATGGTGGCGTCGACGCACTCGGGCGACGGCACAGACGGATTGCCGATGGACAGGTCGAAGACCTTGTCCTCGCCAATCTGGGCTTTACGCTCGAGGCCGTAGGCAAACGTCTCGCGAATCTTGTTGGGGGCGGCACCGAGTGCGCGCAGTTCTTCGTTGATCATATGGCGTGGACGACCCTTCATATGCGAACAGACAGATATGTCACACAGTTTACCCATTTGGCATCGGGGCCGTCGGCTCGCCGTCGTTTCCAATTGATGAAATCTGGCCATCTATCCGACCGATGGCGCGGGGGGGACAGCCGGCAGCAGGAGAGATGCCGGCGTTCAGTCGCTGGCGGAGGCACACGGTTAGCGTATGGCAGGATGCTAGAGGGTGAAGACCTTGCCCTGCACGTCGGAAAACAGCGCGCTCCTGATGGCCTTCGTGTGCTTGACGAAGTCGACGGCACCCCCGTCGAGCAGCAGCACGCCCGTCGAGTAGCCCTCCGCGTCGATCGCGCGCTCGGTCACGAGCGTCACGGACGCGAGCGTCGAGGTGGTCGGGCGGCCTGTGCGCGGGTCGATGATGTGCGGGTAGTCGGTGCCCGCCACCGAAAAGCCGCGCTGCCCGATGCCGCTCGTCACGACCGCGCGTCGCGCGACCTCGACGAAGCCGACCGTCTCGCCATCGGCTCCGCTGATGCC
>OGRM01001698.1_pt1 | contig 12501 bp, 5 predicted proteins | sample 1553491 | NCBI WGS metagenome assembly OGRM01 (sample SAMEA2580110, study PRJEB22360) | human gut metagenome | biome: human gut; feature: human-associated habitat; material: faeces | place: Denmark | collected 2008/2010
TCAGGAAGCGGGTGCCGACGCGGTGCTCGTCGTCATGCCTTACTATTCCCGCCCCTCGCAGGACGGTATCGTCGGCCACTACAAGGCCGTCGACGAATCCGCCGAAAAGCCGATCATCGTCTACGATGTGCCGGGCCGTACCGGACTGCACATCCAGCTGGAGACCTACCGCCGTATGGCCGAACTCGACCACGTCAAGGCCGTCAAGGACGCCACCGGAGACATCGCCGGCGCGGTGCGCAAGCGCATGGAGACCGGTCTGACCTGGTATTCGGGCGATGACGGCCTGTTCCTGCCGTTCCTGTCCGTCGGCGCCGTCGGCATCATCTCTGTGATCGCGCACGCGGCCGCCGGTCCGATGCGTGACCTCGCCAACGCGTTCGATCGTGGCGATATCCACGAAGCGCAGCGCATCTCCGTGCAGCTGGCGCCGCTCGTCGAAGCGATGAACGGCAATGGCTTCCAGGCCGTGATGGCCAAGGCCTCGCTGAAGGTGCGTGGAATCCTCGACTCCACCGAAATGCGCCTGCCGAACGTCGGTCCGGGCGAAGCGGAACTCGTGCGCGCGGAAAAGGGCATGCGCGCCGCGGGACTGCTGTGAACCGAATCGCATGATGCGACTGGCCTGTCGCGCATGAACGCCGGCAGGCACCCAAATTCCTCGTTTCCGCATAGGCGGAGACAATTAGTAATAGAAATCCAACTAGGAAATGGCTACAGAAGAAACCACAAAGACAACAACACACAAGCGCGGCAGCAAAGCTGCCAAGCGCACTGAAACCGCAGTCAAGGCATCCAAGACCACTAAGGCCGCGAAGTCCGAGAAGACCGCCATCAAGAAGGCCAAGTCCTCCACCCGCAGCCGTGGCAACGGTGGCTCGCGCAACGGCGGCTCCCGTGGATCCCGTGGCGGCAACGGTTCGAACCGTCGTCCGTCGCATTCCGCGCCGCAATCCACCGCGCCGCAGCAGGACGAGGTGCTGATCGCCCCGCCGAAGTACCGCAAGGGCTCCATGCGCATCGTGCCGCTCGGCGGTCTGGGTGAGATCGGCCGCAACATGAACGTGGTCGAATACAACGGGCATATCCTGCTCATCGACTGCGGCGTGCTCTTCCCGGAAGAGGAGCAGCCGGGCGTGGACCTCATCCTGCCTGACTTCCACTACATCAAGGACCGTCTCGACAAGGTCGAGGCGCTTGTGCTCACCCACGGCCACGAGGACCATATCGGTGGCGTGCCGTACCTGCTCAAGCTCCGCCCGGACATTCCGCTGATCGGTTCCAAGCTCACCCTCGCCTTCGTTGAGGCCAAGTGCAAGGAACACCGCATCAACCCGACGCTCGTCGAGGTCAAGGGACGCGACAAGCTCAAGGTCGGCCCGTTCAACCTGGAATTCGTGAACGTCACGCACTCCATTCCGGACGCGCTCGCCGTGTTCGTGCAGACCCCCGCCGGCTCGCTTATCGACACCGGCGACATCAAGCTCGACCAGCTGCCGCTCGACCACCGCATCACCGATCTGGTGGAATTCGGCAAGCTTGGCGAAAAGGGTGTGGATCTGCTGATGATGGACTCCACCAACGCCGAGGTCCCGGGCTTCGTCAAGCCGGAGACCTCCATCGGTCCGGCGCTCGACCAGGCGTTCGCACAGGCCACTCGCAAGATCATCGTGGCCAGCTTCTCCAGCCACGTGCACCGCGTGCAGCAGGTCGTGGACGCCGCCCACAAGTACGGCCGCAAGGTCGTGTTCGTCGGACGTTCCATGGTCCGCAACATGTCCATCGCAGCAGATCTGGGCTACCTGCGTCTGCCCGAGGACACCGTCATCGACCTGAAGCAGGCCCATGACGTGCAGGACGACAAGCTCGTCTACATGTGCACTGGTTCCCAAGGCGAACCGATGGCCGCACTTGGCCGCATCGCCGACGGCAACCACCGCGACATCACCATCAACGAGTTCGACACGGTGATTCTCGCCAGCTCCCTGATCCCAGGTAACGAGCATGGCGTCTACAAGGTCATCAACAAGCTCGTGCAGCTCGGAGCCCGCGTGGTCAACCGAGACAACGCCGCCGTGCACGTCTCCGGCCACTGCAACGAAGGCGAGCTGCTGTACATGTACAACATCGTCAAGCCGAAGTGCGCCATGCCTATCCACGGCGAAAACCGCCACTTGGTGGCCAACGGCATGATCGCCGTCAAGACCGGCGTCGATCCGCAGAACGTCGTGCTGGCCGAAGACGGCGACGTCGTCGACCTGTACCACGGCCAGGCCGCGGTCGTCGGCTCCGTGCCGTGCGGCTACGTCTACGTCGATGGCGATTCCGTCGGCGAACTGACCGACGAAGAACTCGAGAAGCGCCGCATCCTCGGCACCGAAGGCTTCGTGTCCAGCTTCGTGGTCGTCGACACCGAAACCGCGGATGTCATCACCGGCCCGAAGATCTACCTCAACGCGGTCGCGGAAGACGAAAGCGAGTTCGACAAGGTCCGTCACCAGATTGTCGAGCAGCTGCAGGACGCGATGATGCAGGGCACGCGCGACACCTACAAGCTGCAGCAGATCATGCGACGCACGCTCGGCGGGGGTGGATTGGCGTTCGCCGACGCGGGGGGGGCACGACAGCTGCACCGCAAGCCGATGATCGTCCCCGTCGTCGCCGACATCGCGCAGGACGTGGACGACGCGATGGGACTGAACGCCGCGAAATAAGCCGTAAATTTACCATAAATTGAATCAAGGCGACGTGATCGGCACAACTGATCGCGCCGCCTTCTGTTACCAGAAAGAAGGAGTGACATGCCAGGAGCAAACCTCACCCGAATCGAAGCGGAAGAACGCAAAAGCATCATCGCCGCGCCAATCCATTACACGGTCAAGCTTGACCTGACCCGCGGAGCCAAGGATTTCGGCTCCGAAACCACCATCACCTTCGACGCGAAGCCGGGGGAGTCAAGCTTCCTTGACCTCATCGCCAACGAAGTCAGCGAAATCACCCTCAACGGCGAAACCCTCGACCCGGCTGAAGCGTACGTCGACAGCCGCATCGAACTGAAGAACCTCAAGGAGCACAACGAGGTCACCGTCAAGGCGATGTGCCAGTACTCCAACACCGGCGAAGGCCTGCACCGCAGCGTCGACCCGTCCGACGGCAACGTCTACCTGTACACCCAGTTCGAGGTGCCGGACGCCCGTCGCGTCTACGCCGTGTTCGACCAGCCCGATCTGAAGGCCGTGTTCGACTTCTCCGTGCTCGCCGCCAAATCCTGGATCGTCACGTCCAACATGCCCACCTCCTCCGTGACCGACAACGAAACCGTCACCGAGGAAGGCACGCTCGGCGATCACGCCGCCGAAACCACCAAGCTGTGGGTGTTCGAGCCGACCCCAACCATGAGCTCCTACCTCACCGCCATCTGCGCCGGACCGTACGCCGAATGGCACACCGAATACGCCAATGAGGACGGCCGCACCGTGCCGATGGCTATGTACTGCCGCCAGGCGCTCGCCAAAGCCTTCGAAAAGGACGTCGACTACCTGTTCGACATCACCAAGAAAGGCTTCGCCTTCTACGCCAAGACCTGGGGCGTGCCGTACCCGTACGCCAAGTTCGACCAGATCTACGTGCCGGAGTACAACGCCGGCGCCATGGAGAACATCGGCATGGTCACCATCCGCGACCAGTACGTGTTCGAATCCAAGGTCACCGACGCCTACGCGGAACGCCGTGTGGTCACCGTGCTGCACGAGCTCGCCCACATGTGGTTCGGCGACTACGTGACCATGAAGTGGTGGAACGACCTGTGGCTCAACGAATCCTTCGCCGAGTTCACGTCCACCCTCGCCACCGCCGAAGCCACCGAATGGAAGGACGCCTGGGCAACCTTCAGCTCCGGCGAAAAGAGCTGGGCGCTGCGTCAGGACCAGCTGAGCACCACCCACCCGATCGTCGCCCCGATCAACGACCTCAACGACACCTACGTCAACTTCGACGGCATCACCTACGCCAAGGGCGCCTCCGTGCTGAAGCAGCTCGTGTACTACGTGGGCCGTGAGAAGTTCTTCAAGGGCATCAACAACTACCTCAACAAGCACGCCTACTCCAACGCCACCCTCGCCGACCTGCTCGCCGAACTGGAACTCACTTCCGGCCGCGACCTGAAGGCGTGGAGCGCCCAGTGGCTTGAGGAATCCGGCATCAACACCATCGCCACCGAAGTCGAAGAGAACGAGGACGGCACCATCAAGCGTCTCGCCCTGCGCCAGACCGCTCCGGCCGAGCATCCCGTGCTGCGCGCCCACCGTCTCGCCGTCGGCTTCTACAACGAGGATCCGGAAACCGGCAAGATCGTGCGCACCGACCGTTTCGAACTGGACGTCGACGGCGAACTGACGGTCGTCGACGCGGCCGCGGGCAAGGCACGTCCGTCGCTGATTCTGGTGAACGACGACGACCTGACCTACACGAAGCTGCGTTTCGACGACAAGAGCCTCGCATTCGCGACAAGCAACCTGTACCGCTTCGACGACGCGCTCGCCCGTTCCGTGATCTGGCTCGCCCTGTGGGACATGACCCGCGACGGCGAACTGCCGGCACGCCAGTTCATCGACACCTCGCTGGCCGCGCTCGCCACCGAACACGAGTCCACCACCTTCCGTTACGCGCTGGCACAGGTCAGCACCACCGCATGGCATTACACCGCTCCGGCAGAGCGTGCCGAGATCGTGAAGCATGTGGCCGCCGAACTGTTCAAGCTGGCGGGTCAGGCCAAGGCCGGCTCCGACGAACAGTTCCAGCTCGTCACCGCCTACCTGGGCTACGGCGAGCCGGGCGACGAGGCGTTCGTCGCCAACGCGAAGGGCCTGCTCGACGGTTCCGTGGCATTCGACGGTCTGGAAATCGACAACAACTTCCGCTGGACCATCATCAACGCGCTGAGCACCGTCAACGCGATCGACCAGGCGGGAATCGACGCCGAACTGGCCAAGCGCGAAACCACCGAGAACCGTGAGTTCGCCTATGGCGCACGCGCCGTGGCCGGTACCGCCGAAGCGAAGGCATGGGCTTGGAACGAGGCCCTGCACAACGACGAGCTGACCAACATGCAGCTTGAGGCTGTGGCCGGTGGCTTCGCAGCCACCCCGCGCGCCGACTTGGCCGAACCGTACGCCGAGAAGTATTTCGAGGTCGCCGACTGGATTTGGGAGCACAAGACCTTCCACATGGCGGAAGCGCTGCTCGAAGGCCTGTATCCGGGCTATGCCGATCCGGCGAAGCTCGTGGAGCTGGGCGACGCCTGGCTCGCCTCCCATAAGGACGCGGACAACGCCTTGCAGCGCATTGTGCGTGGCAACGTCGAGGCTTCTCACCGCACGCTGAAAGTGCGCGACTTCAACGCCGCGCTCTGATAGCAGGGGCGACAGGAACGTTCCCGCTTAAGAGCCGTCATGTCGTCGCACGACTTTGATTTTGGGTGCGATTTTCAAAGTCATGCGACGGGCATATCGGCATTTATGCCCCCTAATCCTCGTTTTCCGCTTGAAAATAAGGATTAGGGGGCATTTTGCGTCGAAGGCTGTCGCACGACTTTGATTTTGGAGGCATTTTTCAAAGTTGTGCGACAAGCGTGCTGGCTTTCATACCCTCTAACTCTTATTTTTTGCTGGTTTTCAACGGAAAATGATAGTTAGGGGGTATTTCTTTATCAAGTGTTGCCGCACGACTTGATTTTCCGCCTTGAAATCAAAGTCGTGCGACACGAAAAGGGCATTGCGCGCCGTGAAATGCTTTGAATTGTGAAGTGTTATGCGATTGCGTCGTCACCTGCTGGTTTCGGCGGCACGGTTGAGTACGATAGGTCACGGAAATATCGTTTGCAGATAGCGAGGATTTGAGACTCATGCCACGTATGTTCGGAACCGACGGCGTTCGAGGATTGGCGAATAGGGATTTGACGGCACAGCTGGCGCTCGATTTGGGTGACGCCGCGGTGCGTGTGCTGGGCGATGACGAGCGGAGCGAATTCGAAAGCCGTCGCCGTGCGCTGGTCGGTCGTGATACACGAGTTTCCGGCGATTTCCTTGCCGCCGCATTGTCCGCTGGCATGTCCGCCGGCGGCTTCGACGTGATCGACGCCGGCATCATCCCGACGCCGGGCGTCGCATACCTGACGTCCGTGCTCAACGTGGAAATGGGCGCGGTGATCTCCGCATCCCACAATCCGATGCCCGACAACGGCATCAAGTTCTTCGCCCGCGGCGGCTTCAAGCTGCCCGACACCAAGGAAGACGAGATCGAAGCGGTGCTCGGCCAGGATTGGGATCGTCCTACCGGCGCCGGCGTGGGTCGTGTCAGCCATGACACCGCCACCGCAACCAACCTGTACATCGACCATCTGGTTTCCGCCATCGCGCCGGTCGGTCCGGACAAGTCGCAGCCGACGCCGCTGAAGGGCCTGAAGATCGTGGCCGACTGCGCGAACGGCGCCACGTCCGTGGTCGCTCCGGAAGCCTTGCGCCGCGCCGGCGCCGACGTGACCGTCATCAACGCGTCGCCGGACGGCTACAACATCAACAAGAACGCCGGCTCCACCCATCCTGAGCAGCTGCAGGCCATGGTCAAGGCCTCCGGCGCCGTCATGGGCGTTGCCTTCGATGGCGATGCCGACCGTTGCCTTGCCGTGGATGAGGATGGCAACATGGTCAACGGCGATCAGATCATGGGCATTCTGGCACGCGCCAAGAAGAACGCGGGCAAGCTCAACCATGACACCCTCGTCGTGACGGTGATGAGCAACCTCGGTCTGAAGTTGGCCCTGCGTTCCATGGGCATCAAGACCGTGCAGACCAACGTGGGCGACCGTTACGTGCTTGAAGAGATGCTGCGAGGCGATTATTCGCTCGGCGGCGAGCAGTCCGGCCACGTGATCAACCGTGAATTCGCCACCACCGGCGACGGCACCCTGACCGCGCTCACCCTGTGCAACGAGGTCGTCAAATCCGGTAAGAGCCTGAAGGAACTGGCCGCCGACTTCCCGCAGCTGCCGCAGACGCTCATCAACGTGCCGAACGTGGACAAGATGGCCGCCAAGACCAACGCCAAGGTGCAGGCCGCGGTGGAACGCGAAGAGAAGCTGCTGGGCGACACTGGCCGCGTGCTGCTGCGTCCGTCCGGCACCGAGCCGCTCGTGCGCGTCATGGCCGAAGCCGAAACCCAGCAGCAGGCAGACGAAGTGTGCGATCGCCTCGCCAAGGTCGTCGCCGACGAACTCACCCTGTAAGAGCCCGCAAGGAGATATGCCCCATGTTCGGACACAACTCGAAAGTGGACCTCGAACTCAACCGCGAGGTCGAAAAGCTCATCAAAACCGGCGGCAAAGAGAAAATCATGCCGATCGTGCAGGCCGGCGAACCGGTATTACGCCAGCAGACCATCGCCTACGACGGCCAGTTGAGCCGCAAAACGCTTGACAAGCTCATCGACACCATGCGCACCACCATGCTGGAAGCGCCGGGCGTGGGCCTCGCAGCCACCCAGATCGGTCTCGGTCTGGCTTTGGCCGTCGTCGAAGACCACGTATGCGAAGGCGACGATGGCGATCCGCGCGAAGCTGCGGAATTCCCCTTCCACGCCATCATCAACCCCAGCTACGAGCCGATCGGCACCGAAACCCGCAGCTTCTACGAAGGCTGCCTGAGCTTCGACGGTTACCAGGCCGTACGCAAGCGTTGGCTTGACATCACCGCCCGTTGGCAGGATGAGGACGGCAACAAGCATGAGGAACATCTGCACGGCTGGCCGGCCCGCATCTTCCAGCATGAAACCGACCATTTGAGCGGTGAACTGTACATCGACCAGGCCGAAATCCGAAGCCTGACCACCAATGAGAACCTTGAGGATTTCTGGTGCGAGGATCCGGTACCGACCGAAGCGGCGGCCGAACTCGGCTTCGAACTGTAATCGCGTAAACGAACGAGACAAGAACGATGAATGCCTCCCAGGCGAACACTTGGGAGGCATTCATCATATTCGGGATTATTGGAATGTTCGAAACATGAGTATTCCAAATATTCCAATATTTCAGTATTCCGGATTCACTAGCACATCGTACGTATCCGTGTTCCGCTCGGCATCCGAACGCAGATCCCAGCCAGGCTTGCGCATTCCATACAACACCAGCGGCGGTAAACCGAGCACAAGCACGACTACAGCCACAAGAATCGCATATGAAACGCTATCCAAACCGGTGAAACCAGCCGGTCTCACGAAAGTCAACACGAATGCCGCGGCGGAAGCGACGAAACCGACGCCCGCGACCAACCGAATCGCAGGAACTCGATACGTGCGGCGGACTTCTGGATGGGTGTTGCGCAGACGAATCGCGGCGGCAAACATCAACATGTACATCACCAGATACAGCGCGGTCGCCATATCCACCAGCGTCGCGAAAGCCGTGTTGCCATTGGGGATCAACACGAACAGCAACGCCAGCACGGTCACGATAATGCCTTGCGGAATCAGAATGCCTTCCTGCACGTCGTGGGCATTGCGCTTCTGCAGCGCGGGAGGCATCAGTCCCGTGCGGGCGGCCGCTAGCAAACCGCGAGAAGGACCAGCTATCCAAGCCACCACGGAAGCGAACGCGCCTAGCGCGATGAGCAGCGAAATCACCGGAGTGCCCCAACCCATGCCAAAATGGTCGAAGAACTCCCTGAACGCCAGATTGATGCCGTCGATGAGCCCCAGCTCACGATGCGGCACAGCAAAGGCGATTGCCAAAGTCGGCAGCACAAGTACCAGCAGAATCAGCGCGGTCGCTAGTGCAATGGCGCGTGGGAATTGACGTCCCGGATGCTCCAAGTCGTTGGCATGCACGGCATTGACCTCCATACCCGCGTAGGCGAGCACATTGGATACGATTAGCACAATCGACGCGATGCCCGTCCACGGCGGAAGCAGCGCGGATGCGTGCAGGGAGGTCTGCACTGGCTTACCGATCGCCAGCCAGATAATGCCGAAGACGATAAGCAGCAACGCAGGAAACAGCGTGCCGATAAGTCCCGAAATCGACCCGACCTTGGCGAACAGATTGCCGCCGCGCAACGCCACCATCGTGCTTGCCCAATACAACACGATGATCACCGCGGCCACATATACGCCATTATTGCCCAAGCCACCCATGCCGAACACATACGACAGGCTGACGGCGATGAACGCAATCTGTATCGGATACCACACCACATTCTGAATCCACTGCAGCCAAATGGCGAGAAATCCGATGCGATTGCCGAACGCCTCACGCACCCACACGTACACGCCACCTTTCCAGCCGGTGGCCAGTTCGGCAGCCACCAGCGCGGTCGGCACCAGGAAAACGACCGCCGGAATGAGATACAGCAGAATGGAAGCGAGACCATAATCGGCCATGGCCGGCAGAGAGCGTAGCGAGGCCACCGCCACCACGGTCAACATCGCCAGTTGGCTGACTGTCATCATGGTTTTGCCGGTTTTATTGGCAACGGTTGCCGTGCTTGCGATTGCGCCGTGCCCGTCAGCGCCGTTCCCTCTATTCGCCCCGGCATGCGCAGGTATGCCCGTACGATTGCGGTTTCCTGCGACGGCAGACGGATTGCGTGGCGTTGTTGTCGGTGCCGTCGCAGCGTTCGTCGTGGAACGTGCGGACCCGGGATGTGCAGCTGCGCTTGCATCGTGCGCTACCACAGCAAGCGGCTTTTTCATATGAACTGTCATTGCAGCCAGCTTTCGTAAACATAATCGTTGTGGGAATGAACATGAATTTCCTTAATGCGGGAAACGATGGAATTCGTGGAATGACCGCGAAATATCAGTGGTGGAATCCGGATGCACGAGCCTCGCTTGGCATTGGTGAGCGCAGTCCGTCCAGATACTTCACACACGACTTCAAATCCTTGATGAACGCTTCGGCCATATCGTGGCTGAAACCGTTACGCACCACAATGCGCTGCACGGTCACCTGCGTCAGATCCACCGGCATCGGATAAGCCGGCACCAGCCATCCCTTCATGCGCAGCCGATCCTGCAGATCGTACAGATTCCACTTGCGATCCGGCTTGTCGTTGAGCATCCATGCGAACACCGGAATGTCGGAACCGTCGTTCCACAGCGTAAAATCATCCATCTGCTCGATCTCGCCCGACAGATATTTCGCCACATCATGCGAAGTCTGCTGCACCCTTCGATACCCGTCGAATCCCAAACGCAGGAACATGTAGTACTGCAGCAGTACCTGTGCGCCCGGACGGGAGAAGTTCAGTGCGAAAGTCGGCATTTCGCCGCCGAGATAACTCACCTTGAAAATAAGGCTTTCCGGCAGGTCAGCGGTTTCGCGCCATACGACCCATCCCAAACCGGGGTAGACCAGACCGTACTTGTGACCGGAGGTGCTGATGGAGTAAACGCGCTTGACGCGGAAGTCCCATGCGAGGTCCGGCTGGATGAATGGTGCGATCATACCTCCCGAAGCGCCGTCCACATGGATGCGCACATCAAGTCCGGTGCGCTCCTCGATGCGGTCCAGTGCTTCGCTGATCTGTTCGACCGGCTCATACATACCCGTATAGGTCACGCCCATGATGGCCACCACGCCGATGGTGTTCTCATCGACATACTTGTCGAGATCATGGCCGTCGAGCACTTTGTGGTCCTCGGAAATCGGCACATAGCGTGGTTCCACGTCGAAATAGTTGCAGAACTTCTCCCAGCACACCTGCACGGCGCTGCTCATCACCAGATTCGGATGATCGGTCGGCAGGTCGGCCTTTTCGCGGGCTTCCTTCCAACGGCGCTTCAACGCGAGTCCGCCCAGCATGCAAGCTTCCGACGAGCCGATGGTGGAGGTTCCGATGGCATTCATTGGATCGGGCGCATGCCATAGATCGGCGAGCATGTGCCAGCAGCGCGATTCGACTTCGGCGGTTTTCGGGTACTCGTCTTTGTCGATCATGTTCTTGTCGGCCGCCTCCATGTACAGGCGGTTCGCATGATCGTCCATCCACGTGCTCACAAAAGTTGCAAGATTGAGTCGCGCGTTGCCATCCAGCATGGCCTCGTCATGCACCACTTGGTAGGCGGTTTCCGGCAGACTACTCTTCTGTGGAATGGTAAATTTCGAGAACGCCTGGGCTTCCTTCGGACGGGCGAACAGCGGATTGATTTCCACGCTGTCAGGAACAACGCGGTCGTCGGCATTGCCGCAGGTGTTGTCGCAGCAATGCGAATTGTTGTTTTCAGTGGTGGAATGTGTTTCTGACATTGCAGTTCCTTTCGTTGATTTGGAACGTTTATTGCGTTCCGGGATTCAAAAATGAAAGTCGATTCTGGATTTTTGCTGGGAAATGGTCACATTTGCGCTATGTGAAAATTCGTATGGCAACCGCTTCGCACGGAGGTATCCGCGCGCGGTTTCGTAATGAACACCGTCATTCGAACTCGCATGGTTGTGTTCTCACAAAGAGGAATGCGCACGTTGGTTTGTTGCACATTCTTACACGCTGAAGGTGGGTATCGGCTACGATGGGCAGGTATGAACGAATCGACGATGAATCTTTCCTGGCTGGATGACGCGAAGCAGGACATCGAACAATGGTCGGCATCGATGCCGAATGACGCCGACAACCAGCCGATCGACTGGCGATGGGTGTCTTCCCTTGACCTGCGTAACGGCATTGGTGCCGCCACAAGACAGCACGTTGATTTGTTGGCAATGCTGCGGTCCTCGTCGCCGCAACTTTCCGCCCCGCAGCTGCACGCCCTGTTGAAAGATGATCTTGCGATTCGAGATCGGCTCGAACCGACCATCGCGCAGTGCAACAGCACTTTCATGACGGATTTCGACCGACTCATCGCCTCGTACCGTCTGCCACGCGCGCTCGCCTATGCGAACCGTCGGTTGTGCGACGAAATCGCGGTGTTGCGCCAAATCGGCGTTGCCATGGGACTGTGGACGATTACCGAAGAACGACGTGAGCGGGTGACGGTCCCGGTGCTGCAATCGGGGTCATCCGCAGCTGCCGGGGGAGTGGTGCTGGATGATATCCAGGATTGCACCGCAGACATCGTCAACGCTCGTGCGGCCCGTCGCGCCGCGGAGAAAAGGCAGAAGCACGCCAGCGACCATTCCGTGTCTCGCGCGAATCTGGGTGGCGTCACCAGTCCTGGCGGTTCCACATTGTTCGATTACGGTTCTGGTTCGACCGGTTCGGCGAATGGCACGCAGGAAAACGCCGTCGATCAAAAGCAGACCAGCCGCCTGTCCGAATACCGCAAGTCCGATTGGCGTGACGCTTACCTGCCCGGTTGTGACGTGGACAACGTCATGGGCATCGACATCGAAACCACCGGCATCGATCCGGCACGTGACTACATCATCGACGTCGGCTTCGAGTTCATGAACATGGCCAGTCCGCGCCCGGCCGGCGAACCCGAGACATACGCCTATGAGCAGGGCTATTACGCCGC
>OGRM01001699.1_pt1 | contig 12500 bp, 9 predicted proteins | sample 1553491 | NCBI WGS metagenome assembly OGRM01 (sample SAMEA2580110, study PRJEB22360) | human gut metagenome | biome: human gut; feature: human-associated habitat; material: faeces | place: Denmark | collected 2008/2010
TGCCCATGCTCGGCTGGCGCCCCGTGTTCGTTATCTGCGGTTGCATTGGCTTGGTTGTTGTAGTTCTCTGCTTCTTCTTCCTTGAGGAGTCTCCTCGTTGGCTTGCTATGAAAGGTCATAATGCCGAGGCCGACAAGATCGTTTCCCATCTTGAAGAAAAGACTTCCGCTAAGGGCGTAAACGTACCTGCCGTATCTGAGGAAGAGATCCACAAGCGTGAGCAAGCAGAGGTTGTTAAGGAGCTTCCTTGGGCATTCCTCTTCAAGAAGAAGATGATCACCCGTACGCTTACGGCTATGTTCCTTTGCTTCACGATGAATGTGTTGGTATATACCGTTATTTCGTGGACTCCTACCATTTTGACCAAGAATGGCTTTGATCCGCATATGTCTACCACTCTTACTGTGGTAATGCAGCTGGGCATTCCTGTTGGCGTTGGTCTTCTGACCTTCTATGTTGAGAAGGTAAACCGTAAAATTATCCTTTGCACCACTTACGTGCTTATCGCCATCATCGGTCCTATTTGGGCATCTTTGCCTACCGACAATGCGGCGCTCATCATGGTCGTTGGCTTCTTGCTCTGCGTATGCACCTTCACCAACTCCGTTACCACCGCAGCTATCTATCTGTCCGAGCCTTTCCCGACGGCCTGCCGTATCCGCGGCGCTGGTGTTGCTAATGCCTTCGGTCGTCTTGGCTCCATCTTCAGCCCAATGTGGATTGCTTACCTGATTACCACTTCGGCTGGTACGATGGGTGTATTTGCTATCAATGCATGTCTTTGCATTTTCATGGCAATCTGGCTTGCTGTATTCGGTGTTGAGACTCGCGGCCGTACGCTTGAGGACATCACCAAGGGTTTGCTTGACGACTAGTTGATAAAGTTAGCCGTTTCAGGCGTATCCATGACATTAAAAAGAGGAGCTCTAGGGGGAGCTCCTCTTTTTGCGTTTATGGGGGTGTTTATGATTTGCGTCGCGTGCCTGTTCGGTGCGAATTCGATATGGCAACTGCGCATTTTGCTTTTCTCGGTATACGTATTGAAGCACTGGCGGTTATCGATTAACTTTTTCGAGGCTTTAAGGGTATGAGTGGTACTTCTTGTTGATTTGCATAGAATGAAACAAGCCCCATAGAACTGACGTTTATGGGGCTTGCGGTGCTGGATTGCGAGTGAGTGGGGGCTATTCGAGACAGCCCACCATTTCTATGGTAAGCGCAGCGCAATCGTGGGCGGCTTTAGCTTCGAACGTTGGATAGTCGACGCTTGCTGAACCGTCTGCTTTGTCAGAGATTGCACGTACTATTAAATATGGTATTTTGCTCAGGTAGCAGGTTTGAGCAATTGCTGCACCCTCCATTTCGCAGCAGCTTGCTTGAAACACTGCTTTGATCCGTTCCTTTTCGCTCTCTTCGCGCACGAATCTGTCACCTGATGCAACGCGGCCTTCGTGGGCGCTTAGATCTAGCCTTAGCGCTGCGGTTTTTGCGGTGTTGCGTAGTGTTTCCGAGGCGGGGTAAGCTACTACTTCTATTCCTGGGGTTTGCCCTGGTTCGTACCCCAGATTCTGCACGTCCATGATGTGGTTCACCGAGTCGGTTGAAAGCACTACATCACCAATATCGATGCTAGGGTCAAGCGATCCTGCAATGCCGGTATTAATAACAGCATCGGCTGAGAACGAGGTAATAAGTACTTGGGCGCACAATGCGGCATTCACCATGCCTACACCGCACTGAACCACTACAACGGGAGTTCCGTTTAGGTTTCCCTCGTAAAAGTCTCTTCCAGCAATTGAGCTCATCGAAACTGTGCCCTGGCGTTCCATTGTTTGGATGAGAAGATCAATTTCAACCTGCATTGCTCCAATAATGCCAATGCGTGTGTAGGGGAATGTATTTGCCATAAAGAGCTCCTAATTCAGGAGGGCAGGGTAGTGGGTGTGCGCTTCGTCAAGGCAAGAAAGCGTCTTTGTTACATATCGCTTTGCCCACCATTGAGCTTGTGCGATATCCGAGTCATGGTAGTTTCCGCATTCTTCGGGTTTGGCTCCTGGAATTTCGCCCTCGAAGTCGCGCGCAAATTCAAACAGTCGTTTTACTAAGCTAGCAACATCGTTTGATTCATAGGCGCCAAATACGACTAGGTAAAATCCCGTGCGACAGCCCATGGGTCCAAAATAGATAACGCGATCTTTCCACTCTGCGTCATTCCGAAGGAAAGTGGCACCAAGATGCTCGAGCGCATGTACGGCTGCAGTATCCATTACTGGTTCCCGATTTGGGGCGGTCATACGCAGATCGAATGTAGTGGTGATGCATCCTGTTGCCTCATCGGCATCGCTGCGTGATACATATATGCCTGGTTCGAGGACATTGTGATCAACAGAAAAACTGGCTATACGCTCCATGGGTACTCCTGATTTGAATTGTGTGATAGATAGCGGGCTATAAGGCGCGTTGAATCGCAAGTAATTGTTTGAGGTCGTTGATTCGCTCTTCGAGATCAGCGCCTTCATCGGTCTGAGACACCAGGACTTGGTGGTCGGGTTTGGTTATAGGACGTATGCTGCTATTGAGGTCGATATGCTGTTCAATCGCGATGTTTGTACCCACGAATGGCTCATGCGTAGCGAGCGATATGCCCTGAGCGTCGGAAACGAGCGTGAACCCTGCAATGCCAGTCGTTTTCTGGTAAGCAGCTGACATGCCTCCGTCGATGACCACAACTTTGCCGTTGCATTTAATAGGATCCTCTCCGTCTTTGACCTTAACAGGGACATGTCCGCAGACGATGCGGGCAGAGGTTGGATCCATGCCGAAATCTTTGAAGATGCCATCTACCATGTCTTCATTTTCGTAAAGCTGGTAGAAGGGGTTCTTCACTTCTTTGCGTGCTTCTTTTTCGGCAATTAGGTAAAGCTCAAACGTTGCCATTTTACTTTTTGCAAATAACGGCGAACCGATACCAAGCCACAAATACCACAGCAGGTCAGCTCCTTTCTTCTGAGCTGCTGGATCGGGGTCGGTAAAAGCAGCGCGGACGTAGCGGTCTACTGCATCGAATAGCTCTCGCCCCTTCATCTTTTCGCCGTAGAGGTTGGTTTCCCTTAGGCTTCCATCTGCATTTAGAGGGACACATGCGTGGAACATCAGTGTGTTGTTCTGAATTTTGTACAGGCTGCCTCGATCGAGGAATAAAGCAATGTGACGCTGAAGCTTTTCGCATTTTATGAAAGCTTCTTCGAGGCTCTGCATAACAGCTTCTTCTTCATCTGTGAGTTGGTATGGATTCTCCCAATTTACAGTCGGGAAGACCGTGTCGGTGAGCTTGTATTCCACGCCATCGACGACAATCGTGTTGGTTTCGCGATTGATCTTGTGGAGCAGTTTTCTGTCTTCAAGCTCGAACGATGGGTTGTCGTCGATAAGCTTGGCTTCGATCTTAAACTGCAGGATTGCCATTGCTTTTTGTATCTTTACGTTTAGGTCGTATTCCTCGGCGCTTAAGTCGGGATCCCCTTTGAGCTTGAATGCTACGCAGGGATCGTCTTTGTATGCCTTGGAAGCAAAGTTTGCCAAGGGCAGGATGTTGATTCCGTAGGCATCGCTTAGGATGGAAAGATTGCCGTAGCGAGCGCAGTTGCGTACTACGTGTGCAATGCACCCTCGTTGTCCAAGTGCAGCGCCCATCCACACTACGTCGTGGTTGCCCCATTGGATGTCGATTTCGGGATGCTCTTCGATTTCGTCCATGATCAAATCGGGATTTGGGCCGCGGTCGTAGACATCTCCCACGATGTGGACTTGGCTTGTTGCCAGCCCCTGAATTGTGATGCATAGTGCCCACGCTAAATCTTGCTCGGTTGCCGTGTCGAATGCGGCGTCAAGAAGCACTGTCTTGCGACCAGCGCTGTGTTCTGCGGACATGATTTTTTCAACGATGGGACCAAATGGTTTTGGGCATACATCAAAAACTGCTTCAGAGGGCTGAAGCTCTGCAAAGCTAGCGCATAGGGAGATAAGATTGCTAAAGGTATTCCTAAGATCGCCATCGTTCAGTTGATCGATGGATTCCTCGGGGTAATAAACCAAGGTTGCAAGGGCGCTGCGTTTGTCTTCATCAAGAGAGTCACTGAAAAGCGCATCAATATGTTTGCGGATAGAGCCGCAGCCATTTCGGAGTATATGGGAAAACTCTTCATATTCTCCGTGGATGTCGGAAATAAAAAGCTCTGTTGGCTTAGGGAATCTCAGCTCTTCACGTTCGGCGATGATCTCCATTGCTGTTTCCTCTGGAGTAGTGAATAGTTGCGAAAGGAGTCCCAGGTAACGCTCTTGTGCGTATGCCATTACTTACCTCCTGATTGATTGAATTCCAATGTTTTTATTTTACTGATATAAAGGCTTGATTGTGCGACAGTATCCCTTCGTTTGATTTTCTTGTTTTCGTTATAAGCTTGTACGTTCTGATGTGGGTTTATTGGCTTGAACAGGTTCACTATGGCATGAAATAGAAATACACTGAGCTGCGATTGGAAACACGATGAGGCTGGTGCGATCAAGGAAATACCTGGTGAAGCTAAGCGCCGTGGCTACGGAAAAGCACTCGTTTGCTCCGATCCTGATCTGGTGAGCTTTGGCGTTACTGCGAAAGTTATCGATGAGCTTGATGCTTAAGGGATTGCCTGGTCGCTGTATGACTAGATAAAGCCAAATCATACTTTCAAAACGTCAAAGATGGTGTTGCGGCCTTTAAAGCGTCCGGAGCCGATATGATCTTAGCAATTGGCGGAGGCTCTTCTATGGATACCGCTAAGGGCATTGGAATTATTGTCGAAAATCCAGAGTTTGAAGATGTGGTTTCCCTTGAGGGGGTGGCCGATGCCAAGAAGCATGCAGCATTCACCATTGCGGTTCCTGCCACCGCTGACACTGCAGCCGAAGTTACAATCGGCTATCTTGTTGCTGATCCGGATAAGGTTCGCAAATTTGTTTGCGTTGATGTGAGCGATATTCCGGATGTTGCTATTGTCGATCCCGATGCGATGCCCGATGCCTGCTTCCCAGGAAACCCCCGTGACGCGAGCCATGAGGAAGTAGTAGGCCTCTTCAAGAAGATTTTGGCTTAATTGTTCTATGGCTAAGTCGGTCCCTGAATGCAAATTCAGGGACCTTATTTTGCCCTCCAAGGCTTCAATCATTATGTGAATAGACGCAATTTGGGGTCGATGCGGTCGGTAAATCGCGGTTTGTTTCATTGAGGTAACACTCATGATTCTTCGGTGTTACGAGGCTTTTCCGTCATCGTTAACAAATGCATATAACGTCTTTTGAACGTGTTTCGAGTGCAAAGATCGTCTTGTCGAAAATGTGCTCGTTAGTAACAAGTTTAGGAGGTACGCACAATGCTTGACACAGGAGCAACCGCATTCATGCTGGTAAGCGCAATGCTAGTCTTTCTTATGACTCCAGGCGTTGCATTTTTTTACGGCGGACTTGCGCGTCGTAAAAACGTCGTCAACACCATGTTCATGTCGTTTGTGATTATTGGGGTGGTGGCAATCGTATGGATCTTGGCAGGATGGAGTCTGGCCTATGGTGGCGATGGGTCTAATCCGTTTTTCGGTGGTTTTGACCAACTGGGATGCATGGGCGCTGTGACCGACATGCTTGCTGAGGCGGTTGATCCCGGTGATTCGACGTATCCCGCAATCGTCGATATTGCATTCCAGGCCGCATTTGCCTGCATTACTGCTGCAATTGTTGGTGGCTCTCTTGCTGGGCGTATGAAGTTTGGTGCTTTTGTAACTTTTATTACCATTTGGATTCTTCTGATTTATGCCCCTCTCGCTCATATGGTATGGGGCGGCGACGGTAGCTTTATTGGCGACCAGATTGGTGCACTCGACTTTGCTGGTGGCGATGTTGTGCATATCAGCTCCGGTCTCACTGGCTTGGTTCTTTGTCTTCTTCTTGGTAAGCGTCGGATCTTCGGTGCGGTCAACCATCGTCCCCACAACGTTCCCTTTGTGGTTCTTGGCGCAACCTTGCTTTGGTTTGGATGGTTCGGTTTCAATGGCGGTTCTGCTTTTGCTGCTGACGGTATCGCTTCTTTGGCCTTGCTCAATACGTTCGTTGCCTCTGGTACCGCAATGATTTCCTGGATGATCGTTGAGACGATCAAGACTGGTAAGCCCACTCTTGTTGGTGCTGCGACGGGTCTTGTTGCAGGTCTTGTTGTTATCACCCCGGCAGCTGGTTTCGTTGAGCCTTGGGCATCTATTGTCATGGGTCTTATCGTATCCCCCGTATGCTACTTCGCCATCTCCTTCTGCAAGGCTAAGATTGGCTACGACGATGCCCTTGACGCTTTCGGTTGCCATTGCGTAGGTGGCATTGTCGGTGGCATCCTTACTGGCGTCTTCTGTGTTCCGGAGTTGTCTTGGACTGATTTTGGCGGCCTTATCTACACTGGCGATCCTACGCTTCTTGGGGCTCAGTGCTTGGGCATCTTGGTCACCATCGTGTTTGTTGCCGTGGGCTCCCTTATCATCGGCCTTATCGTAAAGGCTATCTTCGGCGGTCTTCGCGTAACTAAGGAAGAAGAAGCGGCAGGTATGGACATGACGGCTCATAGCGAATCCGCATACCCTGCCTTTATTGGCTTGGATTAATAGAAGGGAAGTGTTTGACTAATGAAGCGTATTGCAGCAGTTGTTCGTCCTGAAAAGCTTGAGCCTTTGAAGGAAGCGCTCTTTCAGGCAAAAATTTCCGGAATGACCATTTATCAGGTTCATGGTTGCGGAAATCAGCACGGCTGGAAAGAGTACTTCCGCGGCAGCGAGGTCTTTTTGAATATGATCCCGAAGGTCAAGTTCGAAATCATCGTTGAGGATTCTCGTGTTGATGAAATCGTCGATGTGATTGTGGGCGTTGCGCGTACTGGGGAAGTTGGAGATGGCAAGATCTTCATTTCTTCGATTGACAGTGTAGTTCGTGTTCGCACTGGTGAAAAAGACGAAGCGGCGGTTTAACCTCTCCTGTAAGGGAAACTCAACACCTCTCACACGCTGCTAAGTCATAGAAAAGGAGCCCCTTCCAATAGGTTGGGGCTCCTCTGCGTTTTGGGGAATAGTGCGTGCGGGCGGGACTGATGGGCATCGGCAATGTTTCTTATTGGTAACATGCTTTGATATGCGGGTTGATCGGCACCGTTTACCGAAAAATGCGCTATAGTTCTATCGTTAGTAATACAGACATAAGAAAGGATCGCAAGATGACTCGCAAGATCGCTATCTTCGACACAACCTTGCGCGACGGTGAGCAGTCGCCGGGCGCCTCCATGAACTCCGAGGAGAAACTGGTTATTACGCGTCAGCTACTGCGCCTTAACGTTGATGTCATTGAAGCGGGCTTTCCTGTGTCTTCCCCTGGTGATTTTAAATCGGTTCAGCAGATTGCGGCCGAGGTAGGAGATCGTGCTGTTGTCTGCGCTCTTTCTCGCGCGGTTGAAAAGGACATCGACTCCGCCGCACGCGCTTTGGCCGAGTGCAAGCGCCCTCGTATCCATACTGGTATTGGCGTTTCTCACAGCCATATTTACGACAAGCTTCGTACCACGCCTGAAAAGATTCTTGAGCGTACCACTGCTGCCGTGAAATACGCTAAGAAATACGTTAACGATGTTGAGTTCTATGCTGAAGATGCTGGTCGCGCCGATTATGAGTTTCTCGCCAAAGTCGTTGAGGCTGCTATTGCCGCTGGTGCAACCGTCATCAATATTCCTGATACCACGGGATACTCCTTGCCCGATGAGTTCGGTCGTCGTATCAAGTATCTGATGGAACACGTTTCCAACATGGATAAGGCAACGCTTTCCGTTCACTGCCACAACGACCTTGGCATGGCAACGGCGCTTTCTCTTGCTGGCGTTGAAAACGGTGCGGGCCAGATTGAATGCACCATCAATGGTCTCGGTGAACGTGCTGGTAATACCGCCATGGAAGAAGTGGTCATGGCTATCAAGATGCACGGCAAGGAGCTCAACGCCCATACCGACATCAACACTCGTGAATTTGTTCGTGCATCTCGCCTCGTGTCTTCCATCACTGGCTTTATCGTCCAGCCAAATAAGGCTATTGTTGGCGCTAATGCCTTTGCTCATTCTTCCGGCATTCACCAGGATGGCGTTATCAAAGCTCGTGACACCTATGAGATTATTGATCCTCGTGAGGTTGGAGCAGGTCAGAGCTCTATTATTCTTTCAGCTCGTTCTGGTCGCGCTGCCCTCCGCCATCGTGTTGAGGCTTTGGGCTATCACATTGAGGGACAGGCATTCGAGGATCTCTACAATGCGTTCCTTGATCTTGCTGACAAGAAGAAAGAAGTATACGACGAGGATCTTGAATCGCTTTTGGGCGAGCATGGTCGCAATCAGGTTGCTCACTATACTTTGAGATCGGTTCAGATTTCATGCGGCAAACCCCTTACCCCGACGGCTACCGTTACTCTTGCCGATCCTGAAGGCCGTGAATTTGTTGCATGCTCGATTGGTACCGGTCCTGTCGACGCTTTGTACCAGGCTGTAAACCAGATCGTTGACATTGAAAATGAGCTTTCCGAGTTTGCCGTCCAGAGCGTTACGCGTGGAATCGATGCTTTGGGCGAGGTAACTATTCGAGTTACCGCGGCAGATGGTGAGGTGTTTACTGGCCGTGGAGCAGACGGCGATATCATCGTTTCCTCTGCTAAAGCATATATCAATGCGCTTAACCGCCTGATCTCCCATAAGCAGGAAAAGGCTCAATAATTTGTATTGCCTCGATTGCGGGACAAAGATTGAAGATGGCGAGCTGCAGTGTCCTCACTGCGGCTCGCTTGTCAATGACATGAAAGCTCGAATAGCTGCCGCGGAAGAGATAATTGTATATACCGATGCGGTGTCGCCTTCGCGGACGTCTAAACTACCTTTAGTCTCTGAACGCTCCTATCAAGATTATTTGGGCAATCCGCTTGATCCTTCAAATGAGGTCGACCCTTCCAAAGTGACTAAGTCGGCAAAGGATTTAAAGGCAATACCCACCATTGGTGACGTGGATCCTTTTATTACTAAGCCGATGCAGCGTATTGTCACTGATACTGGGCAAGTTGTTGCGGATGTTGATCGCGAGCCAAAAGCATATCGTCAAGCTCAAAAGCGCCGACACTTTCCGATCGGGCAAGTTGTTTTTGGCGTATTGGTGGTTGCAATTTTGGCATGCGGGTTGGTTTTTGGTTCAGAAATCAAATCTGCTATCCAGGCATTTGTTTCACCTGAGGTAAAAACCGATGCACCCTTCTCGCAAAGCGACCAGGGTGTAGCTTCGTCTGCTGAACAGCCGTATTCGGAAGGGGACTTTTCGTCCGATCTCTCGTATGCCTATGCAAATCTCGCCTCTTTGCGTTCCGAAGTTGATGAGGCTGTGGATGATCTGGAGGGATATTATCGGGTTTCAAGCAGTGAAACGCGTGGTAGCTATGCCGATAAATGCGCTTCTTTGATCGATGAAATTATCCAAGAGCGTTCTGAGCTCTCATCGTCAAGGGAAAAAGCTCAAATTAGCGCAGATAGCGAACTCTATGATAAATACCAGAAGGTTGATGAGCTATATGGCTACCTCCTTGATAGGCTAAGTGCGATTTCGCAATGTTGGGAAGTTAGCTTGAGTTTTGATAATCCCAAGAAACACGATTCTGAGATTCTAGCTCCGCTCAAAACCGACTTAAAGGGAGGTAATTCGGTTTCCGAAGCGGCATTCGATAAGCTTTATTCTGAAGCTGATCCCTCTAAATAGTGTTGATTGCAAGCTTTATTTAATCGCCACCCCCTTAAACCGCAAAGGGGGTGGCGTTGGTCTTCGCTTTATGATATAAAAATGTACGCATGTGAAAACATGATTGCTTTCGATGTTTGGAGGAAGTGGGTTTTTACCCGCTTCTTTTGTTTGTTCGGGGTTTTGAAGGAGGGACAACGTGCTAAGTGCAAAAGAGCGCAGGTTGCTTGAGGCATTGGAGCCTTTGGCTACCGCCCATAATGTTGAAATCGTCACCGTTGAGGTAGTCGGTTCTCGTAAAGCTCCCACAATCCGCGTTTATTTGGATTGCGATGGCGGAATCGGTTTTGATGAGCTTGCGGCCTCGCAAAAATGGGTTAACGAATTGATGGACGAACTCGATCCATTCCCTGGCGCTTACACGCTTGAGGTTTCTTCTCCTGGTATAGACCGTCCTCTTCGTACCCCTGAGCATTTTCAGCGCTTTGCTGGCGAAAAGGTGCAGCTAACTCTTACTGAGCCGCACCAGGGCAGGGCAAAGTGGACTGGCAAGCTTTGCGGTATGCGCGATGAAGACGTTCTTGTCGATGTTGATGGCATCCAGGAAGCGTTGCCTTATGCGCATATTAAGAAGGCGCACATTATCGGTACTATTGATTTCAGCGGGTAGAAAGGATTTTTTACCATGGCAGCATCTGAATTGATTGAAGCCTTGCAGGCGTTGGCTCATGAGCGTAAGATCGATGAGTTTTACCTCATCGAGCGCTTGGAAGCTTCCCTGGCTAATAGCTATCAGCGCATTCTTGATCTCGAATATGATGCTCGTGTTACTATCGACCGTAATACGGGCAAGATTTATGTATACGAGCTTGTACCCGTTGGTGAGCCCGATGAGGAAACTGGCGAATATACTGAGTTTGAAGAGCGCGACGTAACGCCCGATGACGTAAGTCGCATTGCGGCGCTTAACGCTAAGAATGTTATCGGTTCCATTGTGCGTGATGCGGGTCGTCAGTCTATCTATGAAGAATTTTCTAGTCGCGTTGGCGATCTGGTTACGGGCACTGTTCTGCAGGGAACCCCCGATTTCACCATCATCAAGATCCGCGATGGCGTTGAGGCTGAACTCCCTCATTATGACTTGAAGCGAAATCCTGACGAACGCAACGAACGTCCTCGCAACGAGCATTATCGTCATAATCAGCGCCTTAAAACTTTGATCGTTGAGGTTCGCGACCCTAGTTCCGATTTGCCTAAAATGCGCGGCGAACATACTCGCCCTTCGATCGTTGTATCCCGCACTCATCCTGATCTGATTCGTCGTCTTTTTGAGATCGAAGTGCCTGAGATCTATGATGGCTTGGTCGAAATCAAGTCTATTGCCCGTGAGCCCGGCGAGCGTTCAAAGGTTGCCGTTGCTTCCCGTGAACCCAACCTTGATCCGGTAGGTGCATGCGTAGGACCTAAGGGGTCCCGTGTGCGTATGGTTGTTGAAGGACTTCGCAATGAGCGCGTTGATGTGATCCAGTGGAATGAAGACCCCGCTGTATATGTGGCCAATGCACTTTCGCCTGCTCGCGTAACCCGTGTCGACATCGATGATGAGAACAATTACGCTACGGTTATCGTGCCTGATGATCAACTTTCTTTGGCTATTGGCAAGGAAGGCCAAAATGCTCGCCTTGCAGCTCGTCTTACTGGTTGGCATATTGACATCAAGTCCGCTTCCTTTGCTGGCGAGCCGCTTGTTGCAGATACATCACTAATAGATGAGCCTTCGGAAGAGGAATCCGAGGATGGCTTGTGCGCTTTTGAGGCCGAAGACGGTACTCGTTGTCGTAATCATGCACGTCCTGGATACCGCTATTGCGGCATCCATGCGGATCTGGAGGAAGGGGAGTAGCTTGGCAAACGTGGCTGGAAAGACACGTCAGCGAACCTGCATTGTGTGCAGAGAAAGCAACACGAAAAGCAATTTACTTCGTGTTGTTCGTACGCCTGAAGGCGCGGTTGTATTCGACTCTACGTGTCGTATGAACGGTCGCGGCGCATATGTATGCAGCGTTGCGTGCCTCGATAAGGCCATTAAAACCAAGCGCCTCGATTCAGCGCTTAGAACGAAGTTGACAGAAGAAGATTGCGAGCGTATCGCCCAGCAGCTGCGTGAGGCGCTCTCTAATGAGGATAAGTAGACGAGGAGACCATATGCCTGGCATGCGTGTACATGAATTGGCTAAGGAATTTGATATGACCAGCAAGGAGCTGCTCGATCGCTTGGCGGAGATGAAGATCCCCGCCAAGAGTCATGCCAGCATTCTCCAGGATGCCTATGTGCAGAAGGTTCGTAAGAATCTTGAGCCTGAGATTAAGCAGCGTGCGGGTAAGCTCGAGGACGAAGAAGCCCAGAAGCTTGCTGACGAGCAGGCAAAAGAAGCAGAGCGCAAGGCCGAGGAAAAGGCTGAACGTCGTGCTGCGGTAGAGAAGGAACGAGAAGCCCGAGAAGCTGAACGTGCTCGCCGCGAAGCTAAAGCCCACAAGGATGAAGAAGGGGCTCCTGCCAAGCGCAAGATCTCATCTTCTCCGTTTGAGAGTCTTGCATCTCAGATCGAGCGTGAGCGCGAGCGCGTAGAGCGCGAAGCGGCGGAGGCTCGCGAGCGAGCTGCAGGGGCGGGGCGGCGATTATTA
>OGRM01001701.1_pt1 | contig 12486 bp, 10 predicted proteins | sample 1553491 | NCBI WGS metagenome assembly OGRM01 (sample SAMEA2580110, study PRJEB22360) | human gut metagenome | biome: human gut; feature: human-associated habitat; material: faeces | place: Denmark | collected 2008/2010
TGCGGCTGCTGTGCCAGCGGCGCCCAGGGCAACCGCCATTGCGTCGCTATCGCCCGCTGCGGGCAAGGCGGTCTTGGCAGGCTCAACAACCGCAGCTGTCTTTGCGGAGACAGAGTCCGCTACCGGATTTTCCGCTTCAGACTGAAAAGCGAACTCGGTCTTAATTTCCAGGTCGGGCTTTACATCCGGGTCCGGCTTGGCGCCCGGGTCGGGCTCAGGATCGGTCGTGTCGGTTGCAATCAAATATACGTTGCTGCCAAAGACACAGCGGATGAAGTACTCGTGTCGTGTCTCGAGAATGGTCCCCTCCCCGTTGTTGTAGTTGCTGAAATCGAAGTCGGCGAGTGCGCCAATGCAGATCAAATGCAACAGATCCAGGCTGTAGGAAATCAGAGGATCGGCGCCGCCGCCCGTAAAGACCAAGATCGCTCTTTCGTGATTGTCGATGGCAGCCAGGCTGATCGAAACGTTTGCCTCATTGGGGTTGTCTGTTTTGACTAAAGCCTCAGTATCGGGATCGATCTTGAAGAAGTAGACAGACTCGTTATGCCAAAGGGTGAAATCTTCAGGCGCATCGGGGAAGTCGTATACGTACGCTTCGTCCTGGATCAGTGTGAAAGCAGGTGGCAGCTCAAGGTCGTAGAAGTGGTTGACTACGGTGGTATTGATTTTGATTTCGCCGCCGCCTGGATTGGCTGTGCCGCGAGTGAGTGCTGCTGCGGGCGCAGATGGGACATCGACAGATTTAGGTGCTGGCGCAGCGGTCGAATCGCCTGCAGGCGCGACGGCTGCTTCGGTTTCAGCTGTATCCTGGGCCGCTGCAGGTGCAGATTCAGTCGCAGCTGCAGCGGGTGCTGCCAGCTCAGCATCCATTACGGAGGACGCAGCTACATCGGCGGTAGCAGCTGGGGCTACTGCCGCTTGCTTGGCAATGACAGGCGCAGCCGGATCTGCAACTGCAGTTGCAGCGGCGTCTTGCCCCGCAACGGTCTCGGGCATTTCGGCTGCCAAAGCCATACCGGGCAGCATAAGCTGCCCCGCCACAAGGACGCTCAATCCAAAAGTAGCGATTCTGGCACCCGTACGACGCTTCGCGCCGCAGATGAGCGAGCTGGTGCGTTTGTTCTGGGTTTGCGGCGAAACATGCTGTCTGTACATAAGGCGCTCCTTGTTCGTAGGTCGGTTTTCTGTGGATCTACTTTGCGCCCACACGATTCGCTCAGGTTCGTGCACGGAAGCACTCACGCGAGCCGAGTGATGGCTTAAAATAATTTTCCCATAATCAACGCCTTAGGAGCAATGGTTTGCAATCCAATTTTGGAGAGAGAATTCGCTAAGGAGCTGCTGCCCCATTAGCCTCTCCATTCACCCCTTGCGTCGCAGGTGTATAATCCAGAGCCATGATCACTCTCCTGCTTATAGAAAAAATCGCTTCGCTATTCCTAATCATGGCGGTCGGATTCGCGTTAGTGCGCCTTCATCTCCTGAAAACGGGAGACAGCAAAACGCTCTCCGTCCTGTCTGTATACGCCATCTGCCCGTGCGCATTCATTTCTGCAACGCAGGTTGATTTGACTCCAGATGTACTGCAAGGTTTTTTATTCGCAGTTGTCTGCGCTATCGTGCTCCAGGTTGGGCAAATAATCCTGACGAAAATCCTGGCAAAGCCGCTTCACCTCTCCCCTATTGAGCGGGCGGCAAGCATCTACTCGAATTGCGGTAACCTGATCATCCCACTTGTCGGCTTCATCTTGGGCGATGAATGGGTGGTCTACTCGCTTGCCTACATGAGCGTGCAAACGATCCTGATTTGGACACATGGCAAGTCCCTTATCAGCGAGAATAATCACATTGATGTCCGCGCCGTTCTGTTCAATATCAACTTGCTTGCTGTCGCCGCTGGCATCGTGCTCATGGTGCTCGGCATCAAGCTTGTTGAGCCCTTCGGCACCTTCACCTACGACGTAGGACAGATGATCGGCCCTGCTGCCATGCTGGTAACGGGCATGATCATCGGAGGCATGGACTTGCGGCAAATCGTAGCCAACAAGCGCGTCTGGCTCGTCGCCTTCATCAGGCTAGTGCTTATCCCTGCCATAGTCACGCTTGCACTTAAGTTCAGCGGCATAGACGCGTTGGTGGCAAACGGCCAGTCGATCCTGCTCATTACGCTTCTTGCCACCATCACTCCATCCGCCTCAGCAACGGTGCAAATGGCGCAAATTTACGAGAAGGACGCACCGTACGCCAGCGCCATTAATGTAATCACCACAGTCGGCTGTATCCTAACGATGCCGATTTGGGTAGCGCTGTTCATGGCTTAGCGCCAAACCAATCACGAAAATAATCTGCCTACCGCGAACTGCACCCTTTCGCCTCCGCGGAGATGATCCTTTGTCGCAAAACAGGAGGCATTCCCCCATAAAAAACTTCCCTGCAGAAATCACACCTTGCGGAATGCGAAAATAGACCGCAAAAGCGCTTGATCGTCACGCAACATAAACGTCGTAACGTATGCGAGGAAAGGAGGTGGATTCCAAGTCGGAAATCAACAACGAAGCTGAGAAAACTTGCGCGACAGGCAAATTCGCCGCGCTCTATGGCGTCGGCGTAAGAACCGTGCAATATTACGATGAAAAAGACCTCCTACCACCATCAGGGCTCACTGAAGGCGGTAGACGCATCTATACCGAAGCCGATGCTGCTTGGCGGCAACAAGTTGCCAGGGAAGCTCCATATAGTAGGTTGTGTCCTCCTGAACGCCCGTGCCATCGGCATCAGCGTTGTTCGGCGTCACGGCGGCCATCCGAAAAAGAACTGTCACGTTGCCGCCCTTTGGGAGGCCAGTACCTTCCCCACCTTGCCCAACAGACTTATAACGCCGGTCGATCGCGCGGTCGGGATCGTTCGTGTCTACAACCTTTCCGTCCTTGTCGAGCAACATGGTATACATCTGCGAATGGGGGTTTCCAGAAGCATCTACCTCAATGATATCAACGAGGGGAGCTGCGGCATTTGCTGCGGGCGCAAGTGCATCAACCCCCAACGTCAGAATCGTCAGAAGAAAACGCCAACATCGCCATTGGCGACATGGGCGTTCCAGCTTCACCATAAGTGGAAGAATCCTCTTGAACCGGTTCCTCAGATGCATTTATAGAAGCGTCAGAAGAATTCCTCCCCCTGTCAATTGCGCACTGCCGGAAGAGGCGGAATCGAGATTTGAACCCGTCATGTCAGCAGGCTCAGCAAAGCCTTAAGCGGGAATAAACGAGACTATGAGCGAGTTCACGGTTCATTACAGGGGTCACGAAGGCTAGCAGAAGCAGCTTAAGAGCAAAATCGCTACAGCAGCAATAAAAACGGTCTCGTTTAACGTCATGCGCGACGCATTACCCTGCGGTACTGCCTGTTGGCAGAAGTCGGCTTTGTTTCAACTCCAAGATCATGCTTTAGCTAGGAAATAACCCCCAATTGGAGGCTACCCTAATTGCACTTCAAAGCGAAGAGGCCGAGCCTGGACTACCTCCAAGCTCGGCCCCTTTCATCAAACAGCCCTATTCTGTATTACCGTGCAGCAAACAGAGATAAACAAGCGTAATGCACTAGTTCATCTTCCTGCGACGCAGCGCAAATGCAGCAACACCAGCAGCCGCAACGGCAATCACAACAATTGCACCACCGACAAGAGCGAGGTTGTCGCCCGTCTTCACGGTAGCCATCTTCGCTTCGCTTGACGCCTTGTCGCCGTTGTTGTTGACGGTGTTGACGTTTACATTCGCATTGGCAGAGGAGCTATCGCCGTTGTTGCCGTTGTCGCCTGCACCAGGCTCAACGGTAGCGGGGGCCGCCTTCCAGCCTGCATACAGAGTGAACTCAGGCTGTGTGCGAAGGCGATTGCCGCGGAAATCCCGCCGTTTTCCACAGCCGTGAACATGGATGAGCTGAAGTACGTGAAGCCCATGAACAGATAGGACGTGCAGTAGATTCTGAGCGCTCCGACCGACAGGTCGGACAGGCCCTGATCATACGAGACGAAGATGCGGGCTACGGGTTCAGCGAATACCTGCGCGGCTACGAACATGGCAATGCTGATGAGGCAGGTCAACCTCATGCCCTTGCGAAACAGGCTCCGCTTCTCCTCCCCGTTCCCAGCTCCGTGCTGGTAGCTCATCACTTTGCCTGATCTACCAACAATAATCCACCGCATGTTTTGCTCGAGAGGCGCATTTGTCGCACGACAATTTGGATGCAGCGACGATTGCGAGACCTGGCGCGGTGGGAAGGCGCCGCGCCAGGAGCAAAGGGGATGGTTGGAGGTCAACTGAACTTGGGCTTTGCTCCCCGATGGAGTGTGTTTGACGAAGTCTATGCAGGAAAGTATCCTAACGCGCTTCGGCCAGCACACCATCTTCCACGTGAAGGCGCATGGTGGCGAACTCGCGCGCCTTTGCGCGATGGGCAGCGACGAAAATCGTTTTACCAGGTAGTGAGGCTATATTGGCAAGAACAGCCGCTTCGGTCGCGTCATCGAGCGCGCTCGTGACCTCGTCGAGAACCATGATGGGAGCGCTCGAGCACACTGCACGCGCGATAGCCAGACGTTGCAGCTGTCCCTGGGAAAGGCCCTGCCCGTGCTCGCCGATCATCGTGTCGAGTCCCAACGGAAGCTCTTCCACAAAATCCCACGCACACGCCACTTCACATGCACGTTTTACCTGGTCATCGGTCACATCAGGGGCGGCGAACGCCACGTTTTCGCGAATTGAGCCTGCGAATAGGAAGTTGTCTTGCGGCACATAGGCAAACACGCCAGGCGGCACCTGAGATGCAGAGCAGGCGGGAACGGCGAACGCACTCGCAGGGGCATCGGTAAGAGGCGCGCCCGTAGCGACCGAGCTTGCGGGGGCATCGGGCACAGCAGCTGCGGACGTCGCGGCACCTACGGAGAGCTCGTACACGAAGCCGTCCGCATCGTAGGCACCTAATAGCAGCTTGAACAGCGTGGATTTCCCGGAGCCGGATGGACCTTCCACCACCACGAAGGAACCCTTGGGAACGAATACGTTAGCGCAGGTCAAGCTCATGGGCTCTTCCCCAGAAGGAGCCTCCATCCCCCCTGCAGACGCAACGCCGCCTTCTGTCTCGCCCGCACCGTAGGGGGAATCGATAACTTCTACGCAGCGATTCGGGGCGCTTTCAACGGTATCGGGCCCATCCAGGGACGCAGCGCCATCTTCCTCCCTCGCTCCCCCAATGTGCATGGAAGCGCCTTTTGCTTTCTCCCCCTCGGCGCAAGCGGCGACACCTTCCGCTTCCTCATCGTCGTAGGAAAACGCAAGATCGCGCATCCGCACGCCTGAGAGCCGCTGATAGAATTCCTCGGCGGCCACAGGCAAGAAGCCCTCCGAGTGCGGCAATTCCGCCACCTCCATCAGGCGCTCCGCCGATGCCAGCGTCTGATACAGCTGCGGCAGCATGCCCGACAAACTTGAAACCGGCGCCTGAATGCGCGCCACCAGCTGCAGCACCGCCATAAGCGTACCGTAGCTCATAGTTCCATGCAGAAGCCCGAACGCACACCACGTGAGTGCCACGGCGTACAGCGCGTTGAAGAAGAACGAGAAACTCGCGTTGGCGGCGATGGAGTACCCGCGTCGGCGCATCTGCGCGGTGAAATGATCCTCCTGCAGCGTGTCGGCTCGTGCGCTCGTGGCAGGCTGAGCCCCGAACGAGCGGATGACCAGCTGATGCTCGAGCGCCTCTTGCAGAAACACGCGCACAGCGCCTTCCTTTTCCTGCACGATCTTGTGCAGCATCTTCAACCGTCCGCGCAGCGTGCGCGCCAGCACGAACGAAAGCAGCGCGGCGGCAGCGAACAGGGCCACCATGGGCGGGCTGATCAGCGCGAGCACTGCAATGGCGAACACAAGCTGCATGAGCATGGACACAAAGCTCGGGATGATGGTCGCCACGCCGTTCGACACAACCTGCACGTCGGAGAACATGCGGTTGGAAAGCTCGCCGGAATGGAAGCGCAAAACATTGCCAAAGCGCGCGGCGAAGATGCTATCGAGCATCGATTTCCGCAGTTCAAGGGCGAAACGGGCCCGAATGAGCTCCTGGGTGCTGTTGATAGCCAGGCGAAGCGCCAACTGTGCGATGATAACGCCTGCAAGTACCGCCGCGCTTGCCAGCAAGCCGTCGATGTTTCCCGCGACCGCCTGGTCGATGACGGCGCGGCATGCCAGAGCGAAGCTCACGAGCCCCGCCGCTTGTACCGTGCACAGCGCCGACAGCGCCACAATGCGGCCATGCTGAGCCCTCGACTGCGCGAACAGCCACGCGTAGGTGACCTTGTCTTGCTCACGCGCCTCAGCCCTGCGCATCATTTTCGCCCCGCTTCGCTCGCGGCATCGCGTTTGCGCAGGCCGCATGCCACAAGAACGCGCTTGCCCGCGCGCCTTACCGCAGCGTTTGCGCCCTTGCACATCTTGCGTACGGGAAAGAGCGCCACCCACAGCTTCGAGTACGCATGGTATCCGCGGGAGGTCTCGCAATCGATGTGGCGGCCGTCGCGATAGAAGCCTCGCAGTATGCCGAGCACGTCCTCGCGCGGGATGTATTCCAGCATGACACAGTTATCTCCGCAGATCACGTATCCTTTTTCAGAGCCGTTCCCGTAATGCCCCACCACGCGATGCAGGACGTACTTCTCACCGCGGCGGTACAGCGCCACATCGTAGCGGCGCAGCTCGCCCTCGGCTGGCACTACCATCATCACGTCGTGGCGGTTGCGCAGCATCGGCCACATGGAAACACCCACGGGCGGCCCCATGTAAAAGCCCTCGAATGCGAGCACGTCCTCAATTTTACGCGGCTCATCAGGGGAGGAAGACCCACCTGCATCAGGCGCCGCCGATGGTATGTCTTTTTTGCACGTCATGAATCGCTTGCCGACTGGAACCTAACGGTTAGGCTTCTACTCCTCAAGCAAGTCGGCATCGCGAAGCTTGCCCAAAAACACCGCAACATCGGCACGCGCCGTGTCTTCGTCGACCGCGTATTCCGCCAGCAGAGCCCGGACCAGCACATCTTCCGTGGTATTTGCACCAAGCTGCTCCCACAGGAACGCGCCCGTATCGTTCAGACGAATCATGCAGTGGCGCTCCATGCTGGCCTCGCCCACCGGCACGACCACGTGCTGACTACCCACTTTGTTCACGATGAAACCGTCTTTAATCTTCATGCCCATATCCTTCGCATCGATGCATTCGTTCGCGCCTATTATCGCACAGCGTCATCTGGAACGCCGCGTCAAAGGCGGCAGGAGTCGGCGTGCAACGCAGCACGTAAAACGGCGCGCTGTTCACCAACCTATCAAGCAAATCAAGCTGCCGAACAGCCAAAGCGGGATCATGCGGCATCAGAATCTGATTCATGATGCGCGCGACGACTTCCCTGTCATCTTCCAAACGGGACAGGCGGTCCGGCTCGCCCGGCTCGCAGCGCTCGATAAAGCAAATGGCGCGAAGGGGAACGCTCGTGTTTTGTCCCCAGTTTTCCTTGCCGCAGTATGGAGTGCCGTACGCGACGAACTCACCCACCGGCTGGTTGCAGGTGGTTTCGACTCCTTCCTCACTAGGGGGCACAGCGGAAGAGGTACAAGCACATGCGCCTTCCCCGCTGGGCGTCCCATCTGGAGGCTCGGCAACTTCCCCGGTTCGCCAGCGCAGAATGGGCTTGTCGCCGTTCACCACCGTCACGTCGCCGCCCAGCGCGCGCATCCACTGCGCGACGTGCGTGCTCTTGCCCGTGCCGCTTTTCGCCGCGAACGCGAAGCCTTGCTCCGCATATGAGATGATCGCCGCATGGAACAGGAACGCGTTGAAACCGAGCATTCGCGTGCAGATTTTGCGGTAGAGCGCCAACGATTCGCAATATGCGGGCGAAAATGAGCCCTCCTCGTCATTCTCGGCTGCAATTTCTTCGGGCGTTGCCGCTACCGAAATATCGAAATCATCGGGAGAGGTGTCGACTATGTAGTCCGCGCAAAGCCGCTCGGTGAACGCGTAGCGGTTCTCGATGGCGATAAGAACCTCGGCAATTTGGATGCAGAACATAGGCTTTGCTCCTTGGAAGGAAGGCGGCGAGCGTGATATGGCGGCGGAAATCATAGTACTGCGTTTATTGCACCGTTTTCGGGCATTTTGCGCGGCGCGACCGTCGTTGTTTTATTATAAAGCGCACTGAACGTGCGCGTGCTTGGCCGCCAAGCGCGCAAGCGATTTCAACTGTTGTCACGCATGCTGCAACGAGCAGCGAGAGGAAGTGCCCGTGGAGCTTTCTGCTGCCGAAGAGTACGCAATCAAGATTATCGCTGCCGAGAGTGGTATGCAGCGTCCTGTGGGCGAAATGTCGGCTGTGGTTTCGGCTGCGGGCGAGGGCGATTCTGCGCTTGAATTGGGGCCTGGACGCGAACATGACCCAGCGGTAACGTTCGATTCCGCGCCCACGATAGCGTGCGCTGCCGAACCTGCCCTTGCGATTCCCGATGGTTTGTGGCCGGCCGTGCGCGCCGAGCTGGTAGCGCAATCGGTTATCGGCTATCCGGCGCACGCCGTTGAGTCTCTTTCGCTCAATCCCGCCGACCAGGCTGAATATCTCGCGCTCGCTGGGAAAAACCTGTCGAGCTGGTATAGCCTCATGATGGCGCAAGATGACGTGCTCGCAGAATTTCGAGCGGCGGGTATTCCCGTTGTCGTGCTGAAGGGCGCTGCGGCTGCGGCGCATTACCCGCAGCCAAACAGTCGCAGTATGGGCGACATCGACCTCATCGTGCCGCCCGATTATTTCGACCGAGCGTTTTCACTTATGGAGCGCTTGGGCTGGGATAACGCTATTGAACTTGAAATCAATCCGCGCCACGCGGGCTTCGAGAAGGCGGGCTGTCCCGAAATCGAGCTGCATCGGTATTTCAGCACATGCGCCAACAAGCAGCAGGCACATTTTCTTGACCAGGCCATTTACGACGCCATCCCGCGCGTCGAATGGACCGATGTCGCGGGCTTTAGCGTGCCCGTGTTGCCGCCGCTCGAGAACGGCCTGGTGTTGCTCGCGCATGTCAACCAGCATCTAGGTTCGGGTCTGGGGCTTCGCCAGATTCTGGATTGGCAGATGTTCGTTGGCGCGCACTTGACCGACGAGCTTTGGGAGTGCGGCTTTCAACATGCGGCGCAGCAGATCGGCATGGAGAAGCTGGCGGTCACCACAACGTGGCTTTGCCGCACCTACCTGGGGCTTCAGACATCGGCAACGTGGTTTGGCGAAGCCGACGCGCAGCTTGCGAGCGACCTTCTGCTCTACATCATGCAGCGGGGGAACATGGGGCGCAAGATGGAACGCGGCGCGCGGACAACCCGCACGGTGCTGCACAACTTCCGCAGCCCCGCGGCCTTGGTTCGCTACCTTTACGAGGGCGGGCGCGCTCATTGGGCGCCAGCGCGCAAGCACGCGTGGCTTGCTCCGGCAGCGTGCCTCTATCAAGTGGGGCACGTTATCCGCAAGGGGCTCTCGCGCAACGCGAGCATGAGCGAGCTCGTCGCCGACGCACGTAGCGCGCAAGAAGACATCGACCTGCTCAAACGCCTTGAGGTTACCAGGATGTAGAAAGACGAAGGCCCAAGAAAGCGACCGCCGCTTTTGGCGAAGGTTGGGAAAGCGTCTGCGAAATTGATTGCTGGGAAACGGACGGCAACCCGAAACGATGACCCTAAAATGACCGCCGCTCAAAACGAGAAGTGGGAAAATCACAGCCAACAAAAATGAAGGATGCTAAAAAACGGGTTCCGGGAATCGTCCTGGAACCCGCTTCGGTTGTTCCGCTGCCGAGCAGTAGGCGCGAGAAGGATAGGTGGCTTAGTAGTAACCCGTCCACTTTGAGCCATCGGGCTCAGTTTTGACGCCGGGATCGGCGTCACCCGCCGGGTCGCTGCCTGCAGAATCGCCCGAACCCTTGTCGGATGAATCGCCACTGCCTGCGTTCGAGCTGCCCGACTGGTTGTCCGAAGTGGAGCCAGAGCCGCTCACGCTCGGAGCGTCGCCGCCAAAAGTCGACGCGCCAGCGGAGGACTCGCCCGTCGCGGCATCAGGGGAATCTCCATACGCCTCGGACGCATCAACCTCGTTGTCGGCCGTGCCGTCGCCTGACGCATGCATTGCGCCTACGTCCTTAGAAGATGCGTCGGAGGCAATTGCAACAGCGCTGTCCGTTTTCGACGCCGCCTCATCCTGGCTCGAGCCGCCCGATACCATCAAAACGACAAGAATCACAACGACAACCAAAATCGCCGCGCCCGCGCCGATAAGTACATTACGTTTTCGCGTATCCATAGATTTGGTAACCCTTCGTTCAATCAGTGGAAATCCGCAAACAAACGAAGGGCGGACGCAAACCGCCCGCCCTCGCTAGATTCATCAAACTGTGAATCATCGCAAGGCCCCGCCTGGCAAGCCGAGCAGGGCCTTGCGAAGCTGAATGCCTATTGCCAATCGCCCGGATTCACGCCGTTGTCGCCATCGAGATCAGAAGAAACGATAACATCGCGATTCTCCAACTCGATGACTTCCAGCTCGGGGCTCTCGTATTTCTTTAGCATGTCATTCAACTCTCTACTGGATTGCAGACTTAATGCTCGTAGCATAATCTTTCTCAGCTTCACTTGCCATAGGATGCGCAAGAATAGCATCTGCAACCTCGCTTACCGAGCGCGAATGGTAAGCATCCTCGACCGCTTCGACGGTAGTTCCGTCAACGGTCATGTACTTGACAAACGCCTTTTCAGTGAAGTTGGCAGTGTAGTAATTCTTCGCCACTCCATTGAACACCAAGTTCGACGTGATGGTACCGTCATTGTTCAAGGCGTTATTGTAGGCCACGAGACGGCGGTCGCCAGAAGTGGGAGCGCTAAGCCTCTTGTAATACCAGCCGTTCTCGATGTATGTGGCTTTTTCAGGAATAGCCTTAGTGTAACCGAAACGCAGATAGGTGGACTCGCTCGGCACACCCTTGTCCATCCTCAGCGAACCGCCCTTAAACTTCAGCAGGTCGGTGATGGGAACAAACTTGGCATAGGCAGCGCCCTCGATATCACTTGCGGTGCAGGCGGTCGTAAAGGAAGCGTCCTTGTACCAACCAGCAAACGCCATGCCTTCCTGGGTCGGATACGTCCAAGAGGCCTGGTCACCACTGCGGTAATTCTGCAACAGGTACGCGCCTTCGGCAAGCTTGACGCCGTACGTACCGTCGCCGTTGTCGGTAGGAGCATAGCCTGCTGCGCAGTAATCCTCCGGGACAGCAGCAGTGAACGTGCCGCCAGAAACCGCGACGGTGGCATTTGCCGCGGCAGCAGCGCTGGTCACGCGCCACGACGTGACGTCAAGAGAGCCGCCTTCAATCTTCAGGGTCGGAGGAACTTCACCCGTGATATCTACCACGATCTCGCCAGTGAACTGAGCGTCGCCACCAATGATGGTTTCGCCGATCGCGCCCTCAACCCAAGCATCGGTCCAAATTTGGCCGATCAGGCTACCGCCCAGAATCTGAGCCTTGTTCCAGTTCTGCACTGCAGAATGATTGCTCGTCAGCGTGCCGCCATTCACGGTCAGCGTACCATTGGTGCCGTTCTTGACAACCAGGAAGTTCGGCTGATTGAACGTGCCACCATTAATAGTGAGCGATGCCTGAGGATCGTCATCGCCGTTGCAAATCAGAGATGAACCGACCATGGAGCCAGAGGAATTTGCTTTCTTGTAGCCGGAGTTGTTCGCAACATTCGCCTGGTCGATAACCATCGTGCCGATGTTCTTGATAACGTAATAGCTGGTCTCGCCCTCGATGCCCTGGTCATCACGCTTGATAGTGCCGGTCTTGTTGGCACTCGTGTCGGTGATGGTCACGTTGCCCTTGTTTAGGATGGCCGCCTTCGCAGTGCCCGTGCCACCGTTGAGGGTATGTCCATTCAGGTCAAGCGTAATCTGCTTGGACGCATTGATGGTGATGTTTTCCGTGGTGTCGTTCAGCAGCTGAACGGTCTTACCGGCTTTCTTCACCGCATTGATGGCAGCCTGCAGGCTAGTGTACCTCGTGCCGCCAACCTGAGCGATTGCCGTTGCAATACCGTACGTGCCATCGGAATTCTTGACACAAGTATAGCCATCAGCAAAGAAACCATCAGAAACCTTCTTGTTGAAGGTGCCGCCCGTTACTTCGAAGTTATCGCTGGTAGCAGGAGTGTAGCCGTGGAATATACTTCCACCCGAGTACTTATTGACAAAAGAGCCGCCCGTAATCTTCGTGAAAGACGGATGACCAGCCACTTCACCAGTCATAACCACCTTTGGAGAAGCCCAATTTGGAGTGGTGGCGCTGCAAACAAATTCGCCATCGGTAATCGTCGTGTTGCCATAGACCAAGATGACAGCAGTGTA
>OGRM01001703.1_pt1 | contig 12484 bp, 9 predicted proteins | sample 1553491 | NCBI WGS metagenome assembly OGRM01 (sample SAMEA2580110, study PRJEB22360) | human gut metagenome | biome: human gut; feature: human-associated habitat; material: faeces | place: Denmark | collected 2008/2010
TCTTCTCCAAGTATTTCCATTAATTTTTCCAAACTTTCCCACACTTTATCCATGCTTTTCTCGGAAAATAAAATACGTGAAATCTCTCTCCTCAGAAGTAACGCCTCAATCTTCCCTGTATTGAGCAGTTCCACATAATATCGATTTTCCACACCTATTTTCTCTGCCAGTGCTTTATAATTTTTCCAGCTCGGTTTACGACCATTTTCAATCCGTGAATAACTTTCTACACTGCAAATGCCTTCACTTAATTTTTCCTGCGTATAGTTTATTTTTTTTCTTTCTGTTGTAAGATAATGTCCCACAAACTCTGTCATAATTTCTTCTGTCTGTGGTTCATATATGTGAATCTGGCTTCCGCACCCAAATTCATCAAAAAAACTCTGTAATATTCTGATATCTTCCTGCTCTTTGCTCATATCCCGCTTTTCTTTCAAACCAGCCAAAATATGTAGACGCATAATTTCCAATAAACAATACAATGACTTTTGTTTTCGTAATAATTCAAGTGTTTTTTCGAATATTTCAAATGAGCCTTCTGTATTTTTCCCTTCTATGACAAGATTTCCCCAAAGACAGACAAGAAGCGGATATATCTTTACTTTCTGCTGTTCTTCTGCATAATGAACATTAACATACTGCATTAGCTGATACAGTCTTGAAATAGCTTCTTCTTTTTCCTTTGGATTTACTTTGCATAACAAATTCAGATATGCAGCATAAATATTTATCTCTCTTACACTGAAAGCTCCCTCTATTTTCTGTGATTTTATTAAAAAATCGCAGGTACATTCCAATGCCTTCTCATAACATTCTGTTGCTTTCTTTAAATCTGCAGTATCTTTCTCAGCCACAATCCCTTTCACGAACCACGCATACTGTTCTCTGATCTTCTTATTTAGTGAAACATTTCCGGTCGGCATATACTCCAGTAACATCTCCAGTTTTTTATAGTTTTCATTTCGAATACACGCTCTGGTACTTTCTTTCCATTTAAAATAAACTACTTCTTTTTCAGAAATATAAGCCGTCAATCCCAATATTCCAAATCCCATCCTGTCCAAAAACATATTTACAAGTAAAATATCAGGTACGATCTCACCATTTTCATACATACAATATGACGATGGACTGCAAATTCCTCTGCAAATATCCTTTACATTCATTTCATATTTTGTTCGTATCCCATATAAAAGTCTGCCTATATTTAAACCCATTTAACTCCATCCTCTGTTTCTTGTTATCTATCCTATGAATTTTCAAACTTTAATTGTGTTTTTCTTTTTATCATAACATATCCCGTTCACACAAAACATGATGTTCCGTTAAATCTTCCATACATTCACATTTCAATCTCGATTCGTACATTTTTTGTTCACAATAAATTCACTAGATTTTTTGTCGAATCTGGTGCATAATATTAATTGTTGTGGTGATACCACGACATGGGTTTTATTAATTATAACCCCCTTCTTAATTTGGAAAAGCCTTGAAAGAATGTCTGCATACATTCCCTCAAGGCTTTTCTTTTTTGTTCATCAACGCTCTAAACCCGGCGTTTTCTTATTTTCATTTGTCTGATAAAAACTTAACGTTTTCCAGCTTTCATCTCATCCAAGATTTCCGCTACCGCCTCTCGCTCGTCAAAATGATATTTTACACCTTTGATCTCCTGATAATCTTCGTGTCCTTTTCCAAGGAGCACGATCATATCGCCCGGTTTTGCATTTTTCATGCAGTAAGCGATTGCTTCTTTCCTGTCGTCAATCTCGATGTATTTGCCGTTGCTTCTTGCAAGGCCTACTTTAATATCATTGTTAATATCACGGATTTCCTCATCTCTTGGATTGTCACAGGTCAATACACAAAGGTCTGCCATCTCACCTGTTACCTCACCCATATCATATCTGCGGAGTTTAGAGCGGTTGCCGCCACCTCCATAAACACAGATCAGACGCTTCGGATGATATTCCATCAATGTCGTGAGAACGCTTCTTGTGCTCACTTCATTATGTGCATAGTCGATGATCAGCGTATAGTCCTTGGATACCGGAAGCATTTCCACCCTTCCTTTTACCTGCACTTTGGAAAGTCCCTCTAAAATTGCCTCGTCCGAAATGCCAGCCAGATGACACACTAACATGGTCACCATGGAATTGTATACCGAAAATCTTCCCGGAATATGGACTTTCGCCTGACAGTCCATGCAGCCACTCACTTTAAAATGCATTCCCAGCTTTCCATCCTCATTGATAAATCCAATATCAGATGCCATGAGATCTGCTTCTTTTTCAGCAGAAAATGTTTTTACCTCACAGGTATGTCCTTTTAAAATGCCGTCCACATGCTCATCATCTGCATTCACAACCCCAACTTTACACTGGCGGAACAGAAGGCTCTTGCACTCCATATATTCTTCAAAAGATGCGTGCTCAGCCGGTCCGATATGATCCGGTGATAAGTTGGTAAAAATACCATAATCAAATAAAATACCGGCTGTACGGTCTAATTTTAACCCCTGGGAAGAAACTTCCATGACCACATATTCACAGCCAGCTTCCACCATGGCAGCAAACATGCGGTGTAATTCGTAGGATTCCGGTGTTGTATTTTTTGATGGAAGATGTTCTTCCCCCACCATTGCACCGATGGTTCCAATCAGTCCGACTTTTTTTCCTGCCATCTCAAGTACTTTCTTGATCATATAAGTGGTGGTCGTCTTTCCTTTCGTTCCGGTCAGTCCGATGGTGACAAGCTTTCTTGCCGGATGGTCAAACAATGCAGCGGACATCAGCGCAAGTGCCAGACGAGCGGACTCCACTTTTAACACAGTGATGTTTTCTGGAATCTGTGCTGCCTCCTCTTCCTTCTCCAGCACGATCACGGAAGCTCCTTTTTCGACCGCATCCGGGATATATTTATGACCGTCTGTCACTGCCCCTACCATGCAGACAAACATCGTTTCCGGTGCAATCTTTCTGGAATCATAAATAATATCACGCACTTCTGTTTCAAGGCTTCCCTGAAGAAGTGTGTATTCAATTTCCTCACAAATCTTTCTTAATTTCATTTTATCGTTTCCTTTTTTCTTTCAACGTATCGTTTTTCTTATTTTCTGATCTGGCTATAAAAATACTCGTAAAACAATTATTCTTTTCGCATACAGGTTTCCGTGATCATCTTATTTTAAAATATGGGATGCATCGATCTCAGCCTCAAATACGGTATGGGATGGACCTGTCATAAAAAGATGGTTCGTTTTCTCATCCCACTCGATCAGAAGTGGTCCGCCAATCTGTTCCACGGTCACCTTGCGGTCACATTTTCCAGTCAAAATTGCAGTCACTACCGCAGTTGCACAGCCGGTTCCGCAGCCAATCGTCTCACCGGTTCCGCGCTCCCACTCACGGATCTTCAGATAATCCCTGCTCACAAACTCCGTAAAAGTAACATTCGTTTTATTAGGGAAAATGGATGTCATATATTCAATCTCTTTTCCGTATTTTTCCACGTCAAGCTCTGCCACAGAATCGACAAACATTGCACAGTGCGGATTTCCCCAGGAAACCGCAGTAATGTGGAAGGTGCGGTCTAATACCTGTACCGGCTGATCGATAAATGTATCCATTTCTGTGTTGATTGGGATCACTTTTGTGGAAAGTCTCGGTTCCCCGATATCTGCCCGGATGTCAGATACATAACCGTCTGTCACTGTCAGTGTCAGGTGCTGCATGCCGCCCAGAGTCTCGATCACAAGCTCTGTCTTATCGGTCAGTCTGTGGTCGTACACGTATTTTCCGACACTGCGCAGTGCATTTCCGCACATCTCGCCTTCCGTTCCGTCCGGGTTAAACATACGCATACGGAAATCCCCCTTGTCTGATGGGCAGATCAAAACCATTCCGTCAGAACCGATTGCAAAATGCCTGTCACTTACAAACCTTGCCAGTTCCGGAAGATTCTTAAGTTCCTGATGGATTGCATCAATATATACATAATCATTTCCAAATGCCTGCATTTTTGTAAATTTCATCATAAATCCAATTCTCCTTTTTGTTTCTTCAGAAACAAATTCAGAGACTGTCATTTTCTGACAGTCTCTATCTGTTTCTTTTATGAATTCATAGCACGATCAAGATCTGCAATAATATCTTCCACATTTTCAATACCGACAGACATACGTAAGAAACAGTCTGTGATGCCTAATTTTTCCTTGACATCCTTCGGTGTATCTTCGTGTGTCTGTGTGGTCGGGTAAGTGATCAGTGTTTCCGTTCCGCCAAGGCTCTCTGCAAACATGATCATATCCACGTTTCGAAGGATTTTCTGAACGGTCTCAAAAGAATCCACGGTAAAGGAGATCATACCTCCAAAGCCTCTCGTCTGTTTGATGGTTGTCGCATAATCTTTGTGATCCTCAAATCCAACATAGTAAACTTTTTTTACTTTTGGCTGGGTTCTTAACCACTCCGCCACTTTTTTTGCATTCTCGTTATGTCTGTCCATACGAACCGGAAGTGTCTTGATTCCGCGGAGTAACAACCAGCAGTCCATCGGTGCTAACTGGCTTCCATGAGACTTGATATGCACATGGATCTTCTCTGCAATCTCCTCATTGTCTTTCACCACAACGATTCCGGAAAGTGTGTCGTTATGTCCGCCAAGATATTTTGTGGAGCTGTGTGTTACAATGTCAGCTCCCAGTTTTAATGGATTCTGGAAATATGGTGTTAAAAATGTGTTATCAACCACCATAAGTGCCCCAACGCTTTTTGCAATCTCAGATAAAGCCTGAATATCTGCCACTTTCATCATCGGGTTGGTCGGTGTCTCAACGAAAAACATTTTTGTATTTGGCTTGATTGCTGCCTTCACTGCGTCAAGATCATCCATCTCCACGTAAGTGTGCTCAATGCCGTATTTTCCGAACACGTCACCGATAATACGGAAGGTTCCGCCATAAATATCATCAGAAAGAAGAACATGGTCTCCCGGATTCAGCAGAGAAAATACAGCCATATTTGCAGCCTGTCCGCTGGAAAATGCAAATGCCTTGATTCCACCCTCAAGGATTGCCATGGTACGCTCCAACTCCTGTCTGGTAGGGTTCTCCAGACGGCTGTACGCAAAGCCTGTGGACTCTCCAAGTGCCGGATGTCTGTAAGTCACTGCCTGGAAAATCGGCATGCTGACTGCCCCGGTCAACGGTTCTGTTCCGAGCGCCCCATGTACCGCTTTGGATTCAAAATGTAAATTATCTTTTTTGTCATAATCTGTATAATTGCTGAAATTCTTCATAAAATAAATCCACCTTTCTGCTTGTCATGTTCTTCTGTTTTTATCTTTTCCTGTTTTGAAACTGCCTATGTAAAGCCTCAGAAAATCTGTCTGCCTTCCATATATAAGCTAATTATACAAAACACAATTTAAAACATATACAACTTCTGTGTTGTCTATATTGCAAATTGTGCTTTTTTTCTTTATAATAAATCTATTATTTGCGATGCAGGCTTACTTATCCCTGCGAAAAACCTGTCTGAAATCAAAACAGGATATTTTACAAACGGAAAGGATACTTATTATGCCAGAATATAAAAAAGTCGGCTATCTGACAACAGATTTTAAAATGTTTCATTTAAAAGACGAGGAAATGCGCTCCTTTCACTACCACTATCACGATTTTCACAAAATTCTCATCCTCTTAAACGGAGATGTGACTTACTGTATCGAAGGACGCTCTTATGACCTGAAAAAAAATGACATCGTCTTAGTCCATGCCGGAGAGGTACACAAACCGGTCATACATTCTGACGCTGTGTATGACCGCATTATTATTTACGTTTCGCCGGATTTTCTGACCGCATATCGGGATTCGGACAGCGATCTCAGTCTGTGTTTCCAGAAAGCTTATGAAGAAAAGTCCCATGTACTGCGCGTTCACTCCTTCGGAAACAGCAGATTAGGTGCCGTTACCAAAGATCTGGATGCCTCCCTCTCGGATTCTGATTTTGCACATGAACTGCATCATAAACTTTTATTTTTAGAGTTTCTGATCCAGTTAAACCGCGCCGCCGGACACAATAAAATAGAATTTATCGAGACTTCCGCTTCGAGTGAAAAAATACTGTCCATTTTAAATTATCTGAATGAACACTTAACAGAATCCATCAGTATTGACGATCTCTCCTCCCGTTTTTACTTAAGCCGCTATTATCTCATGCACACATTTAAGGAACAGACCGGCTACAGCATCGGCAGTTATCTCTCCACCAAGCGTCTGCTGCTCGCCAAAGAACTGATTTTATCCGGGAAACCGATCACAGATGTCTGTTACGAATGCGGATTTAAGAACTATTCCACATTTTCCCGCGCATACAAAAAGTGCTTTGGCGAATCCCCACGGGATCTGCGCCAAAGCACTTTCAACCACTGATCATTCCTATACTGACTGCCTTTTGACAATCGGTTACTCATTCCTGTTTTCAATGAAAGAATCAGACTTTCTCTGCCATCGCATTCATCAGAGTCGGGATCAACTGCTTCTTTCTTGAAATGATTCCCTCTAAGAGAATGCCATTTTCATTTTCTTCTCTTTCAAATGCATCTGCAAGGATCCTGCCTGCATCATGCCCCTCAAAAATCACCCTGGAAGACTCTTCCAAAATATCTGTCAGCATCACATAGACCATGTCGATCCGCTTCTCACCCAGAACTTCTTTTAAGAACGGACGGAGCTTCTCTGCCACTTTATCAAGTTCTTCACGGCTCATGGCACTGATCTGTGCAACTCCGAAGTCAAACTCATCCGTATGGAAAATCTTGAAATCAGAATAGAAAATTTCCTCAGTCGTCTTATTTTTGAAATCGCTTCCCGCCTTGAACATGTTCTTTGCATGAGTCTCAATATCTACTTTTGCAATCTTTGCCAGAGCCTCTGCAGCCAGAATGTCTAGCTGTGTGCAGGTCGGAGAACGGAACATTAACGTGTCTGACAGAATCGCTGACAATAACAATCCTGCAATATGCTGCGGAATCTCGATATTTTTCTCGCCGAACATCTGGTAAATGATCGTGGACGTACATCCCAACGGCTGATTTCTGAAATAGACCGGAGAGATCGTCTCCAGACTTCCGATCCTGTGATGATCGATGATCTCTAAAATCTCCGCTTCATTGATATTGTCAACTGCCTGCGACTTCTCATTGTGATCCACCAGAATGATCTGTTTTTTCTGCATGCTCATCAGGTTACGTCTGGATACCATTCCGAGATAGTTTCCATTTTCATCCAGAATCGGGAAATCACGATGCCTGATCTTAGACATTGTCTCCTTGATGTCATCCACATAATCATCAATATCAAACGTCACAAGATGCTCTCTCGTCATAAATTCTTTGATTGGCATACTCTGATTGATCAATCTGGCAATGGAAAACGTGTCATATGGTGTTGTGATAATCACACAGTCTTTTTTATTCGCCATCTGAATGACTTCCGGGTCTACCTCAAATCCACAGCCTACAATGATACAGCTTGCATTGGACTCTAATGCACGAATCTGCACTTCTTTCTGCGGTCCGAGAATGACCATATCATCCGCTTCGATGTATTCCGATAAAAATCCAAGGTCAGACGCTCCGACAACGACTTTTCCGCGGATGAAATACGCATGTTCATTACCTGCGATAATATTGCCGTCCAAAGTCTCTGCAATATTCTTATACTGGGTTCTCGCTTTGGACAACACCCGGTTGTCATAAACATCCATGTAAGAGGTTGCAATATCCTTTGTTACGATCACACCCTCTAACTTTCCAAGCCGGTTTGTCACCGGAAGTGTTACGACATCTAATTTTTTCATGGTTTCCCATGCTTTTTTCAAAGAAATCTGCGAACTGATGCCGGCTGTTTTGCGGATGGAAATATCCTTGAGCTGTGCCCCTACATCTGTAATTAATTCCGGATCCTCCACCTTAAAATAATCCAGCACATACCGGGTTTCCTCACTGATCGCTCCGGCACGCTTTGGTACATACTGGCGCTCTCCCAGCTGATTTTTCAGATATGCATAAGAAATTGCCGCACATATCGAATCCGTATCCGGATTCTTATGTCCGACAACCCATACTTTTTTTGGTTCAATATTCATAAATTCCTCACTACCTTAAAAATTAAAAACGCCTAATGAATATAAAATAAATGCAACCAGCATCACAAAATTGATAATGGAAAACCAGGAAAGTACTTTGACATATCCCTTTACAGCGCCAACGCTTTTCTCCATCTCATCCATTTTTTCAATTTTAGAATCAAACTCGTTGAACAGATCCTGAATATTGCGATAGCATTTTACATTCTCGGAGTGAACTTTCTCTGAAAGATCCGTTTTGATAGAATCCAGCTGGGAGGTTGCATTCTCTAGCAATGCCTTCACCTCTGCGACCTGCTCATCGCTTACTTTCTTATTGGCTGCTGTCTGTTCTTCGATAAACTGTCTGCCTGCCTCGATCTGATCTTCTCCAAGCTTTTTGCTGGCTGCGATCTGATTCTCATTTAACTTGCGGTTTGCCTCTAACTGTTCCTCAGTCACTCTCTTCACATCTGCGACCTGCTTTGAGACACTTATTTCAATCTCATTCATCTTCGCAGTGACACGTTCTGCAAGCTCGTCTACTTTTTTGCTGAAATCAGATACGATCTCATCTGCCTCTTCCTGTCTCTCATTTAAGATCTGCTCTAGTTCCTGCGCTTTGTCTTCTCTCTCATTCACAAGATTCTGCAGCTCCTGTACCTTGCTCTCCTTGGATGTCAATAAATTCTGTAACTGTTTTGCTTTCTCCCTGAATTCATCGATCTGACTTAATAAAAAATCTTCTTTTTCCACTTTACTATGTATCCTTTCCTTAGCACGCGTCACTTTTCCTGCGTGTTCTGTTTTATCTTCTTTTGCATGCAGCCTTGCAGACGGCTGTGTAATTTTTTTCTTCTTCCGGTAATTCTGTGCTATTCTCTGAAACAGACCTGCCATTTACGTCTCCTCCCACAGCCAGCCTAAAATAAACTATATTTATTTTACCATTTGCGCTTTTTCTTGTAAAGGAAAAACCTTCCTTTACATTATGTTATCCTGTAGCTGACAGTTTAAGGTATCCTTTGGATTTAAAAGAAGCGGTTCCAGACGGAACCGCTTCTGATAAGAAAGGGATTATACTTATTTGCTTATTTTGTTATGAATGATATTCATACTTCAAAATTGCCGTTCATTATTTACATAATTTTTTGAACTCATCAGCTACGAACTGTACTTTTGTTCCAACAACAACCTGAACAGCTGTTTTACTTGGTCTGATAACACCAGCAGCCCCTGCTGATTTGATTTTCTTCTCATCTACTAAAGAACTGTCTTTTACTTCAAGCCGAAGTCTTGTAATACAGTTATCAATGCTTGTAACGTTTGCTGCACCACCAACACCTTCTAAGATTGTTGCTGCTACAGTTGTGTAATCGCTGCTTCCAAGATCAACTTTTTTCTCTGCTTCTACATCATCATCTTCTCTACCAGGAGTCTTTAAGTCAAACTTTGTGATAGCGAAACGGAATACAACGTAGAATACGATAAATGCTGCGATTCCTAAAGGAATGATCATCCATGTCTTCTGTGCTGCTGGTAAGGAAGATGAGAATACAAGGTCAGTTGCTCCTGCTGAGAAACTAAATCCTGCTCTGAATCCTACCAGTGTTGTGATCGTTGTAAAGATTCCGTAAAGGATTGCGTAGATAACATATAAACCTGGTGCTAAGAACATAAATCCGAATTCAAATGGTTCTGTTACACCACAGACAAATGCACAAAGAGCTGCGGATCCTACTAAACCGATGGCAATCTTTTTCTTGTTACTCTTTGCTGTCTGGATCATTGCTAATGCTGCTCCTGGAATACCGAACATCATACATGGGAAGAATCCTGACATGTACATTCCAAGGCTCCATGATACATCAGCAGATGTCTCTCCAGCCCAGAAGTGAGACAGGTCTCCAAGTCCGATTGTATCGAACCAGAATACGTTGTTCAGTGCGTGATGCAGACCGAATGGGATCAGCAGTCTGTTAAAGAATGCATAGATACCAGCTCCAACTGCTCCAAGTCCTTCGATACCTTTTCCAAGTGCAACCAGTGCTCCGAAAAGTACAGGCCATACAAAGAGAAGAATTGCAGATGCAATAATGGAAACCAGTCCGGCTATGATTGCTACGCAACGCTTTCCACTGAAGAATGACAGCCAGTCAGGAAGTTTCGCACTCTTAAATCTGTTATAGCAAAGAGCTCCGATGATACCTGCAAGGATACCGATGAACGGGTTCTCGATCTTGCTGAATGCGATAAAGTTTGTAGTTCCCTCTTCCAGTGTCTTAATAACTGAAACTGTTCCTGTAGACAGAAGGTTTGTGATCATCAGCCAGGAAGCAAGAGCTGCAACACCAGCTGTACCATCATTATCATCTGCCATACCAACACCAACACCAATTGCAAAAAGAATTGCCATATGGTCAATCAGGGCACCACCTGCTTTAACAAGAAAGAACCCAATCTGCTCAAGAATACCTGTGATGTCACCACCCTGCATTGTAGCCGGGCAGAGTGCATATCCGATACCCATAAGGATACCACAGATAGGAAGACAAGCAACAGGCAGCATAAGAGCTTTACCTAATTTCTGTAAAAATTTCATAATTTTCCTCCTTCTCAAAATCTCTCATTGCTGAATCCCTTTTATCTATTTTAACCGGTCATGATTCCGGTCAAAATCTAAGTTGTACGCTGCTTTCAGGCAACAGCCACGCCTATTTTTCGATAATGACTGCGTCATCTCCGGCTTCTACCTCTTTACCGGTCACGCCCTCTACTGATGCATAATCCATTGTATTGCAGACAAGCATCGGAGTGATCGTATCATATCCTGCAGCCTTTACCTTATCAAGATCAACCTCTAAGAGAAGATCTCCCTTCTTAACCTTGTCTCCTGCTTTTACGTGACCTGTAAATCCCTCTCCGTTCATCTTGACTGTATCAAGACCTACATGGATCAGAATCTCTGTCCCTTCTTCAGATACAAGGCTGACTGCATGGAGTGTATCAAATACCATACCGATCTCGCCATCTGCCGGAGCATAAATCTTTCCTTCTGCCGGAATGACTGCCATTCCTTTTCCAAGCATCTCCTCTGCAAAAGTCGGATCATTGACCTCTGAAAGAGGTACTGCCTTTCCCTTTACCGGAGCTCCGAGAATCATTTTATTATCTTTTTTCTTAAAAAGTCCACCAAACATTTACATTTCCTCCTGCTTTTTTCTTCTATTTTTTATATTGATTGCATTTTTATTCTTCTGCCATCGTAATCCTTCGTATGTGGATCGCAAGATACATCACTTCTTCACCGGATAACCTGCACTCTGCGGTCTTTTCTATATAATCCGCTACTTTCTTACTGCAGGCAAATTCTTTCGGATACTTTTGGCTGATCATGTCCGCCAGATCACTTTCTTCGTCCGGCAGAAGCTCTTTCCTGTAAACTCTCTGAAGCAGAAATTTCATATGAGTAATAAACCGCTCATAATGAAGCGTCCCTTCATCCAGCTTGATACCAAGCTCCCTCGTCACGATCTCCAGAATTTCTTTCATCTGATTCGGGAAACGTAACGCATCCCGGATATTGGTTCCATACTCTGCATTCACAAAATGAAGTGCAATAAACCCTGCCTCATCCTCCGGCAATTCTACCTTCAGACGCTCTTTGATCTGGGTAATCGCATATTTTCCGAGTTCATACTCCTGAGGATAAAACCTCTTGATCTCCCACAACAGTGCATTTTCAAGGTTGATCCCCTTTGCATATCTCGCAATCGCAAAATTAATATGATCCGTAAGCGTCACATAAATGCTCTGATTCAGCTTCAGCTTCAATGCACCTTTTGCATAAGAAATAATATCACTCGAGATCTTTGCATGCTCCAACGGGACTCCGGCAAGCAGCTCTTTAAACTGATCTGCCACGCTTCCGCTTTCGATCCTGAAAATCTTTTCTATCTTATCTTCAGGGATCTTTGCTCCCGGTCTGCTTCCAAAACCGATCCCGCATCCCATGACTACGACTTCTCTTCCTATCTCATCAAAAGCTGAAACAATATTATTATTGATCACTTTTTCTATCGTCATACAACCGACCTTCCAAAATAACGTACCAACTCCGACACGCTTTTCATGTCTTACTGTTCCTTCTGCTAAATGCAACTCTTTCACCAGAAAACTTCCTGTGAAAATAAAAACCAGACCAACTGAACATACATCATCACCGTATGCTCATTGAATCTGGTTTTGCCTGCCTTACAGTAACAATCCGTTGACTTATTTCGTAACTTCAGTCTATCAAAAATCACCAGGAAAGTCAACCGATTATTTTATTTTATTTTTATACTATTTATATT
>OGRM01001704.1_pt1 | contig 12483 bp, 3 predicted proteins | sample 1553491 | NCBI WGS metagenome assembly OGRM01 (sample SAMEA2580110, study PRJEB22360) | human gut metagenome | biome: human gut; feature: human-associated habitat; material: faeces | place: Denmark | collected 2008/2010
GCCCACACCTCGCCAACATTTTTGAAAAATTGTTGGATCAAAAAACTTTTATTTTAGTGCTTCCCAGATTCATTGTAAATTTATGCCCCCATCCCGCAAAAAAGAACCAAAGGAGATGCTTGATATGCGTTTAGATAAATGGCTTTCGGATGCCACTTCCTATACTCGCAGCCAGCTGAAACAACTCATTCGTAGCGGTCAAGTAACGGTCAATCAGACGATTGTCAAAAAACCAGAAACGCCCGTTCAGGAAACTGATGTCATCTGTTTACAGGGCAAGCCCGTTGAACCAGTGGAATCTTGCTACTGTCTGCTGCTCAATAAGCCATTGGGCTATGTTTGTGCGGTAACAGATGCAACGGAAAAAACTGTAATGGAATTGATTCCGCCGGAATTACAGCGAAAAGGATTATTTCCAGTCGGCAGACTGGACAAGGATACCAGCGGCATGCTGCTGTTGACAAATGACGGAGCATTTTCTCATGCTCTGCTTGCTCCGAAACGGCATGTTCCAAAATATTATCGGATGCAGCTGGCACGTCCTTATGAAGAATCTTATGCCCAACAGCTTGCAGAGGGGTTGGTGTTGGCAGACGGAACGCACTGCCTGCCGGCGGAAATTTTACCCGTTTTGAATACAGACCGAATGGCAGTCATTTGCTTACATGAGGGGAAATATCATCAAGTGCGGCGGATGCTGGCGGCAGTCGGAAACCATGTGGAACAGTTGCAGCGAGTTGCTATCGGAAACCTTTTTTTACCAATTGGTTTACAAATTGGAGCGTGTCAGAAACTGACCAGCACACAAATCAGCCTGCTTTCCCAGCAGCCAGACCCCAAGTTCTTGTGGGAACTGGCTCAAAATAGTAATTTTTAGTAAAAAGTTAATAAAAAGTTTTATGATGGCGAGAACCATAGAATTCATGCATTTTATACAAAAAAAATAAAATTCCACCGCGGAAAGCCCCCCTTTTTTTGACGAAATGACATACCCGAAAAAAAAGTTCGTCATATTTGATAAATGTACAAGCTGAAATTTGGGCATATCACGACTTGAAAAAAAATCAAAACTCTGCTATGATTATATCAGAGCTAAGATCGAAACAATGTTCTGGCTGAATTACAGGAAAGACGGTCTGCTTCCGTTTCCCCTGTTTGCGTTTTTCAAAATAAAAATAAACTATTAGGAGGATTGCATCAATGGCAAGTTTATCATTGAGACACATCTACAAAATTTACCCGGGCAATGTTACTGCGGTAAAGGATGTTAATATTGAAATTAAGGATAAGGAATTTATCGTTTTGGTTGGTCCTTCCGGATGTGGTAAGTCCACAACCCTGCGTATGATCGCTGGTCTGGAAGAAATCTCTAAGGGCGAACTGTACATCGGCGACCGTCTGGTAAATGACATCGCTCCAAAGGACAGAGATATCGCAATGGTATTCCAGAACTACGCTCTGTATCCGCATATGACCGTTTATGAGAACATGGCATTCGGTCTGAAGCTGAGAAAAGTTCCGAAGGATGAAATCGACCGCAAGGTAAAGGAAGCTGCAAAGATCCTCGACCTGAGCCACCTGCTCGACCGGAAGCCGAAGGCAATGTCCGGTGGTCAGAGACAGCGTGTTGCTATGGGTCGTGCAATCGTCCGGAATCCGCAGGTCTTCCTGCTGGACGAACCGCTTTCTAACTTGGACGCAAAGCTGCGTGCACAGATGAGAACCGAAATCTCTAAGATCCACAAGAAGTTGGGTACAACCTTTATTTATGTTACCCATGACCAGACCGAAGCTATGACCCTCGGCGATCGGATCGTTGTTATGAAGGATGGTATCATTCAGCAGATCGATACACCGCAGAACCTGTATGAAAGACCGGGCAACAAGTTTGTTGCTGGATTCCTGGGTTCTCCGCAGATGAACTTCATCGATGGTGTTCTGAAGAAGAAGAACAACGGCTATTGCGTACAGTTCGCAAAGAAGTACGAATTGGCTGTTCCGGCTGCAAAGGAAGACAAGAAGCTTGCAAACTATGTGGATAAGGAAGTTATCCTGGGTATCCGTCCGGAAGCAATCCACGATGATGAAATGTTCCTGTCCTCTGCAACCACTGGTATCATTGAATGTGATGTAGACATCACCGAAATGATGGGTGCTGAAAACTTCCTGTATCTGGATTGCCAGGGCACTCCGCTGACTGCTCGTGTTGACCCACGGTCTACTGCAAAGCAGGGCGACAAGAACCTGAAGGTTGCTTTGGATCCGAACAGAATGCACCTGTTCGACAAGGAAACCGAAGAAACCATTATCAACTAATTGGAAGTTCTGATTTCCCCTTAAATATTTATAATTTGTTCGTGAAAAAATCGGCTCTGTCTGCAAGTGGACAGAGCCGATTTTTGTTTCCAAAAATGGTTAGAAGAAACAAATCTGTGATGGATACAAAGAGAAATTTATGAGATTTCAAATCAAGAACAATTTATTTGAATAAAATAAGAAATTTATTCCATTTTTCAGAAAATCTAACGGAAATAGAAATGGATACCGTTGTATGGACTTAGAAGAAATGCAAAAAAAATTGAAAGTGTGGTAAAAAAATCGTAGAATGGTTGAATTTTAAAAGGGAGTATGCTATAATAAAGCTGTATATCTAAAGTCCGATTTACACCTTTGGTGTGCCGGAAAAATGTGGGCTTTTTGGAGATACAAAATTCAAAAAAACTGTGTTGCAGAAATTTGGAAAGGAGAGAAACCGCTATGACACAGGGCGGGAAAAAGATGGAAGAAATCCGAAAAACATCATGCATCAAGCGTGTGATCAGTATGCTGCTTGCTGTTTTGATGATTCTGGTGAGTGTTCCGATAAGTTCACTGACGGCTTCCGCATGGGGCGGCCCAGGATTTGGCGGGTTTGGTGGGGGGGGGGTGGTAAAGCCTTCGGTGGCTGGGGGCGTCCAGGCTGGGGACAAACACCGGATGTTATGACGAATGTTCGTGCGGAATTTACAGATACTTCTTATCATGGAACATCGGAACAGGAATCCGGGGAACTGTTTTATCTGTATTTATCTCTGGCTGGCAACAATGTCAATCATTGGGGACGCAGTACAACCTATCGAATTGATATTCCAGAAAACCTTCTACTTCCGGACTTTCCGGGACAAGGCATGCGGGATGGAGCAAAGTACAGTGGCTTTACCATGCATGTGGAAGGTAACAGCCGGTATTTGACCTATGACATTGCAAATGGTCAGACAAAGGCAATCTATTTGAAAGCAAAATTTGCAAACGGGAAGACCCCGAATGGAGAACAGGCAACCGTAAAAATTACGGCGAGCGGCTCCGGACAGTCGAAAACTTCGACTGTTACAGCAAAATCAAAGATTGCTTGGGATGACAGCAAGTCTGCTGGTCGGGATACGATTTCCCTGTCGCAGCTGAGCGGCAACAATGAAATCCCATATACCCTGAAAGCATATCCGAACTATACATCAACCAAAACCGGTGAATGGTGGGTTGGTGCAGTTGAGATGACGGATGTTATCACACTGCCGGATGGCTTGACGTTTCAGAGTGGTGCAAATACAGACAATATTCAGGACTATTTGACGCTGCCGAATGATGTCGAAATCACATCGGCTTCGGCAAGCGGAAACACCTTGAGCATAACATGGGTGAAGAAAAGCACAAACACCAATGCAGAAATGGCACCGTATACGGTGAACGCTGCATTGAAAACGAACATGATTGAAGTTGGCAATTTTACTTCCGGCAAAATTCACAACGACTTGACCGTTCGGGTTCAGGGTGTTAATTCCACCGATTCGGATCAATGGGAAACCCTGCCGAAGAAGTCCGCAGATGTTACAATTTTAACACCGGCACCGGCAAAAATTGATTTGAGTAAAAGTGTAGAAGCAACTGCTGGCGACGATGCTGCTTCTGATGCAAAGTATAAGGGCTATCTGGTTTGCGGCGAATATGTACTGTTTAAAGTGGAAGCAACGAACAGCGGCGAAACCGCAAAGAGCGGTACGCTGACACTGACAGACGTTGTTCCGGCTGGCTTAACACCAGTATCCGGCGTTTCTATCACTTCAAAATCTGAAAAATATGAAACGGATGGTACAATCAGCGGACAAACCGTTACTTGGACAAAGGAAGGACTGAAAGCAGGCGAAACCTTTACAGGCTATGTAGTCTGCAAGGTAGATGACAATATCAGCACTTCCATGCAGTCTGTCCGGAACGTCGTTTATCTCGGCACACCGGAACAGTACGAATCGGTTGCAGCGGAATATGTCAACATCAAAAAGCCGTCCTCTAGTTTCTCGATTACAAAAACGGTCGATAATTCAATTTATTCTGTAGGGGATACGTTGAAGTATACGATTACGGTTACCAATACGGGTGAAGAGGACATCACATTCAGCAGCTTGACCGATGTCTTTAACGATGAAACGAATCTGGAGATTGACAGATCCAATCTGCCGGCTGGCTCTTTCACAATTCCAGTTGGTGGATCAGAAAATTTTAACGTTTCTGCAACGGTTAAGGAAGGCAAAACAGGCGATATCATTAACACAGCAACCGCTACACCGGAAGGCGGCACACCGCAGTCCGCATCTGCAACGGCTTCTCAGAACGCATTCAGCTTCGGCGATGGACAGTTCACCAAGAATGTCAGCAGTACGGTTGCCATTGCTAAGGGTTCGATTACTTACACGCTGAAGTACTATAATAATAGTCGTTATGCTGGTAAGTATACTGAAAATGATCCACTGGAATTTACAGATGACTTTGCAAAGCTGAATGACTTGACTGTAGGAAATATAACAGTTAAGTTGAATGGGAAAGAACAGGAAAAACCAGACATTCAGAACGTAAATGGAAAGGTTACAGTAAAATATGTTGGTGATGTTCCGGCATATGGTTCTGTAACGGTTGATATTACTTGTCAGATTGCAGAGGGTGCAAGTGGAACAATTCCGGCAAACACTGCAACGCTTTCTCATGGTTCTGATAAGGAATTGAAAGGTACTTCTCCGGAAGTTAAAATTTCTGATATTTCTTTCGATGTTGATAAGTTTGCAATTTCCGAATCCGATAAGACACTGGGTGATTATATTTCTGATGCTTATTCTTATGAGTTAGGCAGTGATATGCCTGCATATGACAAAGGAAATGTTATTCAAGAGAAAAAAGGCGAAGAAGCCGCTGGTTCTGTTTTGCCAGGCGATCGAATTACATTTTATGTAAAAATCACAAATACTGGTGCTGATGACATTACCGAGCTGAATATTCAGGATACCATGGAAAACACAACATTGAAACCAAATCCAGAGACTAACTATAATTGGCATACGGATGTTTACCTTGTAGATTCTGAAAAAGCTACTGTTATGGAAAAGTTTACTGGAACGGATGTTACTAATCAAAGGATTAAAATAGCATCTCTTAATCCAGGTGGGATTAGTGCATCATTCCCAGATTATAATCATACAATGATAATTTCATCTGGTGGTTCAATTGTTCTTGCTTATCAGGTTATTGTTGCAGATGGCACAATTAAAGAAAGTAATGGATCTTCACCAATTTTCAATAAAACTGGTAGTAATTCAATTACCATTAAAGAACCAAAATCAAAGGTATCTGTAAGTGATAGTATTCAATATCGTTCAGACGTTCCAATGATGTCCATGGAAAAGGGCTTAGTTGGCGACACGATCAATGACTGGTGGCAAACCCCGTTGTATGACCCAAAGACACAGAAAATTTCTGCTGTATTTGGTGCAGATGGAAAGTTTGATTACGATGCAACTTTGGAAGCTTTAAAGAACATGAGATTTACTTATGGTATTAAAGTTTCTAATAGTTCTTCTGTTGCTGCATTGTATTCCGATGATATTGAGATTAAGGATAAACTGCCAAAAGGCATGGAATATGTAGATACGGATATCGAGCATTATTCATTCCAAATGGTAAGGAAAACAAATTATGAAGGTAATGCACCTTATCATTGGGATAAAAGTGAATATCGTGGCTATGGCGAAGTAGAAAATGGTGTTGTAACATTCAAGTTGCAAAAGAATGTAAATGGTTCTTGGATTGATGCAGGTTGGCTTTTAAAAGTTGATGAGAACGGTAACCCATCTTACTTGCAAATTGTATACACCACAAAGCTGACTGATACCAAGGCAGCAGAAATTGCAACCATGCTGCAAAAGCAGAGTGCAAATGAAGACGCTGAAAACACCGTATCTGTTACCTTGCAGAATACCGCAACGGTTACCAGTAAAAAGGAAGTTTTGATTGATAACAAGCCGGGCAAGGTTGCAACCGATACCGCAGACTTGGTTCTGAAGCAAATCACAGAAAAGACCGCTCCGGGTCTGACAAAGGCTGCTAGCGATGTTAAGGCAACTCGTAAGTCTAATCCTGGCATTAATATTCCAACATGGATTATCACCGTTTCTAACGAAAAAACGAATGATGCAGATGCTCCAATGACCAATATCGTTCTGGAAGATGAACTGAGTGGCGGCATGCAGTATGCAGCGGGTGCAAAATTAGACAGTGATCTATCTAAGAACTTTAATGGATACAAATTGGACAATGAAAGCGAATGGCATGATTTGGACGGTTGTGTAACGGTGAATGGCAGCAAGTTTACCATCGAGTTGCCAAAAGATGTACAATTGCAGCCGGGTCAGAGCGTTCAAATTCGCTATGCAGCAGATGATCCAAATCTGGCAACAGATGAATTAGTTCCAGAAAAGACCTATTTCAATAAGACGACCCTTTCCACCAGTGAAAAAATCTATCAGGATCGTGTCACTGCTGGTGACTTGGTAGATGGAAAGCTGGAGGCAACCGCAAGCAATAGCCAAGGCGGTGTGAAAACAACCTCCTTTAAGACAATTGAATATATCGGCAGCACCGAATCTCCATATTTGGGCTATGATAATAGTGCAACCGGCGAAAAGGATAAGTATGGTCAGGGTAATACTCCGAGCGATAACTATGTAGAAGGCTTACAGGGCAATCAGGTTCGGTATAAGCTCTATGTAACCAACGATTCTCAAACAGAACTGAAGAACTTCACCGTTATCGACCGTCTGCCGTTTGAAAATGTGGACATCGGTCTGGTTTCCGGTTATGACCGTTATTCCGCATTTACGGTAACACCGGATACTGACAGCATTACCTATGAAAAGGGTACGATGAATAATTCCACGGATGGAAGAAACTTCCAGAGTGAAAAAAGCGTTTCTGGCGTAACGGTTTCTTATTCCAGCGATAAGCATTCCAATCTGGATGAACATGCTGGTGACTGGGTTGGCGAATCTGGCAATATGAACTGGCAGGATACCAAGACCGATGAAGTTGTAAACCTGCGATTCCAGTTCCCGAGTACTTTTACAGTAGAACCGGGTAAAACCGTTTGCATTACCTTCGAGGGAACGATTCCGGATTACGTACAGAATACTGGCGAAGAAAACATCGCATGGAACAGCTTTGCTTATTCTTATCAGTACCTGAATGATAAGAATGAACTGGTAGAAACACCGATGGTCGCAGAACCGGCAAAGGTTGGTGTCTGGGTTCCGGAAGTGAAAGATACCGTTAGCTTGGTTGTCAACAAGAAATATGAGAGCGGCCAGGGCGATACACAGACCTTCTATTTTGCACTCTTTACCGCAAAAACAGATGGTGTGACACCGACCTATGGTGCAGATGGCAAGTTGACAAATGCGAGCGAGTTCACACGTTACAGCAGCGAAATCAAGCCGATTACCGTAAAGGACGGCGAAACAGAAACCGCAACCTTTACCAACATTCCGGCATCGGCAAAGAAGAATCTCTATGTCTTTGAAACCGATGAAAATGGTGTGATTAAGGACAATGTCAATGTTGCAGTTGGCGAACCATTCCCGGCAACAGATGTTGCAAGTGCATCGAAAGACCCGAAAAAGAATATGCCGACCAGTGCTGCTAGTGGAGATAGCGGAATTGGTGTAACTTATTCTGAAGGTCAAAAAGTTGCAGTTGTTCCATTCCTAAACGAAATTCAGTACGGTAAGATTACCGTGGAAAAGACCTTCAAATCTCCATTTAACACAACAGATACGTTCTACTTTGGTTTGTTCTATAAGACCAAGGATGGTGCGTATGTGAAGTATGGCGATTTGCAGACAGTAACCTTGACGGGTTCTAAGACGGGTGCAACGGATACTGTAACCTTTGACGAAGTTCCGATTCAGCGAAACTGGTATGTATTGGAAACAGATGCAAAGGGCAATCCAGTAACAGGCAGCTATCTGAATTATACGGTTACTTACGGGGATTCTGCTGGTAAGGATCATGCAATTAAATTGGATGATGTAAATGTTCCAAAGACTGCAAAGATTACCAACGAAGAATCCGCAACTTATCAGATTCAGGCAAAGAAAGTTGTAAACGGCGAGGGTCTGGAAAATGGAACTTATTACTTTGCATTGTACAGTTCTGATAAGGAAGAGCTGACCAACGATGACCTTGCAGGTCTGACCATGGTTGGCAAGTCGCAGAAAGTTGCAGCTGGTAAGACGGTTTCCTTTAGTGAAGACTACAACCTGAAAGAAAATACCTATTACTATCTGTTTGAATTGGATAGCAATGGAAATATCTTGAAGCAGGGCGACAAGGTAACCAAGGACGAAATAAGTTACATTGTAGAATATCCAAATGTGGATACTCGAGAAACAACCGATGCAGAAACCAATACAACAACCAGCACCGTTTATTATCTCCCGACACAGTTCGGAAAGACGGATGTGGATGAACCGTTGACGGTGGATGATTGCATCAAGCAAACCGCAATTCAAAACCGGAAACAGACAGACCATGCAGTTGGTTCGATTACTGTCGACAAGACGGTATTGCAGAACAGCACCAAGCTGACTGACTGGGATGATACCTTCTATGTTGGTCTGTATGTACAGGATGCAGAGGGCAATCTGAAACTGTATGGTGATGTCAAAGATTATGTGCATGCATTAACAAAGGATGCTCCTTCTACTACCTTTAAGGAACTGCTGGCGAAGACCGATACAGAACCGGATGCTGGAATGTATTACATTGCAGAATGTGACAAGGGTGGTAACCCATTCACAGATGGTATTGCAAAGAGCGAGAAGGACGACAAAGTTTATAAAGAATATACCGCTTATTATACTGTAAATGGTTCGGACAGTGCTGCTGTTTATGGTGCAGTGCTGCTGGATGGTCGATTTGACAACGCTCCGACTGGTGCAGTTTCTGTTACCAATAAGACTGTAAGTGTTACACGGACATTGGTCAAGAAAGACCTTGCAGACAAGGACGGTGCAGCACTGACAGGTGCAAAGTTTGCAATTTATACCAAACTTGCATATGAAGCATATCAGAACGGACAGGAAACGACTTTGTCTGCAATTCAAGAAAATATTACAGACAAAATCACTGCCAATCTCGCAGAAAATACGGAATATGTTCTGGTAGAAACCACCGCTCCGGAAAATTATGCAATTATGAACCCAATCTTCTTTACTGTCAACGCAAACGGTCAAATCGTTTTGTCGGATAACACGAGAGAAGATGTTGACGTTCACAATAATGAAGTTCTCGTTGATACAAACGTTTGGACTTCTGAGTTGATTGCTTACGACTCAAAGGAATCTACGATTATCATCGGCAAATATGACATCACAAAGCAAACGGAACTTGCAGGTGCAACCCTGACCCTGACCTCTGAAAATGATGTCGATTGGAGCAAGGTTACACTGGAAAACAGCACCGCTGTTTTGGATGAAAATAAGAAGCAAATTGGTATTCAGTGGATTTCTACCGGTACTGATGCAGTTATCAAGGGATTGCCGGACGGCGATTACACCTTGGCAGAAACCGGAAGTGAATTTACTTCTGAAACCGATGGAAAGAAGACGTATAAAGTCGCAGAAGGTACGGCAACCTTTACGCTGACTGATGGAACAATTGCCAATACTACAGGAACAACAGACACGGTTGACGCAGATGCAGCAGATAGCTACTTCTATTACAATGGAACAGAAAGTAATATCAGTCTTGCAGTTTGTGATGCTGTGATGGGAACAACCATTGTCATCAACAAGTATGACATTGACACCGAGGAATCCAGCAGAGTCAACTTGCCAGATGCGAAAATGAAGTTGACACCGCAGGAAGGTCAGACCATAGATCTGAGTAAGATTATACTGACTGATGGAAATGTTCTGACACAGACAAGGGATAGTATTATTTGGACAACCACGGAATTTATCAGTGCGAAACTGAAAAATGTTCCGGATGGCAAGTATTTCTTGACCGAAGTTGCTGCTCCGAATGGCTATACCGTTGTAACAGCATTCTCCTTTGAAGTAAAGGGTGGAAAAGTCATTACTGCTTCCAGAGAAGATGGTTCGATTACCGTCAGGGAAGATGAAAATATTATTTCTGTCAATGATAAGCGGACAGAAGTAAGTATTAGCAAGGTTGACGCTGCAAATGATAAAGAGTTGCCGGGAGCAACCCTGACCTTGACCAATGAAGAGATTACAAAGGAACAGTGGCAGAAAATCGCATTTGAGAACTTTAACCTCTCAAATGAAAACGTTGACCTTACATTGACAGAAGACGGCAATGGTGTTTATTGGGTATCCGGAGTAGAGCCGATTGACATTGTTGGTCTGCCAGCTGGCACTTACACCTTAACAGAAACCGCTGCTCCGAATGGCTATGCTTATTCTGAAGACATTACCTTTATCGTTGGCTCTGATGGCAAGGTTGTTGACAAAACAACTGGTGCTGACTTGAATGGAACAGTTGTCATGAAGGATTATCGGACAAAACTGACCATTTCCAAGAAGAATGGCAGTGATGTGTTCTTGGCTGGTGCAACCTTGCAGCTGCTCAGCAAGACCACAGACCCGCTGAATCTGGACGATGTTCAGATTGATGGCAAGCCGCTGACCGAAGATCAGAAGGTAACCGTAGATGGCAAACAGGGCATTCAGTTCGTTTCGACAGATGCAGAAATGAAGATTACCGGCTTGCCGGCGATTGAGTATGAATTGTCAGAAGTTTCTGCTCCGACCAATTACTTGAAATCATCAGATGTACAGAATGTTGATTTAACAAAGGCGATATTTGATGATGAAGGAAATCAAATTCCTGTTTCGCAAAAAGTTATCAACAACAAGTTGGGTGAATTGACCATTCAGAAGGTCGATCAGGATGGCAATGATTTGACAGGTGCAACGCTGCAATTAAAGGCAGACGATGCAAATGTTGACTGGTCAAGTGTAAAGCTGAATGGCAATGCAGTAGCAGATCTGATTTCCGCAGAAGATGCAACCGTTTTGGTTTGGACTTCTACCGGAGAATCCATGACCTTTAAGGGCTTACCTGCTGGGACTTATGAAGTTTCTGAAGTTTCCGCTAAGGCAGGTTACCTCCTAATAACAAAGAAATGGGCTGTGACTGTTTCTGCAGATGGTAGAATATCTGTAAATGATCAGGTATCCATAGACGGTCAGGATCGTTCGATTATTACCATTACCAACGAAGCAAGCACCATTCAAATCAACAAGGAAGCACTGGATGGCGGAAGCATTGCAGCAGAAGAAGCAGAATTTAGACTGACTGCAAAGGATGAACATGCAACGCTGAACGGTGTTCAGATTGGTGAAAACACAATTACAGAAGATGCGGTATCTGCAGAATTCAAGGGAAATGTTACCATTTCTGCACTGCCGGATGGCACGTATGAACTGGAAGAAATCGCAGCTCCACGAGGATTTAAGACAATTTCGACCTTTACCTTTGTTGTAACGAACGGCGTTGTAACGACTGTCGATGAAACAACAAACGGTGAAGTAGAAAAGTCCGAAGATGGAAAGACCTTGACCATCAAGGACGAACGGACAAAAATCCAGATTGACAAGAAGGACATCACCGGACAGGAAGAAGTTGCAGGAGCAACCTTGACCTTGACCAATGAGAACCTGACCGCAGAACAGTGGGAAGCCATTGCTGCTGTAAACACAGATTTGACTGCACTGGGCAATGGTGTTCAGTGGACATCTGGCGATGCTGCTAAGGAAATTGTTGGTTTACCGGACGGCACTTATACGTTACAGGAAACTGGCGATGAATTTACTGCAAATGAAAAGACCTATCAGGTTGTAACAGATACGCTCACCTTTGTATTGGAAGAGGGCAATGTTATGAATGTAATAGGTTCTTCTGATACGACAGTAAAGGATACGTTTGACCAGACAGCAAACAAGGGTTATTTCTATTACAATGGAGATTCCGATGCAAATCAGAATTACATTGCTGTTTGTGATGCAGAAAAGCGTGTAATTGCAATCAACAAGGAAGCACTTGACGGCGGAAGCATTGCAGCAGAAGAAGCAGAATTTAGACTGACTGCAAAGGATGAAC
>OGRM01001711.1_pt1 | contig 12448 bp, 11 predicted proteins | sample 1553491 | NCBI WGS metagenome assembly OGRM01 (sample SAMEA2580110, study PRJEB22360) | human gut metagenome | biome: human gut; feature: human-associated habitat; material: faeces | place: Denmark | collected 2008/2010
CTGGCGGTTCTGTTTCTGCATTGGAAAGATCTGCTTGGTCTGCCGCTGCATCTGCATCTGGTTCTGTGGCAGCTTCCGTGGTTTGTGTTGGGGCAACGGCTGCAAGTTCAGCGTTGTTAGGGCTGGAAGTGTCGTCTGTCTGCAATCGGTTGACGAGAAAGAATCCTAGCACAATCATTGCTGCCAAAATCAGAAGAATTGCAACCAGCAGCCCAATGAGTGTACCTGTTTTTTTCGGCTTTTCCGCATAGACTGTGGTGGTTTGTGCTGGCGGCTGCTGGGTTGGCAGCACAAAGGGTTGCTGGGGTGGTTGTGCCTGTTCTGGAGCAATCAAATCAAGCTGACAGCCGCAGTTATCACAAAAAATATCTGTGACTGGAAATTGTCGTCCGCAGTTGGGGCACTGCTTATAGGGATTCATGGACGTTCCTCCTTTGATACATGGATTGTTTCCATCCACAGTTGGTCATTTCGCAGAGTCTGACTGGTCAGCAGAGGGCGGGTCGGTCTGCAGGGGAAATTTTGTGGGCTGCTGTATGGTTTCCTGCAACTGAATCAATTTGAGGTGCTGCCTACCGCATAATCTACAAAACAACATATTATCTGTTGGAAAAATTATGCCACAGTTGGGGCACATCTGATAGGAATTCATGAACGTTCCTCCTTTGGTACATGGATTAGAAATTCCTGTTTTTTCTATGAAACATTATTTTTATTATACCAAAGAAGCATAGATTCGTCAAGACGAATTCTGTAAAAAATTCCATTTTCAGAAAAAACCGACAGAAAGAAAGATACTTTCTGTCGGTTTTTGAAAAATATGGAACGAGTTTTCCCTTATGCGGTTTGTGCAAATTGCGAGCGGTACAAATCCGCATAGAAGCCATTCTTTGCGAGCAGTTCATCGTGAGAACCTTGCTCGATGATGTCGCCCTCTTTCATGACCAGAATCAAATCTGCATTTCGGATGGTCGAAAGCCGATGGGCAATGATGAAGCTGGTTCTGCCCTCCATGAGGTGATCCATTGCCTTTTGAATCTGGATTTCGGTTCGGGTATCGACGGAGGAGGTCGCCTCGTCCAGAATCATGACCCGATTGTCTGCCAGAATCGCACGGGCAATGGTAAGCAGCTGCTTCTGTCCCTGCGAAACATTGCTGGCATCTTCGTTCAATTCCATCTGGTAGCCGTCCGGCAGCTGGCGGATAAAGCTGTCCGCATGGGCTGCCTTTGCAGCAGCAATGACTTCTTCGTCCGTTGCATCCAGTCTGCCATAGCGGATATTTTCCATAATCGTGCCCTGAAACAGCCAAGTGTCCTGCAATACCATGCCGAACGCTTTCCGCAGGTCGTGCCGTTCAAAGTCTTTGACGTTGTGCCCGTCTAACAGAATCGCTCCGCTGTTGACATCATAGAACCGCATCAGCAATTTGACCATGGTCGTCTTTCCGGCACCCGTTGGGCCTACAATTGCAATCTTTTGTCCAGATTGAACATCTGCACTGAAATCGTGGATAATCTGCTGCTCCGGCTGATAGCCAAAGGAAACGTGCTGGAACGAAACAGTTCCGGCAATCTGTTCCGGCAGAGCAATCGGATGTTCGGTCGGCACTTCTTCTTCCTCTTCCAGGAATGCAAAGACCCGTTCGGAGGCAGCCGCCATGGATTGTACCTGATTCAAAACCTGTGCAATCTGCTGCATCGGCTGAGTGAAGTTCTTGACATACTGAATGAATGCCTGAATATCACCGATGGTAATTGTTCCCCGAATGGCGAGCAGTCCGCCAGAGAGGGCAACGGCTGCATAGCCCAGGTTTCCGACAAACATCATGATTGGCTGCATCAAGCCGGAGAGGAACTGCGACTTCCAAGCGGAATGGTAAAGGGTATCATTGGTTTCAGAGAATTGCTGAATGGTGTCTTGTTCCTTGTTGTATGCCTGAATGACGGTGTGACCGGCATAGGTTTCTTCTACTTGCCCGTTGATGTGTCCCAAGTATTCTTGCTGCTGCTTAAAGTATTTCTGGGACTTCTTGACCACGAAAGAAATCATTGTAACCGAAATCGGCAGGATGACAACTGCAATCAGCGTCATCAGTGGAGAGATTCGCAGCATCATGACCAGAACGCCGACCATCGTTGCAACCGATGTGATAATCTGGGTAATGCTCTGGTTCAGGCTCTGTCCGAGGGTGTCGACATCGTTGGTAATGCGGGAGAGCACTTCGCCATAGGTACGGCTTTCAAAATATGCCATGGGCATCCGGTTGATTTTTTCGGAGATGTCTTTTCGCATCCGGTAGCAGATTTTCTGCGTGACACCGCTCATAATCCAGCCCTGTACAAAGTTGAATGCAGAACTGAGTAGGTATAAGCCGAGGACAAACAAGAGAATCTGTCCGATTTTCGTGAAGTTGATGTTGCCTGTGCCTTGAATCTTCGCCAGCAGTCCGTTAGAAAGTTCGGTGGTCGCTTTGCCCAAGATGTCTGGGCCAATGACACTGAACACTGTAGAGGCAACCGCACACAGCATGACAATCAGCACGGCTGCATGATATTGTTTCATGTAGGCGAACAGCTTGCCGATTGAGCCTTTAAAGTCCTTTGGCTTTTCGACTGTCATTCTGCCGCCCATCCGGCGACCCATTCCACGCCGTTGTTCATTCGCCATTGTTCATCGCTCCTTCCTCTGTATCGGATTCAGAGAGTCCGAGTTCTTCCGCAGAAAGCTGTGATTTTGCAATCTGTTGGTAAACGGTACAGTTGTGTAACAGTTCTTCGTGTGTGCCCTTGCCGACAATGCTTCCGTTTTCCAGTACTAAAATCTGGTCGGCGTGCAGAATCGTGCTGATTCGCTGTGCTACGATAATCATCGTGCTGTTTTGTACCTGTTCCTGTAATGCCTTTCGGAGGGCTGCATCGGTTTTCAGGTCGAGGGCTGAGAAACTGTCGTCAAATACAAAGATTTTCGGATGTTTTGCAATCGCTCTTGCAATCGTCAGACGCTGTTTCTGACCGCCGGACACGTTTGAACCGCCCTGTGCAATCGTGCTTTCATATCGGTCATGTTTTTCTTCGATAAAGTCGGAAGCCTGTGCGATTTCCGCAGCCTGCTGAATTTCAGCATTGGTTGCAGTGGGGTTTCCGAACCGCAAGTTGCTGGCAATCGTTCCGGAGAACAGCACGCCCTTTTGCGGAACAAAGCCGATTTGCTGCCGGAGTTCTTCCAGCGGTAAATTTTGAATTTCCACGCCGTCCAGCGTGATTTTGCCGGAGGTCGCATCATAAAGCCGTGGAATCAGGTTGACCAGCGTGGACTTGCCGCAACCTGTGCTGCCGATAATGGCAGTGGTTTTCCCCGGCTCTGCAGTAAAGCTCAGGTCGGAGAGGGCATCTTCTTCCGCATGCGGATAGCGGAACGAAACGTGGTCGAATGTCAGAACGCCAGTCGGCTGTGCGAGGTGCTGCGGAGCAGTCGGTTCTTGAACAGAAGTTTTGGTCTGCAATACTTCGTCAATTCTGCCAGCTGCAACAGAGGCACGGGGCAGCATCACCGACATCATGGTGAGCATCAGGAAGGACATGACAATCATCATTGCATAGGTGATGAATGCGGTCATCGAGCCAACCTGCATCGAACCGCCGTCAATGCGGTGGGCAGCAACCCAGACAATCAGAATCGTCAGGCTGTACATAATCAGCATCATGACAGGCATCATGAACGTCATAACCCGATTGACAAACAGGTTGGTTTTGGTGAGGTTCTGGTTGGCAGTGTCGAACCGTTTTTCTTCGGTTTTTTCTCTGCCGAATGCCCGAATCACGGACAGCCCCGTCAGAATTTCACGGGAAACCAAGTTCACACGGTCAACCAAGGTTTGCATCTTCTGGAACTTTGGCATGGCGATAGACATCAGAACGCCGACAATGCCCAGAATGACCAGCACGGCTAAGACAATGACCCAGCCCATGCCAGCACCGGTATTGACAACTTTCAGAATACCGCCAATGCCTAAAATCGGAGCGTACAGCAGCATCCGCAGGAAGATTGCGGTGACCATCTGTACTTGCTGGATGTCGTTGGTGCTTCGGGTAATCAGGGAAGCGGTGGAGAACTGATCCATTTCCGCATTGGAGAACTGCATGACACGGGAGAAGACTTTTTTCCGTAAATCTCTGCCGACCCCTGCACCGACCCGTGCAGCCACATAGCTGACACAGATGGTGGCAGCCATCATGGCGAATGCCATAGCAACCATTTTTCCGCCAGCTGCCCAGAGGTAATTTGTCTGGATGTTATCGGTATCCAGTCCGGCAGCCTGGTCGCACTGCACGGCATAGGCAACGCCCATGGATTGCACAAGGGATTCGCCCATGGTATCAAGCATGGTTTCGAGCTGACTCCGCATTTCAGAGCGGGTTTCTTCGGTGAACTGTCCAGCCTCCTGCATCGCTGCAAAGAGCGGACGAACGTCCACGCAAGTGACAGTGGTTTTGTTGCCGTCGTCGTCCTCTTCGGTGCGTTCAAACGGCGTGAGGGTTACGCCCATGCTCTTCCCGATGTCGGCAATGGACATGGTTTTCAGCTGTTCGGCTGCCTGCGGATTGCCCTGCTGCTGTTGCATGAGCATTTCCCGAAAGCTGTCTTCGGACATCATGGACATCTGGTAGTTCAGCAGGATGGGAACGATGAGGTCGCTGTCGAACTGTTCCAAGTCTTTTTTGGAGCAGTCGTTGCGGTCTAGGAGGTCGCCATCTCCGCTGTAAGCATCCTGCCATGTTTTCTGTTCGTCTGCTGTCATGAAAAGCTGGGCGTTCTGGAACTCTTCCGCCGTGATTTTTTCCGGCAGGATGTGTTCCACCCCGCTGTTCTGGATGCCCGTGTCAATGATGTCTGAAGTATACTGTGGGAGGGACAGGTCACAAAGTGCCTGCACCACAAGCAGTACCACAATCACCAGCACGGATTTCCAGTATGGTTTGAGGTTTTTAAAGAGTTTTCCCATCTGGTTTCTGTGCTCCTTTCTTCATTTCCGCTAATTGCTCCGCAGCAGCCTCGTAGAGCCGCTGTAGCAGCATTTTCAGCTGTTCGGCTTCCTCCTTGGTGAATCGCCTCTGGATGCCCTCGTGGAAGGCTGTGAGCGTCTGACCGGCTTCCTGCACGGCAGCCTTTCCGGCATCGGTCAGCAATACATACGTATTCCGCCGGTCGGAGCGGCAGACTTCCCGTTGTAAATAACCGCCATTTTCCAGACTCCGCAGGGTACGGGACACGGCAGGCTGCGGCACACGCATCTTCTTGGTAATCATCGAAACGGTGCAGGAATCGGGGTGTTCCTTTTGCAGGCAGTCCACGGCATAGAGTACCATGTAGTCTTGTCGGGGCAGCGGCAGCGTTGCCAGCAGGTTCAGGCTGCGAAACTTCTGTATTAGCTCAAAGAATTCGTGATGGTCATCTTCCATCGTCATCATCGGATGCACCTCCCTTCAATTCATAACAATGTTATGTATTAACATTGTTCTATTATAACGTGCGGTATAAAATTTGTCAAGGGGGCTGGAGCAGGTTTCACCAGATTTTCACAAAAAAGGCTGACCGGACGATTCCAGTCAGCCTTTGTGCATTGCTTTTGTGCAATTTGCATCCATTTCCATTCAGATAGATACATAGTCAGGGTCGGTGTTAAATGCTTTCAAGTGGGCATCTATGGCATCTCGATGCAGCTGGTCGCCGATGACAATCAAGACGCTTTGCCCATTGGAAACGGTCTGCAATTCCGCCTTTTTCTGGGTCAGATTGATGCTGAGCCAACGGTTCTGTTTCAGCGGCAACGCCCCCTTGATGCGGTAAATCGTCCCGCAGTTCGGGTCGTTGAGCATCGCTTGCAGAATCTCCGGAATTCGTTCATCCGGCAGGTGGATATGCATGAAATAATGCACCTCGCTGTGGCTCTGGATGTCGTCGGCATCGTATTGCTTCACATAGCTGCTGTTGCGGTATCCGGCAGCTTGCAGCTCCTGAAAGTCGGCATCCGTCATGCTGTCCCAGTCCTTAATGAAGAGGTCTTGCGGCTGGAACTGGCGGCTGCACTGAATCGCAGCAAGCGAGCGATTCAGATGGCGAAGCGTGCGGTCGGTCAATTCCGCCTCGGAGCAGTCTGGCAGCAGAGAACGCTTACTGAGCACCAGCTTTCCGCAGCAGGCCGCCTCAGAGGCAAGCAGGTATTCCATTTGTGCAGACAGCACCTCGTCCATGGTTGCATCCACGATGGTCAGAATGCTGCCGATGGAGAACCAGCGGTCGAGGGGGGATTCATACAGCGTGTCGAAAAATTCGTCCATGTCGAAGATTCCGGAGGGTTCTAAGATGACACGGTCAAACTGCTGCATCCCAAGGGCAATCAGCTGCGTTTTAAAGCGGCGTTTGTGGCAGGTCGGGTCATTGCAGCCGGATATCATCTCCACCTTGCAGCGGTCGCTCTGGAGGTCTTGCAGCATCATCCGGTCAACATTGACTGCTCCGAAGTCGTTTTCGAGGATGGCAATCTTCTTGCCCTGTGCGAGCAGGTCAGTGGCATACTTGCGGATGAAGGTGGTTTTCCCAGCTCCAAGAATGCCGGTGATGAGGTCGATTGTGGTCATAGAGCATCTTCCTTTCTAAGGCTTATTATAACAAAAAACCGGCGAAAATGCAACGCCAAAAATCAGAAATAAAACAGAAATGTGAAAGGGGATTGTCGAATCCAAACACGCAATAAAAACAATTGGTTTACAGTTTCTTATGACATGTAAAATCTCTGAAAAGTAGCGGTGTTTCCTTGCTTTTTGTCTGTTTTTATGCTATGATGAAGGGTACGAAGGGGGAAGATTATGATACAAATTGCGATTGTAGATGATGAAAGTAGACAAATTAAAATCATCCAGCAAAGCATTCAGAAATTTTTTCGACAAAAAAATCGAGAAAATGACTATCGCATCGATACCTTTCACAGTGGAGAATCCCTGCTTTCGTGCAGTCGTGCTTATGACTTGATTTTTCTCGACATTCAGATGAACGGCATGGACGGCATTGAAACCGCAAAAAAAATTCGGACGTGGGATAGAAAGGTATGTGTGATTTATGTCAGTAATTATACGGAGAAAATGGCTGCATCGTTTACCGTACATCCATTTTCTTTTTTACCAAAACCGATTCGACAATCGGACATTTACAAGAATTTAGAGGACTTCTTGCTTTATACCCAGCCGGAAGAACCAAAGACCAGACTCGTGTTTCAGACGTTAGAGGAGCAGATTTCCGTCAACATGGAGGACATTTTCTATTTTGAATATGGGCAGAACCGCCGTGTGAAGTTGGTGGCAACAACGGGAACTTGGTATCTTTCCAGCAGCATGAAAAGCTTGGAAAAACAAATGCAGTCGTATGGCTTTTTAGTGCCGCACAAAAGCTTTCTGGTAAATCCTAGACAAATCCTTTCCTTTGGTGCAGAGATTCAGATGAAAAATCATGAAATGATTCCGATTGCGAAGAATCGCCGGAAGCAGGTTCATGAGCAAATCAGTGCCTATTTACACAATAGTTTGAATATCAATTGGAGGGATTAAACGATGATAATGGATTTTTTGGCAAATGTTATACCGAGTATTGCAACGGTATTTTCTGGAATATGGGTCTTGTTTCAAATTCTGGAACGAAGGTCACATTTTCTCTTGCGATTACTGGCAGCACTGGGAATTGCATTGGTGCAGGGTGCAATTGGACTATTACAAATACCCGTTCTCAATATGATGTCTTCACTGCTCATGATTGTGGGGACAACATTGCTTTGCTATCAATGCAAAAAACTTTATTTTTTGGTCTACGATGTTTTGATTGCTTTTTGTGGATTTCTCGCAGATGTTTTCTCTGTCTTGTTGCTTTCTACTTATTATGATAGTAGTATTTCTTCTACGCTACAAGAAAACAATGCTTTAGTTCGGAGTATATTTACATGTTTAATGATATTTCTGCTTTGTCAGCTCTCATTTACGCTGATACGAAAAAAACATGCGATTTTTTCTTGGTATGAGGCGATTTTCTATACCATGCTGGCAACTGGAGAGATTGCGGTATTTGCCTATGTTTGCAAATACATTCAAGCGTATTCTTCTGGTATGTTTTTAATTTTATTTTTGCTGGGCTGTTTGGTGTTGGATATCTATATTGTTGTTGTATTTTACCGGATTTCGATTGTTCGAAAAACCGAAAAAGAAAATGCACTGTTACAACAGCAATCAGAAATGCAGCTGGAAGTATACTCTGATTTGCAGCAGCGGTATCAAAGTTCGATGCGAACGATTCATGATGCAAAACGGCATGTGCGAGCCTTGGAATCTCTGATTCAATCCGACCATCTCGCAGAGGCACAGCAATACAAGGAATCCCTGTTTCAAAAGCTGAATGAATTACAGCCATCCATTCAGTGTGACAATCCGCTGCTCTCTGCTATCTTAAATCATGTTTTCCTAAAAGCAGAACAGCGGCATATTGTTTTGAAAATGGATTTACAGGGAGAAGAACAGCTGTCGATGTTAGCCGGTGTAGACTTGACTACAATTGTATCCAATCTTTTGGATAATGCCGTGGATGCGGTTTCAGAATTGCCGGAGGAACAGCGATATATTCATTTTGCAGTGGCGTTTCAAATAGGAGAAATCATGATTCATGTCGAGAATCCGACAAAGAACGATTTGAAGCGAGAGGGAAACACCATTGTTTCTACCAAAGAGGGACATTTTGGACTGGGCTTGAAGAATGTGGGAATGGTTGTGAAAAAATACAAAGGCGATTTCAAAACCGATGTAAAAGATGGAACATTCATCGCTGCGATTACGATTCCAATAGTAACAAATTTTTAAATGAATTTTTTGTGAAAATCAACCTGAAAACCCCGTTTCATGCAAAAGAATCCCGTTTGATGCAAAAAAATTGACATCTTATGATGCTTATGATACGCTCAATTCACAAGATGTCTTGAATTTGTTTTTAAAAAGGGTGTATTTGAATGAAACAGGCTTCCAAAAAGGTATTACAGGTAGCAGCTTCTGTTGCAAAAAAAACATCTTCTTTTTCTGCAAATCTTCCGTGTGCTTGGTGGATTTATCAGCCGAAGATGCCGAAATCCGTGAAGAAGATGCGGAAATTCTGATGCTGCAAACGCTTTCGGAAAAATTTGCAAAGAAATTGATACAGGCGGAAATCATTCCCGAATCCGATGCAGATATTTATGTGTTCGGATGCTATCAGTTTGGAATGATGCTCTTAAACATTGTGACGACAATTGGTTTGGGCATTCTGTTTCGATTGTTTTTGCCATGCGTGCTGTTAAATCTGTCGTTTATTCCCATTCGCATTTCTGCAGGCGGACACCATGCGGATTCCCCCGTGAAGTGCTATGTGTTATCGACACTTTTGATTGCAGCATTGCTGGCGATTTTGAAGTGGGTTTCTGTTTCGCTGCTTGCCGCTTGGATTTTGATTCTGGCTGCAAGTGCGGTGCTGCTCTGGCTTGCACCAATCGAAACAGAAAACAATCCATTGGATGAAACAGAAGTTCGGGTTTATCGCAGAAGAACCAGAATCGTCTTAGGCATTGAGCTGCTTGCGGCTCTGCTGGCGACGCTGCTGCACCGGAACTTTCTGGTTGTGATTCTCTCCTTTGGATTACTCACCGCATCGTTCATGCTGGTGGTTGGAGCGTGTGCGAATCTGAAACGGCATTGGAAACGCTGCGTTTAAGCGAAGGGAAGAACGCTTTTTCGCAGGGAATCCCGTGTTGCTTTGGTGCAGATGCAGGCACGAAGATGCGGAAAATTTTTTAGGAAAAAAGCGGTAACAAGGACAGGTGCGTCCTGTGTTACCGCTTTCTTTTTTATTCGGTTGGTTCTTTTGGTTCAGAAATGGCATGGATGAATGCATGAATCATGGTCAGCAAGTCGTCCTGATGGTTAGGCGGACACTTTTGGATGAGTGCATCCATCATTTCCAGTTCTGCGGTGTGTTCGGGCTGCTCGTCGCCGAAGAGAATATAATCTGTCCGCAGGCAGAGCAAATCCGAAAGCTTTGCCAGCGTCTGAATGGAGATGCCCTTGATGCCCAGTTCAATATCGGAGCAGAATTTTGTCGAAACATCTAATTTTTCCGCAAGCTGCTCTCTGGTGTATCCCAGGCGTTCCCGCTGTGCACGGATACGAGCACCCATGTCTTTATACTGAATCGTTTTCATGAGAAAACCCTCCTTGTTGGTTGTTCCATTTCTCTTATTATTGTACAGGAATTTTGGAAACATGAAAACAAACTGCCGGTGTTTCAGAAAGCGTGCTTTTAGATGTTTCAGAATGGAAAAATCCACAGGCAAAAGGTTGTCTGTGGATTTTTATGGAAATGCGTCAGACGAGCATTAGTAGTTCAGGGTAACAGCCTGCAAGCTGCCCAGTCCGTAATAGTTATAGATGGTCATGACATCCTGCGGATTCTGAATCTGGAAGGTAATCGTCCCGTTCTGAAAGTCGGAATATGCAATCGGATGCTGTTCGTTCCAGCAGTTTCCCAATACGAGGCAGCCGCCGGAATTTGGAATACTGTCCTGGAATTGCAGCGTGATGGAGCGAATCTTCTGATTGTTGTATGGTGTCAGGTCAAACGCTGTTCCGTATGAAACATTTTTCAGAACGACTTTTTTGCCGGAGCTTGGCTTTGTGGTGGTAGTCGTGGTTTTTGTGGTTGTCGTTGTCTTTTTGGTGGTTGCAGTTGTTTTCTTTGTGGTGGTTGCTTTTTTGGTGGTGGTTGTCTTTTTCGTGGTTGTCGTGGTAGTGGTGGTTGGTCTTGTAGTCGCACAAGTGGTGGTTGTTACCGGAGCAGCTGCATTTCCCACAGCAGAGAACTGGAGCGTAGAAGCATCCCGTTCCACCATGTCATTGGCAGATTCATCCCACAGTGCATACCAGTTCACCAGCCGTGACCGAGTTCATGTTCCAGAACGTGCAGGTTTGTGCCGTTCAGCATATTCAAGTAAGCATCATTCGACAGCCGCTGCCCCCAGTCACCGCCGCATCCGCCGATGGACGGGAATCCCTGTGTTGCCCAGAGGTACATATCGAACCGTTCGCCCGGATAAACATAGTTCGTATCCATGAAGTGCTCCATCCGAGAGCGTTCTGACGGTGCACTTGGCAGCTTGTTCGGAATGGTTTCATAGCCATTGGAGGTGTCATAGGTGCTGTCGTAGTCGCTAATCAAGGAGTCATAGACCACTTCATCCGGCTGCAAGTCGAGCAGGCAATTCCGGTCTAACACTGCCCAGCCGACAATTTTTACAGTGACATGGTCATACGGCCAGTCATCATAGCCTCTCAGCCAGTCTGTCCAGGCGTTTACGCTGTCTTCAATAAGCTGTTGGAACTGTTGCCGCTGTTCCAGTGTAACGGTCTTGTAGGACTGCCAGCGAACAACATAGTGCAGTTCGCCATTTCCGGCAATAATCTGGTCGAACAAGGTATTCCGGCGGACGGTGGACTGCTCCCGTTCGATGCGGTTTGTCCAAATCCAATCGGCTGCACTTTGGTAACTGCTTGGGAAGTCTGCAAGGGTGGAGGCTGCGGAAGCAGTTAGGGTTGCAGTCGTGCTGGGCAGGGACAGTTCGGTACAGACAGAACCGAGGCAGAGCAGGAAAGCCACGCCAACTGCAAGGATTTTTTGGGGTGCTTTCATGTTGATTCTCCTTTTGTGTTGGTTTGCGTACGCAACTACTCCCAGTATAATCCGGAATTTGTGCAAGGTCAATCGCTTTTTTAAACATTTTCAGAGAATTTACACAAAAACAGATACTTTTCTGAAAACGCAAGGCAGCCGGCGGAATTTTTCTTTCTGTACCTTACAAAAATGTCACATTCCTCCGGCAAAATGTCACACAAATCAATGGCGGAGCGATGGGATTTCTGATACAATAAAGACAACAACACAGAAGGGGGCAATTGCAAATGGCAATGCTACAAGTAGAATGTTTGAAGAAAATCTATACCACTCGCTTTGGTGGGAATCAGGTGCAGGCACTTTCGGACGTTTCGTTTTCCGTCGAAATGGGCGAATATGTGGCAATCATGGGGGAATCCGGTTCGGGGAAGACCACGCTGCTGAATATTCTGGCAGCCCTCGACCAGCCAACCAGCGGAAAGGTTTTTCTGGATGGAAAAGATTTGACAATGGTCAAGGAACGGGAAATTGCAGCGTTCCGGCGAGATAATCTGGGCTTTGTGTTTCAGGATTTCAACTTGCTCGATACGTTTTCCCTGAAAGATAATATTTTCCTGCCGTTGGTGCTGGCTGGGAAGTCGCCGAAAGAGATGGAGTTGCGGTTGACGCCGATTGCGGAACAGCTGGGCATTACGCACCTGCTGGAGAAATACCCCTA
>OGRM01001713.1_pt1 | contig 12439 bp, 9 predicted proteins | sample 1553491 | NCBI WGS metagenome assembly OGRM01 (sample SAMEA2580110, study PRJEB22360) | human gut metagenome | biome: human gut; feature: human-associated habitat; material: faeces | place: Denmark | collected 2008/2010
TGACTTTTATTTAGCTTTTAGTACATTAACGCTTACTTTTTTCTTTATGCCATTATGTGTAATGCAATAAATCACGCTTATCTTATTCTACATTTTTAAGTGCATCACTCTTTGGTATCTTCTTTATTTTTATCATCTGAATTACACATACCACAAGATAACTGAGCACTCCCATAACAAACATTATAACATAACAACTATCTGATATGATATAAGGAATATAACCTGTCATCTGGGTATAAAGATACGAAGAAAACATCCAACGCATAATGACATTTACTATAGGTATCGACAAAAGCAGTGATATAACCACCACCGCAAAAGTGGTAATGATATAAAGACCTCCTATCTCCATGTCCGAATATCCGAGTATCTTTGTGAGTGCTATTGAATTGCTGTTTTTCTCTATTATCTGTTTTGATAACAGGTACATCAAAAGTATAAACATTGTAACACCAAAATACTTTATCAGATCCATAAAATCACCCATCGACACTTTCATCTGTGTTGACACTTTTCTTAAGTCCTTTACTGTGATTATTCCCGCAACATAATCATCGTCTATATCCTTTAATTTTTTATTGCTGAAATACCCACTATAATAATCATCATCCTTATCAAATTTTTTTATAAAAGTATTTCTGTTCATAAACACCGATATAACGGCATCATATTTATATGAGCCTGCAACTTCAAACTTATATTTCTTGTTGCTGTAAGGGTCTTTAAGTTCTATTTTATCTCCTTTTTCTATAAATTAAAAATAGTGCACATCTCTGGCACGTAGTGCCTTTTATTTAACAAAGACTTCCTGTTAAATAAAAAACCGCCTTCTATAAAATATAGAAGACGGGATTATTGCCGTGTTACCACTTCTCTTCATCCTTCCCTCACAAGAAGAATCTCACCGGGTACAGTCTGCTGCTTTTGGCAGTCCATATCTGCACTCGCCGCTGTAACGGGCGGAACCCATCGCATGCTTGCACAGGAAACTGATTCGTTGCTTCCTTAGGCTCATCTGCGCTGCTCAGAAGCCATCTTCAGTCTTTCTCCAGCCATCCCTCTCAGCCTCTGCGGGACTTCTCTGTAAACATTCAAAAGACCTACTCTCTTCGTCATCGCTTTTCCCATATCAAAAAAATCGTATCACAAATATCAGAAACTTGTCAAGGCGTATTTGACACCAGATAGTCTTTTTCCTTCAATACCTGCTCGATCAGATCCAGTGTCTCTTCCGAATCCGCTTCAACTGTGTGATAATGATAGTTGGAAGTGATATTCTTAAGCGGACTGGACTTTCCACTATGGATCCCTTCCATGAATTCTTTGACATTTCTCCGCGATGCCACATCAAGAGGTGCTTCCATATGTCCATAAATCCGGTGATTGATCATTACATTTACCACCTTGCCTCCCAGATCCACGATCGAACAAAGCTCATCCTCCATCTGTTCATCCGTATGACTGACTTTGAACACTCTCGTTACCGTATGCGGTGCATTCAGAATATATCCCCGGTTGGTTGAAATGATATCATATCCGGCTGCACGGATCAGCGCAATGTCCTGTACAATGACCTGACGGCTTACATCATATACCTTCGCCAGTTCTTTCCCGGGTACCGGAACCTCACTGCTCTTTATTTTGCTGACAATCTCTTCTCTTCGTCTGGAACCTGTCATCCCGATATAACTCTCCTTTTTCTGCAATTCTGCTCTGTGCCTGACGTATTACAGACTTTCCTCTTCTGTCTGCCAAATCCTGTCTTCACTCTTACTGAATCCAGACCGGCTTAAATAGCATGCAGATTCTTCAGCGAAATGTCAAGGACAGGAGCTGAATGGGTAAGTGCCCCACTTGATATATAGTCTACTCCAAGAGACGTCAGACGGTCAATATTTTCTTTTGTTACATTTCCGGAACATTCTGTCTCTGCACGTCCGTCAATAATCCTGATTGCCTCCTTCATATCCTCCGGCGACATATTATCCAGCATAATAATATCTGCTCCCGCATCAACAGCCTCACGCACCATATCCAGATTCTCAACTTCTACCTCAATTTTGCGGACAAACGGTGCGTATTCCTTTGCCATTTCCACCGCCTTTGCCACACTTCCTGCCGCTCCGATATGATTGTCTTTTAAAAGCACTCCGTCGGAAAGATTATATCTATGATTATATCCTCCACCGACACGGACCGCATATTTTTCAAAAATACGCATATTCGGCGTTGTCTTTCTGGTGTCCAGAAGCTTCGTCTTCGTTCCTTCCAGAAGCATTGCAACCGAATGTGTATAAGTCGCAATTCCACTCATTCTCTGCAGATAATTCAGTGCCACCCGTTCCCCTGAGAGCAGCGCACGGATATCGCCTGTAATAATCCCCATCAATTCTCCTTTTTTCACTTCGTCACCGTCTTTACAATAGAAATCTGTCTTCACATTTTCATCCAGAATTTCAAATACTCTGCGAAATACATCCAGCCCGGCAACTACTCCATCCTGTTTGCAGATCAGCTGCACCTCTCCGGTCACCGCTTCTTTCATCACCGCATTGGTGGTCACGTCCTCACTGGAAATATCCTCCTGCAGCGCTTCTTTTATCAGATGGTCTACATTCAATGTCATCGTAATCTTATTCATTTCTTTTTTCCTCATTCTAAACAGATCTTTTTCTTTTATATTGCCTCTTTACAGAACACCACAGGATTTACTGCATTTTCCACTCCGGAAATCTTATGTGCCGCACGTTTTGCAAACACCAGGCTCTCAAGCAGAGAATTACTTGCCAGACGGTTCGCCCCATGGACGCCATTGCAGCTGGTCTCTCCAACCGCATACAGATGCTCCATCGAAGTTCTGCTGTCGCTGTCTACCCAGATGCCTCCCATGAAATAGTGTTGTGCAGGAACAACCGGGATCCACTCTTTTGTCACGTCATAGCCTTCTTCCCGGCACCGCTCACAGATATTTGGGAAATGCTCCAGGATCGTATTCTTATCAATATTTTCCATGGAAAGCCATACATGATCCGTTCCGTCTTTTTCCATTTGTTCCCGGATTGCTTTTGTCACCACATCTCTCGGAAGAAGCTCATTTACAAAACGTTCTCCGTCTTTATTATAAAGAACTGCGCCTTCTCCACGGACAGATTCTGAAATCAGGAATCTTCGCCCCGGTTTTGAAGAATACAAAGTTGTCGGGTGGATCTGGACATAATCCAGATGCTCCAGACGGATTCCATGCTTCCTGGAAATATCAAGCGCATCTCCTGTCAGATGTGGAAAGTTTGTAGAATGCTGGTATCTTCCTCCAATTCCACCGCTTGCAAAAATCGTATCCTGTGCATAGATCTTCATCTCTTCACCGTCTGCCGTCTTCGCTAAAATACCTGCACATTTTCCATTTTTAACAATTATGTCTGTCATAGTTGTATATTCGTGTATTTGTACATTTTTTCGTTTCTTTACATGCATGAGCAGTTTACTCGTAATCTCTTTCCCTGTAATATCTTCATGGAAAAGAATCCTTGGTCTGGAATGCGCACCTTCTCTTGTAAATGCAAGATTTCCGTCTTTTTTAGCGAAATCCACACCATATTCAATCAGATCATGAATAATTTCCTGCGAGCTGCGGATCATAATATCCACTGATTCTTTCCTGTTCTCGTAATGACCTGCGCGCATTGTATCTTCAAAATACCCCTCATAATCCTCATCATCCCGAAGTACACAGATTCCACCCTGTGCCAGAAATGAATCACTGCTTTCCAGATCTGACTTGGTAATCATAAGGATCTGTTTATCCTCCGGAAGATTCAGTGCTGAAAACGCTCCACCAACTCCCGTTCCAACGATCACTACATCTGTCTTAATCTCCAACTTTATCCCTCCAATTCCGGTTCTCTTAGCCGGTCACCTGTTGTTTCTTATTTTTGATTTTCCGGTTCTTTTATTTTGCAGCAAGCTCAAGCATTTTCTCTAACGGTTTTTTGGAATTTTCCCGAAGCTTTGCATCTACGTGAACCTCATTTTCACCAGTCTGCAAAACATGCAATACCTTCTCCAGCGTATTCTTTTTCATATTCGGACATACCGGTAGCTTGTCCGGATAATAGAATGTCTTCTCCGGATTCTGTTCCTTCAGCTTGTAACCCACACCCTCTTCTGTACAGACAATAAATTCCTGACAATCACTTGCCGTTACATACTGGATGATTCCTGATGTGCTTCCCACGTAATCTGCCATCGCAAGAAGTTCTGCACGGCATTCTCCGTGTGCGACGATCTGTGCCCCCGGATGTCTCCTTTTCACTTCGGCTACATCCTCCGGTTCCATCCGTTCATGAGTCGGACAGAATCCATTGTTGTAAACAAAATTTTTTTCCGGTACATGATCGGCTACAAAATGTGCCAGATTCCGATCCGGAATAAAGAAAATATTCTTGTTCGGAAGTTCTTTTACGATCTTCACTGCATTTGCAGATGTCACACAGACATCCGAGTATTCTTTCAGTGCTGCCGTTGAATTGATATAGCAGACAACAGCAAGATCATCATACTCTTTCCGCATCTTCCGGATCGTCTCCACATCTGCCATATGTGCCATCGGACAGTCTGCTGTCATATCCGGCACCAGAACCGTTTTCTCCGGATTCAGGATCTTCGCACTCTCCCCCATAAAAGAAACGCCACAAAATACGATTGTCTTTTCTTGGAGCTTCGTTGCTACCTTGCTCAGGTAAAAAGAATCCCCTATATAATCTGCTATTTCCTGCACCTCCGGCCGCACATAATAATGTGCCAGAATGACAGCATTCTTCTCTTTTTTAAGCTTCTGTATCTCTTCCACCGTTGTCATAACGTGATCCTCCCTTACTGACTCTTTTCTCATCTCTGATCTTTTTTCAGCATAGTGCACATTATAGCACCACACTTTACATCTGACAAGACACTTGTTTTATTTCTGTAAAGTTTCGTTTGAGATACATATTTCCAGAATCAAAATCATATACATAGAAACAACATCATTTCTTCTGGAGTTTTATGTTTCATTTAATTCTTAAACACCGGAAAAAAATTTTTCTGATCCTTCCCTGTTGTCTGCTGGTCATTCTGATTTCTTTTCTGTCTGGCAATGCATTTTGGAGCTCCCTGCATGCAGAATCCTCCGACCGGCAATTCCGTACTTTCACACGTAGTCTCTTCCAGACAGAAGTATCCGCAAATACCATCAGCCTTCACTATACCTTGCGTTCTCCTTCTGACTATGGCATCGCGGACATCCCGGCTACATACGGCAGTCTTTCTTCTGATCCCGTTGCTGCAAAGGCTTCTGTCAGAAATGTTCTCTCTTCTCTGCAGGAATTTGATCCCGACACTCTTTCTTCGGAAAATGCACTAACCTTTAAAATCCTGGATACCTATCTTAAAAATGCATCCACAGGGACAGATTATCTGCTTTATCAGGAGCCTCTCGGCCCCGTATCCGGTATCCATACGCAGCTGCCTGTTCTGCTCTCGGAATACAGCTTTTACGACACACAGGATGTAGAAACCTATCTGGCTCTCTTAAAAGAAACGCCTTCCTATTTTGATTCTGTCATCCGGTTTGAGCAGAAAAAAGCTGCTTCCGGTCTTTTTATGCCGGATTACCAGGCTGATTCTGTTCTGGACACCTGCCAGTCTTTTATCGATATGGGTAAAGAGAATTATCTGGTCAGTACATTTAATGAGCGGATCGCGTCACTGGATCTTTTACCTGAAAACAAAAAAGATTCTTTTCAGAAAGAAAATATGAAACTTGTAACAGAAGAGATTTATCCAGCTTATCAAAATCTGATCACCGCTATCAAATCGCTGAAAGGAAAAGGAATGAATGAACAGGGACTTAGCCATTTCCCTTATGGAAAAAAATACTATGAATATCTGGTGCGTCAGACTACCGGCTGCAATGAGTCCATTTCTCGTCTGCGACTGATGACCAGGGCACAGATACTGGAAGATCTAAGTGCCATGCAGAAGATTCTCTTCCCTGCTGACGCAGCACTTACCCAGGCATCTGTTTTGGAGCAGACATCTCCTGATTCCATGCTGGACGATCTCAGGTCCAAAATCACAGATACATTCCCGGAAATTCCTGATGTTGATTTCCAAGTCAAATATGTTCCGGAATCCATGCAGGATTATCTAAGTCCAGCTTTCTATATGATCCCTGCCATTGACAATCTAACGGAAAATGTCATCTATATTAACAACGGGCAGACCGCCTCAGGGCTGAATCTCTACACAACCCTTGCTCACGAAGGCTATCCCGGACATCTGTACCAGACCGTCTATTTTTCTGCTTCTGAGCCGGATCCTATTCGGAGCATTCTTGATTTTGGCGGATACGTTGAGGGCTGGGCCACCTATGCGGAAATGATGTCCTACTACCTTGCACCTCTCCCTAAGACTGAAGCATCCCTTCTCCAGAAAAATAGTTCTGTCATTCTTGGACTTTATGCGCTTGCAGACATGGGAATTCATTATGACGGCTGGTCTGTAACTGATACAGTCCGCTTCTTCAGCGATTACGGGATCAATGATCCAAATGCAGTACAGAGTGTCTATAAACTGATCATTGGAAGTCCTGCCAATTATCTGAAATACTATATTGGATACCTGAAATTTTATGAATTGAAAAAAGAAATGGCAGATGCCCTGGGAAATCAATTCTCCCAGAAAGAATTTCACAGGGCGGTACTGGATGTGGGGCCGGCGCCATTTGAGATCGTATATGATGAGGTGGAAAAAAATTTATTAGATTGATCCTATTTCACACAAAATAAAACTATCCTGTGAGAATCCGAAACATTCCCACAGGATAGCCCATCAAACACATTTTATATAATTTACACTTGAATCTACAGATCCAGTTTCAGATCATTTTCCTTGATCCAGCCACATTTTCTCATCGGAATCGCAATCGCCCAGGAAAGCACTGCCGGAAGAATAAAACAGATCAGCACCAGACCTGCCCAGTCCATTCCGGTGATCGCAGCTTTGGTTCCTTCTGCAATATCATTTACCCAGCCAGTGTACACACCAATCTGTCCGACCAGTCCGCAGGTTCCCATTCCGGATGCCACTGCCGCACCGTTCATCTTCAAATGGAAGATACAGGTTGCGACCGGACCGGTAATTGCGGATGCCAGTGTCGGCGGAAGCCAGATTCTCGGGTTTCTCACAATGTTTCCCATCTGGAGCATCGAGGTTCCTATTCCCTGTGCAAAAAGACCACCCCATTTATTTTCCTTAAAACTCATAACCGCAAAACCAACCATCTGTGCACAGCAGCCGGCTACAGCAGCACCTCCTGCAAGCCCGGTAAGTGAAAGTGCCGCACAGATCGCTGCACTGCTGATTGGAAGTGTCAGCGCAATACCAACAATCACAGATACGATAATTCCCATGAAAAATGGCTGTAATTCAGTCGCCCACATGATCGCAGTTCCTACGGTACTTGCCGCTGCTCCGATCGCCGGTGCACATCCCAATGAAAGCAGAACCCCCACACAGATCGTCACAAATGGTGTCACAATAATATCTATTTTTGTTTCTTTTGAAACCAGTTTTCCAAATTCTGCTGCAAAAATCGTAACGACCAAAACCGCAAGAGGTCCTCCGGCACCCCCAAGTTCATTTGCTGCCATTCCGACTGCCGCCAGTGAAAACAATACAAGTGGCGGACACTGAAGTGCTACTCCGATCGAGATTGCCATCGCAGCTCCGGTTGCTCCTTTCGCATAACCGCCTACTGTTACAAGGATTCCTATACCAAGCTGTTCTCCAAGTGTGCTGATGATCGTACCGATCAGAAGCGATGCAAACAGTCCCTGCGCCATTGCACCAAGCGCATCGATTCCGTATCGCTTCGCTGAAAAGATAATATTTTTCTTTCTTAGAAACTCTTTCATAACTTTCTCCTGCTCCTGTCATTCTTTTAGTGTATAATCTACTGTCTTGTCACATGTGATTACTGTGCAATATTATCCACTGTTTTGCAGAATCCGTCAAGAAGATTTTATTTAAATCTCTTATCTTCGCAAAAGTATGATATAACTGATATGACTAAAAAATAGGAGTGTACATTTTTTAACTGCACACTCCTACTTTTTATTTCTTATTTTTATTCTTTATGAAAATATACATGATAAGCTTCCATATCTACTTTTGGAAGAGGGATCATCTTCATTCCATTCGCTTCAAACTGTAATTTTCCATCAACCATATGAATTTCTTCTACTGCCGGTGCTGTAAGGAATTCTTTTTCCTCTGAAAGTGCCGCAAGAATATATGGTCCATATGCAAGATTGACAAATGCCGCATCAGACTTGTTATCCAACACACGGAATTCCATCGGAAGTTCCAGTCGGATCACATCTCCGGCTTTCGGATCTGCATCAATTACCAGATATCCATCATGAAGTGCTGTATCTGCAAGAACTTTTCCATTTACAGACACGTTAAAATCCTTCTGCCCCCATGCCGGAATATGGATTTTAAGAACTTTTTTCTGATCCTTTTGGCAACGGATTTCCATTACACCTTCTTCATCCACACTCTGAAGTTCGATCATCGTTTTTCCATTTTCGTCCGTCAGCACGGAATCTACAAGAAGGTTAATGTAAAGCGCATCTGCATCCTGCGCATAAATATTTTCCATATAGCGGAATCTGCTCTCCATACCGGTTCCATGACAGCAGGAATTCTCTGAAAGGAAGAATTCTTTTCTGCCACCCGGACCAAGTGGAAGAAAATAAGTCGTTCCACCATCACATTTATGACTACTTGATGTCAGGATATGATTTCTCAGCGTATTATCATAATAATCCATCAGATTGCCGCTTCGCGTATATTCAAATAACTGACTGGTCAGGCGCAGCATATTATAACTTGCACAGCTTTCAGCAGCCTTATCCGTAAGATAAGAACACGTTGTATTTGCACGATGGAACATCTCAGTTTCACCAACCCCACCGATACAATATGTATGTCCGCCAGTCACGATATTCCAGAAATTCTTTCCGATTTCCCAATAAATCTCATCACCAGTTGCCCGATACAGATCCATTGCACCGATAATCTGCGGAATATGCTGGTTTGCATGCATATCCTCCAATGTATCGCATTCTTCTTCCATCGGATAGAATAACTTTTCATTTTCAAAAAGTTTTGCAGCCTTCAGATGATTTTCTTTTCCGGTCAGCTCATAGACTTTTACCATTGTTCCAAGCATACCACCAAACTCACCTGCAATATACATTGCCCACATTTTATCCAGTGTTTCTTTTGGCAGACGGGAAAGTCTGTCATATACCCAGTCTCCCATCAAGTCCAAGATCTCTTTTGCTGTCTCATTTCCGGCAAGTACATGACAATCATATAATCCAGACATAATCTTATCCAAAGTATAATACGGAGCCCAGATTTCCGGATACTTGGTATATACTTCCAGAAGATCGAACTGTTCCTCTGAGTATGCACTTAAAAATCCTCTGTGATATTTGCCGGTTGCCGCAAATGCATCCTGGCACTTTTTCAGCTCTTCTACCATGTAATTGACTTTATCTAAAAATTTTGGATTGCCGGTTGCTGCAAATGCAAGTGCAATACCCGACAGATAATGTCCTGTCGTGTGCCCTTTCAGTTTACAGCTTTCCTCATCCCAACCGGTCATCGGAGGTGCCCCTTTTGTATCCAGTCCGGTCGCTTTGCGGAAATTATAAAGCATCTGGTCATCGTCAATTCCAAGAAGATATTCTTCCATCAGCTTCTGGTATTTATAATAAAGAGTTCCTTCTTTCAACCGAACCTGTCCAAGTGGAAAATAACCCACTTTTTTCTCCGGTCCCTTTACTGGTACTATTTCCTTTTTATAATGGATCTCTGCAGATGCTTCCTTTTCTGTTCCATCGATCACACCTGCAACTGCAACCACTGTCTCTTCTTTTGCCGGCTCATATGTATTCCATTTCACCGGCATTGTCATGCGGCGTCCATCTTCTGTATATACGATCACAACTGACGGAAGATGTGCTTCTTCACCGGCCAGTGCATTAAGAACGACTTTACGTACTTCTTTTACGATATTTTCTTTTGCTTCCTGCAATACGGTCGCCACATATTCTCTTGACTCACTACGTCCTTCATATGTTGCGGTAACCGTCAGTGTAACTTTACGGTTTCCCATGCCATGCAGCGGACGATGTACCTTTCCTGTATTGTCAATAAATCTTTCTTCCCCTGTCTCCCAGGTAAATTGAGCACCGTATTTTCCATTCTCCGGGAGTGTAAGATTGTCATCTACCGTGCTCAGATTCCCAATATAAATTGCATCCAAATCTTTTTTAATAATTTCTGCTGCGTTCATGTTTTGCTCCTTTTCGTATAAAAATTGGATTCGAACCATCTATAGACTATATTCTATGTTTCTCTCCATTCTTTGTCAAGATTTTGCACATTTTTTGTTAATTGTAGTCATTTTTATTGTGCGATATATACATTTTTCAAAAAAATCTGAATACAACATTCGATAATTTTTATATACAACTTTTATTTATACAAGTACCGCCAGCCACACACTCGCTGCAAGCCCTGCAAATGTTGCAATAAGTGCTCCGGCAAGAGTATACCTGGTTTTTTTCACCTTTGCTGACATAAAATACACAGACATCGTATAGAAAATCGTTTCCGTACACGCCATCGAAATTGAAGCGATCATTCCGTTTCTCGAATCCGTTCCAAATTCCTTGTAGATATCAAGCAATAATCCCGTTGCGGCAGAGGACGAAAACATTTTCACAATCGTAAGCGGAACCAATGCCCCTGGAAATCCGATCTGCTCCGTCACATTTCCAATTATTTCCGATATAAATTCCAGAAAACCCGATGCACGCAAAATCCCCACTGCCGCCATCAATCCGATCAACGTCGGCATCAGCCGCACGACCGTCCAAAATCCACGCTTTGCTCCCTGAATAAAAGTATCATATACATTCACTCCTGCAAAAATTCCATATATAAGAATGGACAAAATCATAAAAGGGACTATAAAGTCAGATATGTATAAAAAAAGGCGCATAAAAACAGCTCCTGGCGAACCACTTTACTAAAAAGTATATTCGCCGGAGCTGTTATTCATTCCGTTTGCTTTATAAAGAAAACTTTTCTATTCCTCATCCGCATACTTCGCAAACCGCTTCTCATTCTGATGGATCACATAATAATACATCACGATCAGCAACGCACTTGCCAGGATCCATGCCGCCGGACTTGCCATGCATACTCCAAAGTAACTCTTCTGCCCTGCCGCGATCATGGCAACAACGCCCCTGCCAACCAACTCAGCCACACCAGCCATCATCGGGAGCAGTCCATATCCCATTCCCTGGATTCCATTCCGGTAAACATTTACAACGGTAAGCGGAATAAAGAAAGTACCGACGCATTTCAGATAAATATCCACGGAATGCATAATTTCTGTCAAATCCCCAGACAAGAACAGATACGTCATATATTTCCCAACTGTCATAATGATCGCCGCAACTACGACTGAATAGATACTTCCCATGATCGTAATTGACTTAAATCCCTGACGGATCCTTTTGATCTTACCTGCTCCAATATTCTGTGCGCAATAGGTTGCCATCGTGGTTCCCATCGCAACATATGCCTGCGTCACGATCTGCTCGATCTTATTCGCTGCGGTAAATGCTGCTACCTGTGTGGAGCCAAGCAGATTCAGGGCAGTCTGTACCATCATGGTTCCAATCGCTGTGATCGAATATTGAAGAGCCATCGGGATTCCGACTGCAAGCTGGATCTTCAGCAGATGTCCGCTCGGACGCCAGTCCTCCTTATGTAAATGCAGGATTGGAACCGCCTTCACAATATATACCAGACACAGGATTCCCGAAATCCCCTGTGAAATCACGGTCGCCCATGCCGCACCGGCTGCGCCCATGTGAAACGCAATGATAAATACCATATCCAGCACAATGTTGAGCAACGCCGCAAGAATCAGGAAATATAGCGGAACCTTGCTGTTACCAAGTGCCCGCAAGACACTGGATAAAAAGTTATATAGCATCTGCGCCGCAATTCCACCACAGATTACCATAATATACGCATAGGCATCCTTGAAAATATCATCCGGTGTCTTCATAATCCCAAGAAGCGGTTTCATTGCCATCATTCCGAGCACAGTCATAATAAGAGACATAATAATCGCCAGAATCGCGGCATTTCCTACAGTCTTGCGCATTGCTTTCATATCACCCGCGCCAAATTTCTGTGCCGTAAGTACGGTAAATCCTGCCGTCATTCCCAGTATAAATCCATTGATCAGAAACATGATCGTTCCCGTACTTCCAACAGCCGCAAGTGCTTTGGTTCC
>OGRM01001716.1_pt1 | contig 12405 bp, 10 predicted proteins | sample 1553491 | NCBI WGS metagenome assembly OGRM01 (sample SAMEA2580110, study PRJEB22360) | human gut metagenome | biome: human gut; feature: human-associated habitat; material: faeces | place: Denmark | collected 2008/2010
CACTAAGATAAGTGAATTCTTCGACATGGCAAAATCCTGGGCAACTTTTTGTTGCCCAGGTACTTAAAAAGTTTAATTGATAATAGTGTTGCGGAATTAAGGTTATATAGAGCGACATTTGCAATAGTCACTTTTAGAATCATTGATAAAATATGGAATCAAAGCAAGACATCAACGACTTCGAACAGGCGCTACGCACCGACCTTCACCAGTATCTCCTCTCCCTCGACAAGGTGGACGAGCGTCTGCCCGAGGCGCCGGACATCGAGGAGCTGTGGCCGAAGATCGGAGAGAGCTATCTGCCCGACGGGATGCGGGAATTTGCCGACTATCCGACGGTCTCGCTCGGCTGGATGATGTTCCTGGGCATGGCGATAGCAAAATACTGGGACACGGACTGGGAACTCTATAGCAAGGTGGCGGATTTGTACCATTATCTAAGGGACCAGCGCGACTACGACCACCTCGACGACCATATCTGCGAGAAAGTGCTGCTGCTGACGGAGGAGGAGCGACAGGCGATGGTCAACGTCGTGGCCGAATGCGCCGCACGCACCTATCACCAGCTCTGCCACGGCAGTCTCCAGCCTGGCACGCCAGAAGCCTTCCGGGGCTATGTGGCGGCGCTCCACCAGCTCTACCTCATGGGCATGGCGATGGAACTGAAACGGCTGGGCTACCACATGACGAAGTGGGGCTAAAAACTGCGCCAAGGGGGATAAGGTATTGCGCAGAGGGGCTAAGGACTGTGCCAAAAGGGATATTTGTTTGTGGCCGCAAATCACATTCCTCGTTAAAATACTTTAATGAGTGATGGTCGTTTGGTGTTTTCTTCATAACTTTACCCCCCAGTTTTATGAGATGATTCGGCAAAATGAGTAAATATAGATACCTGACGGTCCTCTTGGCCTTGTCCTTGGCGCTCTGCCTGAGCTCCTGCTTCAAGGACGAGCCGCTCAACGCGGAATGCGACATCGAGCAGGCCTACCTGCGCGCGGGCGACCACCTGGGGAGTTGGTTTCTCTTCGATTCCGACACGCTGCGCAACGTGCAGTCTGACCAGACGACGATAGAATTTACCATGAGCGGGCAGGCGGACCTCACGCGCCTGGCTCCCTACTTCCGCATCAGTCCGGGCGCCACGATCTCGCCGGCCAGCGGCAGCGTACACGACTTCTCCCAGGGCGCCGTGGAATATACGGTCACATCGGAGGACGGCCAGTGGACGCGTACCTACCTCGTCAGTATCAAGAAGATGATCGAATTTGGCAGCGCCCATGACTTCGACTTTGAGCACTGCCACCTGGACAAGGGATTTTATGTTTGGACCGAACCGTGGCAGGATCTGGACGGACAGGTCACGCAGGAGCCGCTTTGGGCCACAGGCAACCCGGGCTACAAGATCAGCAACAGTTCGACGGCGCCGGAAAACTATCCCACGGCGCCCACCGAGGCGGGACACGAGGGCAAGGGCGTGCGCCTCATGACCTGCCGCACGAGCGGGCTCGCCGACATGGTGCAGAAACCCATTGCGGCTGGCAATCTCTTCATCGGCCAGTTTGACCCGTCCAACGCGCTGCGCGACGCGATGTCGGCCACGAAGTTTGGCCGCCCGTTCAGTTTCGACACGCCGCCCAAGGTCTTCACGGGCTGGTATAAGTACAAGGCTGGCGCGCAGTTTACCGACCGCTTCATGAACGTGCTGGAGCAGCGCGACTACGGCACGATCTACGCCGTGCTCTACGACAATCACAACGCCCAGGGCGAGGCCATCTGCCTCTATGGCGACAACGTGCAGACCAGCGACCGGGTCGTGGCCCTCGCCCGCCTCGACAATATCGACGACACGCCGGAGTGGACTCCCTTCACGCTCAATTTCATCTATCGCAAGGCCGTGGACTCCCAGAAACTCAGGACGGGAGGCTATAGCCTGGCTATCGTCTGCTCGTCGAGTACGAGCGGCGCCGAGTTTATGGGGGCCGTCGGCAGCACGCTGTGGGTGGACCAGTTTAGGGTGGTCTGCGAATAGCGACTATTTGGGGAATCCACTATTTGGGGAACCCACTATAAATAGAAAATGTAAGAACAGAGACTATGATGAGAAAAATCATACTTGGGGCCCTGCTGGCGACGATCGGTCTCGGCGCGTGGGCAGGCGAGAAAGACCAGGCGGGTGGGAGCGCATGGAACCGCTTCCTCCACGGCTACCGCTACTACGCCCACGTCGGCTACCACATCGGTGGCACGGCGCCCATAGGAATGCCGGCCTCGATACGCACGCTCCACAGCTATCGGCTGCGCCCTAACTTCGTCCTGGGCGTCGATGCCTACCACGCCATCTCGGGCAGGTGGGGATTCGTGGGCGGACTCCATTTCGAGGAGAAGGCGATGCGGACGGACGCGGGGGTGAAGGGCTACCACATGAGGATCGTGCGCGGGGGAGAGGAGCTGGAGGGCGTCTTCACGGGCAGCGTGGTGACGAAGGTGGACATGAGCCTGATCACCGTGCCCCTGCAGATCGCCTACGACCTCAGTCCGCACGTGCGACTGAAGGCGGGTCCCTACGTGAGCTACGTCACCTCGCGGAAGTTTGAGGGATGGGCCTACGACGGCTACCTGCGCCGACGCGAGGAGGGCCACGACAAGCACGATCCCACAGGACAGAAGGTGATGCTGGGCCACAACGACGGCGAGCGGGGCAACTACGATTTCTCCGACGACATGCGATCCTGGCAGATGGGCATAGACGTAGGCGCCGACTGGTATATCACGAAGCGCTGGGGCGCGAAGGCCGGACTGTCATGGGGACTGACGGGCATCTTCCACAGTGGTTTCGACACCATCGAGCAGACGATGTATCCCATCTATGGCACGATCGGCGTGGTCTATCAGCTGAAATAGGGTTTTTCTCCCCTCCCTGCAGCCGTTGCGCTGCCAGGCCAAGGGCTCAGAGAAATCAATATCACCCGGTCCGCCCGTGGTGATGACCTCGGACCCGAAGGGAGAATTAAGAGAGAGAGTAAAATAAAAGAAGCTATTCTTATAACAATAATTATTAATCAAAAAAGTTTAGATGAAAATGAAAAAGTTTTTTTATCTGATGGCCATGGTTTGCTCCATCGGCCTCCTGGCATCTTGTGGTGGTGATGATGATGATGAGGGTGGCGGCAGCGGACCCAGCGGAAAGCGTTTGCCGGCCATCGAGGGCACATGGAACGTATGGAGCCAGGGCGATGCCATCAATGGCTACCAGGGTTCTGCACAGATCACCTGGGAGGTGGTAGATGACGCCAAGATCAACATCGACCTGGGTAAGGGTACGCCAATGCCTATCCCCATCAAGACGACACTCGTGCCCCTCGCCAACAGTATGGCCAACAAGTTCCTGCCCAGCCTGCTGAAGAGCGTCACCTTCACGGCAGACGGTCAGATCAACGCCATGGTGGCTGGCGATATCGACGATGGCCACACGCTGTGGAGATCGATCAACGGCTATTCTTCCTACACCGTGATCAACGACCAGCTCATCATGCTCCACGTCAATGCTGACAAGGCTACGGAGCGCATGGATGATCCTGAGCTCAAGGCGCAGGTCCGTGCGATCCTCATCAAGTATAGCGCCATCCCCATCAACATCCGTTGGAATGGTCCCGACAATCCTTACTTCTATGTGGATAAGGCCTTCATGGAGCCGCTGATCGCCACGATGGTGGGCGTCGTCAACAAAATCCCGACCACGGGCATGGACTATGATGACATCAAGACCTTCAAGATCATCAAGGGCCTGCTCAACCAGCTCCCCGCCATCATGGATCAGACCACGAAGTTTGAGGCGGGCATCGAACTGACGCGCTAATCCTCCGCTCCCTTTCGGAGCAACCCTCCGTATTCTAACGGAGTAATATCGGAACAATATCCGCAAGGGGTGTGACAACGGCTTTCGCCATTGCCACACCCCTTTTCCGTATAGTTGCAAAGACTATATAGTTGCAAAGACTATATAGTTGAAAGGCCGTATTCTTGTTTTCCCTACTCAGCAAGGCCGTATAATGGTTATTCCTGCTGAGCAGGCCGTGTGGAAACAACCCAGTCACGCCATTCTCCGGCCAAACGCAAAAGGCTTCCCCCAGCGATGTGGAGGAAGCCCTATGTCATGAGACGCTATCGGCCCGCACGGCGGCAGGCCGATAGGTGGAAAGTCGATGGATTAGATGATATCGCTCCAGTCCTCCTGCGACTTGCGCAGGTAGCTCTGGTAGCGGCGCTTGGCACTCTTCTCCGTCTCGGCGAAGAGCTCGTCGGCCTCATCCTTGAACGCCTTCTTCAGCGAAGCGAAGCGAACCTCGCCCATGAGGTAATCCTGGAACTTATCCCACTGCGGCTCCTTGGAGTCGAGCGTGAACGGGTTCTTGCCCTCCTTGGCGTTGTCGGGATTGTAGCGCCACAAGTGCCAGTAGCCACACTCGACGGCGAGAGCCTCCTCGTGCTGGCTGCGACCCATGTTGCGGCGATCCTTGGCCGTGCCCTTGATACCGTGGTTGATACACGGAGCGTAGGCGATGATGAGAGACGGACCATCGTAGGCCTCAGCCTCGCGGATAGCCTTCAGCGTCTGCTCGTTGTTGGCACCCATGGCGACCTGGGCCACATAGACGTAGCCGTAGGTGGTCTCCATCAGACCGAGGTCCTTCTTGCTCACGCGCTTGCCACTGGCAGCAAACTGAGCGATGGCGCCGAGCGGCGTGGACTTGGAAGACTGGCCACCGGTGTTGGAATAGACCTCCGTGTCGAGCACGAGGATGTTGATGTCCTGACCCTGGGCGAGGACGTGGTCGAGACCGCCGTAGCCGATATCGTAGGAAGCACCATCACCACCGATAATCCACTGTGAACGCTTCACGAGGTAGTGGTCGAGCGTCTGAAGCTCCTTGCAGACCGGGCAACCCTTCTCGGCGCCAGCAGCGATGAGGGGCTTGAGCTCGGCAGCAGCCTTCTTGCTACCCTCGGCGTCGTTCATGTTGGCCAGCCAGTTGTCGGCGGCAGCGATAAACTCGGCGGGCGTGTGCTCGTTGGCCTTGGCATCAGCCAGCAGGTGGCAGATGCGCTCACGCATCTTCTTGTTGGCAAGCGTCATACCGAGACCAAACTCACAGAAGTCCTCGAAGAGGGAGTTGTTGAAGGCAGGACCCTGGCCCTTCTCGTTCTTCGTGTAAGGCATAGAGGGCACACTGGCAGAGTAGATGGAAGAGCAACCCGTGGCGTTGGCCAGCATCTCGCGATCACCGAAGAGCTGAGAGATGAGCTTCACGTAGGGCGTCTCGCCACAACCGGAGCAAGCACCTGAGAACTCGAAGAGCGGCTGGGCAAACTGCGAGTTCTTCGCACTCTGCTTCACATCAACGAGATGCTGCTTTGACTTCACCTCGTGGACGAGGTACTCCCAATGCTTGGCCTCCAGCTTCATCTCGGGAGCGTCGGCATTGAACGGCACCATCTTGAGGGCCTTCTCACCCTTCTTGCCCGGGCAGACATCGGCGCAGTTGCCGCAGCCGAGACAGTCGAGCACGGAGGGCTCAATGCGGAAGTGCATACCCTTCATGGCCTTCGGAGCCAGCATGTCGATGGTCTTGCCCTCAAACTTGGCGGCCTCCTCGTCGTCGAGGACGAACGGACGGATGGCAGCGTGCGGACAGCAGAAGGCACACTTGTTGCACTGGATACAGTTCTCAGGATTCCACTCGGGGACGAAAGCCTCGACGCCACGCTTGTCGTAGGCGGCGGTGCCGGAATCCCAGTGGCCGTTGGTCGTGCCAAACTTCACGAAGTCGGAGACCTTCAGCAGGTCGCCGGCCTGAGCGTTCATCGGACGAACCACCTCCTTGACGAAAGCGGGAGCGTTGTCCTCGACAACGGCGTCGTCGGCGAGGTTGGCCCATGCGGGATCTACCGTCAGCTCCTTGTACTCGCCACCGCGGTCAACGGCTGCGTAGTTGAGGTTGACGACGTCCTCACCCTTCTTGCCATAGGACTTGACGATGAAGGCCTTCATCTGGGTGACGGCGAGGTCGGTCGGGATGACCTGCGTGATGCGGAAGAAGGCAGACTGCAGGATGGTGTTCGTGCGGTTGCCGAGACCGATCTCCTGGCCGATCTTCGTGGCGTTGATATAATAGACCTTGATGTTGTGCTTGGCGAAATAGCGCTTCACCTTGTTGGGGATGAAGTTGACGAGCTCCTCGCCATCAAAGATGGTGTTGAGCAGGAAGGTGCCACCGTCGCGGAGACCGCGCGTCACATCATACATGTGGAGGTAGGCCTGGACGTGGCAAGCCACGAAGTTAGGCGTATTGACCTGGTAGGCGGAGTGGATGGGCTCGTCGCCGAAGCGGAGGTGAGAGCAGGTGAAACCACCCGACTTCTTGGAGTCGTAGGAGAAGTAGGCCTGGCAGTACTTGTCGGTGTTGTTGCCGATGATCTGCACGGAGTTCTTGTTGGCACCGACGGTACCGTCAGAACCGAGACCGTAGAACTTAGCCTCGAAGAGGCCCTCACCACCCATCGGGATCTCTGCCTCCTCGGGGAGAGAGGTGAAGGTGTAGTCGTCGATGATACCCACCGTGAAGTGGTTCTTCGGCTCGGGGAGCTCGAGGTTCTTATAGACGGCGAGGATCTTGGCCGGCGTGGTGTCGCTGGATCCCAGTCCGTAGCGTCCGCCGACGATGAGCGGATGGCGCGGGTCATCGTAGAGGGCCGACTTGACGTCGAGGTAGAGCGGCTCGCCCTCAGCACCCGGCTCCTTCGTGCGGTCGAGCACGGCGATGCGCTTCACGGTCTCAGGCAGCGCCTTGCGCAGGTAATCGACAGAGAACGGACGATAGAGATGGACAGCCACCATACCGACCTTCTTGCCCTGCTTCATCAGGTAGTCGATGCACTCGCGGGCAGGCTCCGTGGCCGAACCCATGAGGACGATGACGTTCTCGGCATCGGGAGCGCCGTAGTAGTTGAAGAGGTGATACTCGCGGCCCGTGATCTTGGAAACCTCGGCGAGGTGCTTCTCCACGATCTCAGGAACGGCGTCGTAGTACTTGTTGCAAGCCTCGCGGTGGGTGAAGAAGGTCTCCGGGTTCTCGGCCGTACCACGGGTGTCAGGACGCTCCGGGGTCATGGCGCGGTTGCGGAAACGCTCGATCCACTCGGGGTTGACGAGCGGACGGATGTCCTCCATGTCCATGGCCTCCACCTTGTGGTACTCATGGGAGGTGCGGAATCCGTCGAAGAAGTTGATAAACGGAACCTCGCTCTCAAGCGTAGAGAGGTAGGGAACCGCTGAGAGGTCCATGACCTCCTGTACCGAACCGGAGCAGAACATGGCGAAGCCCGTCTGACGGCAAGCCATCACGTCCTGGTGATCGCCGAAGATACAGAGCGCATGGGTGGCCAGGGTACGGGCCGTGACGTTGAACACGCAGGGGAGAAGCTCACCAGCAATCTTGTACATGTTCGGAATCATCAGCAGCAGACCTTGCGAAGCCGTGTACGTAGAGGTCAGCGCACCAGCCTGGAGAGAGCCGTGGAGGGCGCCGGCGGCACCACCTTCCGACTCCATCTCCTGGACGGAGACCGTCTGACCAAACAGGTTCTTGCGGCCTTTAGCAGCCCAGTCGTCGACATGCTCCGCCATCGGTGAAGACGGGGTGATGGGGTAGATAGCGGCCACCTCGGTGAACATGTAGCTCACATGGGCAGCAGCGGTGTTACCATCACAAGTCATAAATTTCTTTTCCTTAGCCATTTGTTTAACTTGTTAAATGAAATTACTGTTATATCTTGATTCTTATGAATGCTTTGTATATCGAACGCCTTTACCTATCATATAGTTCAGACGCTTTACCTTTCATATAGCTCAGACGCTTTATCCATCGTACAGCCTCTCAGTCTCTGACGTATTTCCCATCATGTAGTCTCTGAGGCTTACCTATTATATATAGTATGGCGCGCGGGCCGCCAGGGACTCCTTTAGTAGAGAAAACCGAAGAGCCATAGCGGTATTTTCCTTCCCTTGCCGACCACGAGGCCGCTGGAGGCGGTGTAGTAGTTTTTTTTGCCCCTGGCCCTCGACTCGCCCTCGCCCTCGGCGCTGATGCGCACGCTGGTCTCGCCGTCGATGTGGTAGGCGTCGGTGGCGCGCTCCTTGTTGACCGTATGGTCTTTGCGAAGCTGGTTGATGAAGAAGGAGTTGAGGATCTCGCGGTCGCCGAAGTTGCGGGGATAGACCGTGTAGATGAGGTTGGGATTGTTGACGACCACCATGGCGGGCTTCTTGGGGAAGACGGAACCCTGGTGGTAGATGATGTTGAGCAGGCGTGCGTCGGCGAGATACTTGATATAGTTCATCACCGTGGCGCGGCTGGTGTCGATGGTCTCGGCGAGCTTGCTGACGTTGGGCGACTTGCCTGTCTCCAGGGCCAGCAGGTAGTAGAGCTTCTTGATTTTCGTGAGATATTTGAGCTCTATCTGGCGGATCAGCAGCACATCGACCTCGATCATCATGTTCATCGTCTTGAGCAGGTTCTCCGAGTAGTTGGTGTGCTCCAGGAAGAAGGGGTAGAAACCGTGGTGGAGATACTCCTTGAAGAGTGACTCTACATCGACCTTGGCGGCCACCTCGTGGGCTATCGTCTCGTGCTGCTGCAGGATTCCTTCGAGCGTATGGGGGTGGAAGTGGTTGTCAGTCTTCAGATTGACGTACTCGCGGAAGGAGAAGCCGCGGAGACTGTAGCAGGCAACGATGTCGCCGATCATGGGGTCGCTGAGCAGGCGCATCACGCTCGATCCGGTGAAGATGATCTGCAGCTCGGGGTAGTCATCGTAGCAGCGGCGCAGCTCGTGGTTCCACTCCGACTTCTTGAAGATCTGATCGATGAGCAGCACGCGGCCTCCCTGGGCGTAGAACTCGCCAGCGAAGTCGTGGATGCCGCGGCCCTGGAAGTAGAAGTTGTTCATGTTGATGTAGAGGCAACGGCGGTCGCGGGCATCAAACCGCTCCTTGGCTATCTCCAGCAGAAACGTCGTCTTGCCCACACCGCGCGTCCCCTTGATGCCAATCAAGCGGCCGCGCCAGTCGATCTCGTCCATCAGGGTGCGCCTGACAGCGACATGTGTATGTTCGACGAGATAGGTATGTGTTCTGAAAAACGCTTCCATTCTTCTACTTTATTATGGTACTGCAAAGTTACGCAATATTTTTTGATTTGCAAACTCTACTTTGCAAAATTGCGTTTTTTTTCGTCTTTTAAGGCCTTTTATCCCCTTGCAGACCCTTTTTCAGCCTAAAAATAGCTATCTTTGCCAAGCAATGGCTTTACGACTCCACATTTTCAATCCCGAGCACGATATCGCCCTGGCCCATGGCAGCCCACTTTTCACGTCGCCACGAGCGGGGCGGCAGTTGCGCGCCGACCTCGGTTTTCTCCCTGCGCTATGGGCGGGGGAGGAGAGCGTTGTGTGGACCGACCAGCCACAAGAGGCCTTGGAAAATGTACGCCGTTTGGGCCTTGACGTGCCACCAGGATTGTTTGTCGATACGCCCACGTTGCGCCGTTTGGCTCATCAGGTGGAGGCGGTTGATCCGTGGGGATGGGACGCGGCCTTGTGTCACCAGCTGCAGCGACTCGGCGTAAATCCTCGCGTTCTGCCAACGGCTGAGGAGCTGGAGGAAGTACGGGCGCTGAGCCATCGCAGGACGGCCAAAGGATTACTTGATTCGATATATCATACTTTACTGATTGATAACGCAATAGAATGTTCTATTAAAGAGAAGAAAGAAGTTGTTGAGACGACAAGTAAAGCCGTTGAACTAACAGGTGAAGCCATTGATGGAACAAGAGAAGCTATTGAACTTACAGGAGAAGCCATTGAAGTAAAAGACGAAGCCGCGCTCCTCCAGCAACTGGCCCGCTGGACCGAAGCCGTGCTGAAAGCTCCGTGGAGCAGCAGTGGGCGTGGAGTTCGCATGGTCAGCGCACCGGTCCATTCCTCCGTCCTTCAATGGGCCTTGGGCGTGATGCGGCGGCAGGGAAGTCTGATGGTGGAACCGCTCTATCATAAGGTGGCCGATTTTGGCATGGAGTTTTCTGCCAATGCCGAAGGCTTCACCTATCTTGGTCTCTCGCTCTTCGACACCTCAGGTACTGCCTATACGGGCAATCTCCTTGCTACCGAGGAGGAGAAACGGGCCAAGCTCGCACGCTATCTTTCGCTCACACAGATCGACTCACTGCGCCAGTTGGTCCTGCATTGCCTCGAAGCTATTTCCCCACGCTTCCGCCTTGGCCCTTTCGGCATCGACATGATGATCGTCAGGAGAGAAGATGGAAAGACACGCGTTCACCCCTGTGTGGAAATCAACTTCCGCCGAACGATGGGCCACGTCGCTATCGCGCTCCAGCAGCGTATCACAAGGCCCGCTGAAGCGATGGCCGTGACCTTCGAAGACGGCCATTATCATCTGCGTTGCAGTTAGCATCATCCTCCGTATATTGTCTCTTCCTCTGTACATCAATATAGTGGTTTCCTCTATTATATTATGGTATATAAGGTCTTCCACTTTATAGTGTACACAGTCTCTTCCTTTGCACATTATATCATGTACATCATATTCTGTACAGGATATGTTATATCATCCTCAATATTATATCAACCTCTGTGTGTTGATTCTTCCTCTTTCAAGACCAACTGGCGTATGGCCTCGGCGGCCTCCGATCGGCAGCGGGAGAAGCTGGGCCAGTCGTTGAAGTCGATGAGGACGAAGGATCCGTCGGGACTGATGATAGCATCGCCGCCGTAGATGGGGCAACGGGCCGCGGTGGCCAATCGGGAGGCTGCAGCATGAAGGTCGTACTGGGAGAAAGCGTAGTGGTGGGGGCGCCCATTGCGCGATTCGTCGCCAAACTTCGACTGTCCGTCGTCGCCAGGATAGAAGAAGCGGAAGAAGCCCGTGGAGAGGACACCATAGAACTTGACGAGGTCGCCGTGGAGATGGGCCTGGATCAGGTAGTCGTCAATGCCGCGCGAACGAAAATCGGCGAGCGCACGGTCGAGGGCGGGACGGTCGGGACAGAAGACCACATCAGCACGGCTCTGCGCCGCCGCGTCGCCCCGCTTCAACCACCAGCCTGCCGTTCCTTCTCTGGGGGGCACGGGGACGGAAGAGGCCGCGGCAAGGCGCTGGAGAATGCTCCGCGTGCAACGGCGCACGCCCTCGGGAGGATTGAGCACGCAGACGCCGCGACGCTCAGCCTCGTCAAGGCAGGACAGGGCCCACGATGTGCGTGCCATCGAGAAAACGACTGTGGCCGTGGTAAGTAGTTCGGGCAGCGATGGGTCTTCTTCCAAAATGATCTCGCCGTCCCACGGCGCGACGACGGCACGCAGGATGGCGAGGTCTTTCTCTTCATTATTGGGCGAAAAGCGCAGCGCCCGGCGCACACCTATTACCCGCATGTCGCATCTCCGCTGAGAAACTCCTCGGCCTTGGCAATGTCGGTGGCGTGGTCGATGTCGAGGACCTTGGAAAAGCGCCAAGCCTTCAGGCGGCATCCCTCGGCGACAAGAGCGCGCTGGAAATTGCGCATCCGGCTATTGCCCTGCTCCAGGCAGCGACGCAGGATGGGAAGGGCGTTCGGCGTGAGACCGTAGATGCCTCCCGAGATATAGCGCAGGCCTTCGGAGTAGGTGTCGTGGAAACCCGTGATGAGATCGTCCTCGCCGACACCGACATAGAGCGGGCGCTCGTCGTCGATATAATCCGTCACGCCCATCAGTCCGTCGTAGCCTTGGGCGACGGCCTCGGAGAAGGCTTGGACGTAGCGGGCAAACTCCTCGGTGCGGAAGATGGTATCGACGGTGGTGAGGACGAAGGGACCGCCGTCGAGATGGGGAGCAAGGGCAGCGAAACTGTGCATGGAACTGGGCGTGGTGCGCACGACATAGTGGAGGGGCAAGGGACGGCCGTAGAGGCCGTGGTCGGTCACTTGGGCGAGATGGGCTGAAACCTCGGGACGGAGGTCGTTGCAGACCACCCACAGCTCACTGGCGCCGACCTCACGGAAGACGTCCATCAGACGGTCGATGAGGTGCTGACCGGCCACTTCTATGAGCGGTTTCGGCGACACGATGCCCTCCTGGGCCAGGCGGGAACCTTCGCCCGCGGCGATAATCGCAAATATCATAATTCTCCTAAATGAAAAGTAGCTTCAAAAAATACGTGGTGCAAAGGTAGCCACTTTTCAGCAGAAAAACCGTACCTTTGCATCAGAATTTGGAAAGAAAGGCATAGAGTCAGATGATCCTCAAATCCGCAACTAAGCCCTTCAACGTGCTTGTTGCGTGTACACGTCCTCT